>OOAF01001417.1_pt1 | contig 20163 bp, 20 predicted proteins | sample 1671251 | NCBI WGS metagenome assembly OOAF01 (sample SAMN06348137, study PRJEB24527) | human gut metagenome | biome: human gut; feature: ankylosing spondylitis patient; material: feces | host: Homo sapiens | place: China | collected 2015-10 | reverse complement strand
ACCCCCTGGTTCGTAGCCAGGTGCTCTATCCAACTGAGCTACGGGCGCAACTCAGAACTGAAATATTACACATGAAAATTAAAAAAGGCAAATTTTTTTGATGCCGTTTTTTGATTTAACGTCTTCATTATTGATTTAATTAGAAAGTGCGCTTCAGAAGGATGCCTCTGTTCCGCCAGAGTAATGAATGGGGTCAAGGTGGGATAACCCATTCATGCGTCACGCCTTATAAGAGCGGCAGGGGGCGTGAGGATCGCAGGTATCCATCAGTTTTCTGAAACAATTCAGAGCTCACGCCGACTTCAATACGGGGCTATCCTTCATGACACAAGCCGGGCGGTGTTGTACTATTCTTCAATTACACACTGCAAACAGGGGACGCGTCCGACTGTCCCCAGTCCCCATCTTTTTTCGAGGTTAGTTAGTCATGACCGCTTTGGTTCTAGGCCACAAGAATCCGGATACCGATTCCATCGTTTCTGCACTGTCCGCCACGTATCTCTACCGCGCCCGCGGCATTGATGCTGTTTCCGGCGCTCAGGGTGATCCTTCTCCTGAAACCGCTTTCGTGTTGAAGCGCTTCGGTCTCAAGGCTCCGGAAGTGGTGCATTCGGTCGAAGGCCGCGAGGTTTATCTCGTCGACTACTCCGATCTTGCTCAGGCTCCGGACGACTTCCCGAAGTGCCGTCTCCTCGGCATCATCGATCACCATAAACTTGGCGACGTGACGAGCGACTACCCGCTCGAATGCTGGATTCAGCCGGTCGGCTGCAGCAACACGATCGTGAAGCTGATGTACGACTACTACAAGGTTGAAGTGCCGAAGGATATCGCCGGTGCCATGCTCTGCGCGATTCTTTCTGACACGGTGCTGTTCCGCAGCCCGACCTGCACACCGACGGATATCCGCGCCGCGAAGGAACTCGCCGCTATCGCTGGTGTTGACGACATCGAGGCGCTCGGTATTGAGATGTTCAAGGCCGGCAGCAACCTCGACGCCTCCCCGCGCGACCTCGTGTTCCGCGACTATAAGGACTTCGATATGAACGGCAAGAAGGTCGGTATCGGCCAGCTTTCCCTCATTTCGCTTGATCTCATCACGCCGGAACTGAAGGCCCAGCTCGCAGCCGAACTGAAGGAAGTGAAGGCTGAAGGCCGCGACACCGTTCTCCTCGTTTTGACGGACATCATGAAGGAAGGTTCCGAGCTTCTGATGGAGTCTGACGACGCCGATATTGTCCGCGGCGCTCTGAAGCCTGACGCGAACGGCTGGATGGCTGGTGTCATGAGCCGCAAGAAGCAGGTTGTTCCGCCGCTTCAGCTCGCCTTCAAGGCTTAATCAGCGATCCTTATACAGGTAGTCTGATTCCATCCCGCAGGGTTTAGGCTCTGCGGGATTTTTTCGGCGCTTGGTTCTCAGAGAAGAGAACTGAATCCGGAATCTATCCTCACTGTGACGGGTTTTCCGTCAGATACCCGAGGGAAGGTCAGTTCCTCGAGGTGCAGATAAAGCCTTTGTTCTCTGAGCTCGAAGAGCCCCCGTTTCCCATAGAGTGCGTCCCCGAGGATCGGGCACCCGAACCCCAGTGCCATATGGATCCGGAGCTGGTGCGTGCGCCCGGTCTCAGGATGCAGTCGGACGAGGGTACGGGCGAACCCAAGGTGTTCACTCACCGCGATGATCTCCGCTGCTGATTTCGCGCTTTTTCCCCGGTTGGATTCCGAGAGCACGATCTGGCGCGGAAGATCGAACGGATCTCCCCCGAGAGGAAGCCGGAGAGTCTCCACACTGCCTGCGATTCCTGCTTCGCCCTCGAGAATCGCGGTATAGGTTTTCCGGGTCAGCCGTGAAGCAAAAGCGTCAGAGAGGCTTGCTGCCGCCGCGGCGTTTTTGGCGAAGAGCAATACACCTGATGTTCCCTGATCAAGTCGGTGAACGGTGTAAAGCGGACCGGTTTTTTCTTCAAGAACCGACTTCATGCTGATCGGCTCAAGGATCCCCGGGACCGACGGAATACCAGAGGGCTTCAGGATCGCAATCGAATCCTGATCCTCGTACAGCACCTCGAAGTCTGGATTTTTCCCGAGACTGAATGGGATTCTCGGAGCCTGCTCGACCTCCGGCATCAGAGAGGCTATGAGTGGGCGCGTAAATGTCCGGACCGGATAGGGCGCGCCAACCGTTCGGGCTTCAAATGAGAACGGCGTTCCTGCCCGTGTTTCAAGGAGCTCAACCGGACGCCAATCGCGGAAGTGTTCTCTCCAGGTATTGATGACGGACACAGGAGCGCTCTGGAGCTCCCGCAGGATAGCGCCGCGCCAGAGATTCCGATTCCTTCCCGGCTTAGAAGCCCAGGCGGGAGCGGAGTGCTCGAAAAAGCGGGATAAATCAACTCTGCGTCCACCCGCGGTCTCCACCGGAGTCTCTGGGTTCAGGCGTTCCCCGGATTCCTCAAGATTCCGATAAAAGGAGCTCCATGAGATTTCAGCAGGCGGCATTCCGGCACTCCCCGGGAACCTCTCGTCTGAAAGCGCCGTGAGAATACGGGTGCTCCCATCCTTTTCAAGCAGAAGCCCGGCCCCCCGCATTGGATGGCTGACCGTGTGGGCAAGTTTCTGAAGCTGCGCCGCGAGTTCAGGAGTCGGGGGAACCGATTCCGGCATTCGGAAAGGCTTCGAGAAGTTATCCGTCATGAGGCGATTCCTCTCTGCTTAAGCCAGGGAACCAGAAAGCGAAGAAAAGACCGGGCCGGGGAGGCGAGGCGGTTTCCGGCGTAATACGCGTAACCAGAACTCGGCATTGTGAGATCCGGCAGGATCTGCGTCAGTTTCCCGGACTGAAGGGCGTCAGACACCGCCCAGCGGCTTCTCAGAATAACGCCGAGACCAGCCTCAGCCCATCGGGTTGCGGTTTCACTTGAATTTGTGCGGAGTGATGAATGAAAGCGGATTCGGACAGCGCCGTTTTTTCCTTTCAGCTCCCAGATGTTTCCGGGTAGGCGGTCCTCATCGATTGAAATGGCAGGGAGCTTCGCGAGATCCGCAGGTGATGTGACGGAGCTTCCGGTTTTCTGAAGCAGGGAGGGAGACGCGCAAAGGATACGGTCATTCCGGAAGAGGCGCTTGGCGTGAAAACGGCTCTCGGGGAGCTCTCCGATATGAATGACCAGATCGAGCCCGGACTGTACCGGATCGAGAGGAGGATCGGAGAGGAGGAGGGTGAGTTCGATTTCAGGATTCGCGGCGGCAAATTCCGCTGCCGCGAGGCTGAGAACCCGTTCCCCGAACCCCCAGCTGCAGTTGATGCGAAGCTTTCCTTTCAGAGTGCCTCGCGCTGACGTCACAGCGTCTTCAAGAGCGGCAATCCGTTCCAGAATGTCGTCCGCGCCCGCGAGAAACCGCTTTCCTTCCCCGGTAAGCGCCATCCCGCGAGTATTGCGGAGCACCAGGGGGCAGCCTAACCGGGTTTCCATCGCGGCGAGCCGGCGTGACACAGCGCCGGCGGTCAGTCCGAGACGGCGCGCTGCCTCAGAAAGACTTCCGCTTTTCGCGATTGCGGAGAAGAGTTCAAGATCAGTTGCCCGGCTCAAACCGAAACCCTCCTGGAAGAGACCTTCCGGAGGTGTGGCACTCCGGAAAGCCGTGACAAGTAATGTTTATTTTGCGGGCTTTCTGCACGCTGCCTGCGTGAAGGGATTCACATTCCCCTGAATCGCCGCGATGCGGCTCGCCCTCTCACACTCCCAGGCCGTTGCCGGGAACGTCTTATCCCAGGCGTTCATCAGCTGACGGGTCTGGTTACTCATCCGGTACTTCGGGTAGGCCCACTCCATGTACTTATACGTGCGGGCGACGAGCCCCTTCACGGCGTCCGGCGGTTCCGCCTTCCGGTCCTCAATCTTCATAGGGCACGTACCGAAGGTGTTCGGGGTCCCTTTCGCGAACTGCGTGTAGTCGTAGTTCTGCCGCGCGGCATTGACGGAGCCGATTGCGGGGTAGAGGTTATACATATCCGCCTGCATCAGGCGGTACTCCGCGCTCGCGCGGTTTGCGCAGGCACGGCCCTTATAAGGCTTACCGTTTCCTTTTACGCATTCCGGCGCGCCTTCCCGCCATTCCGTGAAGGCCCTTCCGAAGTTTTCCGCCGGCAGAATATGTTCCCATTCAATTCGGTTTGCGCGTTTCGGGGATTTGGCCGCGATGAATCCCTTCGGCAGAATGACCTGCTTATCCGGCGTGAAAGACGCGCCGCAGTAAATCGTCGTACGGTGATCGTTGAAGACCTGATTGAGCAGAATCTTCTTCACCTGGGAAAAGCTTTCAAACTGGGTGTTCCCGCGGGGAGCGTCAGCAGCAGACGCGGCCGAAGCGGCAAAAATCAGAGCGGGAAGGAGCAGCAACACGCGTTTCATGAATTTTCAGTCCTAAAAAATCTGAAAAAACCGAAAAGAGAAGGCAGGAATAGGGTTGGAAAATCGGTCTTCCTGTTTCTTATCTTTGATTTTTTCTCAAAACTCTTTTGATTTTATGCGTGATTCAGACTATCGGGGGTGGGGGAGAATAAAAAATAAATTTTCTTTTTCTTCCTCGAGGCCACGCCTATGAAGCTCACCGAGCTCGATACACCGTCGCTTTTGATTGATCGCGACAAACTTATCCGGAATATTGCCCGAGCCAAAGCATCCTGCGCGAAGCTCGGTGTGCATTGGCGTCCGCATCTGAAAACGCATAAGTGTCTGGAAATTGCCCGTCTCCAGATTGAGGACCCGACTGGTCCCGCCACAGTTTCCACCCTGAAAGAGGCGGAATTTTTTGCCTCCAACGGAATCACAGATCTGATTTACGCGGTCGGAATCGCCCCGCATAAACTGCCCCGCGTTGATCGGATTAATAAGTCTGGGGCTGACTGCAAGATCATTCTCGACAGCGTTGAGGCGGCCGATGCCGTGAGCTGCTATGCGCGGACAGCTGGCACCAGTTTTCGGGTACTGATTGAAATTGACTGCGATGGACATCGTTCCGGACTGAAACCGGGAAGCCCTGAAATCCTTGAGGTAGCCCGGCATCTTAAAGATGGCGCGGCACTTGTCGGCGTTCTGACACACGCGGGCGGCAGCTATTCGGCGCACGGGGACGCCGAGCTGAAGGCCGCGGCCGAGAATGAAGTGACTGCAATTACCCGAGTCGCGGATGACCTTCGCGCTGCCGGTTTCCCGATTGAAATCGTGAGTGTCGGTTCCACCCCGACACTCTGCGCCGCGGAAAAGGCTCCTGGTGTCACGGAATATCGAAGCGGCGTCGGGACCATCTTTGATCTCTTTATGCATGGTGTGGGAGTTTGCGAGATCGGGGACATCGCTGAGTCCGTGCTGGTCTCTGTCATTGGCCGGCAGCAGGAGAAGGGCTGGCTGATTACGGATGGCGGGTGGCTCGCGATGAGCCGGGACCGCGGCACGGCTTCTCAGGCGGTTGACTGGGGTTACGGAGCGGTCTGCGATATCAATGGGAACCTGATCCCTGAGCTTTGGGTGGCGTCCGCGAACCAGGAGCACGGGATCATTGCCCGGCGTGACGGGAAACCGATTTCAGAATCGGATTTCCCTTTGGATACGCGTCTTCGCATTCTCCCAAATCACGCTTGCCCGACGGCGGCGGCTTTCGACCGCTATCACATCGTCGATCACGGAGAGGCTACGGAAGTCTGGCACCGAATCAATAATTGGGAGTAGTCTTTAAGCGGTATTACGCTGAGGCGTGCATATAACGTCATCTCTAAAAAATGCTGAAGAATTCAATTCAGCTCACGCCTCCGCGAGGTTGTCCGTCAGGATAAACCTAATCTTCTGTTCCCTAACCACCAGGATGGCAGAAGAAAACGGGCATCAGGGTCTGTGCCTCAAGAGTTATGCATCAACCACAAAGGAGATGAAGCATGCTAGGTGTCGTCATAACGCTCGCAGTGATTGCGGCGGTCGCGTGGTGTATTTTCAAAAACTATTACCCTCCAACCGTTCTTTTGATTGCAGGTCTTTTATTCCTTGCAGTTGCTGCGTGTTTTGGAGTTGATCCGGTGCCGGCAAAGGCATCCACTCATTTCCTTGGATTTGATTTTGCGCAGGCCTTCACTGATCGTATGAAGACACGCCTCCCCGGTCTGGGTCTCAACATCATGTGGATTGCAGGTTTCTCGTATTACATGGATAAGATCGGGGCATCCAAGGCTCTCGTGAAGCTTTGTGTGAAGCCGCTATCAGCGATCCGCTCGCCTTATCTGCTTCTTGCCGTGACCTATATCGTTGGTCAGTTTATGGCACTCTTCATTAACAGCGCAGTCGGTCTTGGATTGCTGCTGATGGCTTCGATTTTCCCGCTGCTTGTCGCGCTGGGGGTTTCTAAGACTTCCGCGGCTGCGGTGATTGGTTCGACCTGCTGTCTTGACCTTGGACCGTCATCCTCAAATGCGATGCGGGCGGCAGATCTCCTTAACACAGACGTCGTTACCTATTTTGTCCAGAATCAGATTCCGGTTGCACTCTGCGTGATCGCTGTAGTAGCAATCGGACATTTCTTTATTCAGCGTTGGTTTGATAAGAAGGATGGTATTGAAACAAGCGGAGCCGGGACTCAGGAAGATGTAGCAAAGGCATTTGAAGGAGCAGGTCCTGTCTGGTATTCAATCCTTCCGATGCTGCCCCTTGTTCTTCTGATTATTTTCAGCCCGATGGTCTATCAGCCTGTGAAACTCTCGCTTCAGACCGCCATCATTATTTCCATTCTTGTGTCTTTCGTAGTTGACCTCATCACAACCCGGGGTGTGAAGGATTCGATTGGAAGGACAAAGGCTGTATATGAAGGGATGGGCAAAGTATTTACATCAACTGTGGCCCTTATTTGCTGCGCTGAACTCTTCGCTTTTGGTATGACAAAGGTCGGCGGTATCACGACGATGATCAACGCCGCCGCATCAATGGAATCGGCAGGTGTCTGGGTGATGCTCTTCATCATGATTGCCATTATGGTCCTTGCGACTCTGGTCACAGGCTCAGGAAATGCAGCGTTCTTTGCATTTTCGCCGCTTCTTCCTCAGGCAGCGTCTTCTGTCGGCATGAGCGCGGCTGTGCTTGCCGTTCCTGTACAGCTGTCGGCGGGTATTGCCCGTACGATGTGCCCGATTGCGGGTGTCACCATTGCCGTGTCATCGATCGCTGGCATTACACCGTTCCAGCTCGTGCGCCGCACGATTCCGGTGATGGTGCTTGCCCTGATTACAAACATTGCGGCTTCAGCCGCCTTCCTCTGAACGGAACCCGGGCTGCCGTAAAAAATTCCGGCAGCCTGATCCCATTCTCTTTCTGACAGGAGTCAAATGATGAATGCAGTTCTGATTAGAAACGCCGAGGTATATGCGCCGGAACGTCTGGGGGTTCAGGACGTTCTGATGGTGAATGGCCGTTTTGCTGCGGTTGGGAAAGATCTCAACGTAGTAATGCCTGGACTGGAAACAATTGATGCAGCAGGGAAACTGCTGACGCCTGGATTCTTTGATCAGCATATTCACGTCACGGGAGGCGGCGGAGAAGGCGGTCCCGTGTCCAGAACACCGGAACTGGTGCTTTCGGAATTGGTTGCCTGTGGAACCACTTCTCTTGTTGGGGTATCAGGGACAGACTTTATTACCCGCTCAATTGAAAATCTGCTTGCCAAAATTCGTGCGCTGGCCGCAGAAGGGGTGTCCACATGGATGTATACGAGCAATTACCGCTTTCCTCCGACCACGATGAGCGGTGAGGCCGCAAAAGATATCTTTATGGTTCCGGAGTGTCTGGGAGTCAAGATTGCGCTTGGCGATCACCGCTCATCCTTCCCGACAGTTGATCAGGTTATTCAGCTACTGGCTGACATTCGTCTTGCCGGCATGATTTCCGGAAAAATCGGTGTATTGCATGTTCATTCCGGAAATCTTCATGGCGAATTTGAAATGTTTAAGGAAATAGTGGACCGCGGTTTCCCGATTCGCCATATTCGCCCGACTCATTGCGCAAGGGCAAAGTATGTGTTTGATTCCGCTGTGCAGTTTGCCAAAGCAGGCGGCTATATCGATATCACAACAGGCGGATCCTGCTGCTTCGACTCCCCGGCTGATGCCTTTATTGAAGCGGTTGGCGAAGGGGTTGACCCTGCCCGCATTACGATGAGCTCAGACGGTCATGGCTCCAAACCTCGTTTCAATGACAAGGGGGAAATGGTAGGGCTGGCTGTCTGCGGGATTGAATGTAATCTTGAAACTATTCAGAAGCTTGTCAGGGAAAAGGGGCAGAAGCTCGAGGATGTTCTTCCCTTTATCACCAAAAATGTTGCGGATTCGCATGGGCTATCTACGCAAGGTCGGGTGGCCGATGGAGCAACGGCAGATGCATTGCTTTTTGATGACAATCTTGAACTTACGGATGTTTTTGCCAAGGGGCGTCAGATGATGCGGAATCGCGAAATTATTGTTCGCGGTACTTTTGAAGAATAATTGGTTATCCCGAGCTTCCGATAAAAACAGCGTCCCGTTAGTGATTTTTCGGGGCGCTGTTTTATTCAGGCTTGTGTCAGTGCTTCCTCTCTGTTCGATCGGTTCCAGAGCCGCTTGAATGCGGGGATCAGGAGAAGGAGATGCCAGGTGCCATATCCAATCACGAGTCCCACGGCAACACCCCCCAGAACGTCTGTCGGGAAATGGGCAAAAAGCCAGAGCCGCGAAAAGGCGATCAGAAGCGCGACGGGAAGCGCCGCGAGAGCAATTTTGAATTCCCTGCTTGCGAGCAGAACGCCGAGCACCGTGAATGACACCGCCGTGTGACCGGAAGGAAATGAGAAAGAAGGCGGGCACGCCTGCAGCATAGAGACCCCTGTCTCAATGGCGCAGGGTCTCGGACGGGCAAAAAGAAACTTCAGAAGGCCGTTTGAAATAAAAAGATCCGCGAACAGACTGACGATGATCGCGATGCTTACCGGGCGGGTCTTTTTTGAGCATAAAAGCACCGCGGCGAGCGCGATCCAGATTTCTCCCGCGTTCCCGACCCGGGTCGCCGCCATCATGATGGAATCAAAAAATGTTCCATGAAGCGCCTGGAGTGAGAGGAGAAAAGACATTTCCGACATTTTGAAGCAAACCTCTTCCGGGGGCGGTTTCTGGGAAACCGTCCCTCTTATTGATTTTCGAACCGGATCAGCGTTCAGGCTTTCTGAGGAATCCGAATGAAGCGAGCCGCATGGCTGCGCTTTAACGAAGACGCGAGAAACGCGAGGTAGACCAGAGCGGAGAGACTCCAGTCAAGAAGGAACGTCGCCACATTGTGGCTCGGGAAGTGGTATCCCCGCATCATCTGAATGACACCGCAGACCGTTCCGAAGAGGATAGCGAAAAAGAGACCGGCGCGGGCAAGGGTCGGACGGCGACGTCTGAAAGCAAACCAGAAGGGGATCAGGCTGAAACCGGTTCCGGCAAAGCCTCCGGGCCAGCAGTTGCCAGGGGCTGAAAGGCTGAATCCAAAGTGAGGGGCAAGAATCGGATGCGTACCGCCGAAGAACGTCATGGAAACCGGGCAGTAGACCCCGGTCATATCTTTCAGCACTGAGACTGTCCCGACGCAGACGAGTATTGCGGTAATAAGATAGCCCGCTTCAGTGACAGAAATCCGGGGGGAGATCTTGGCACGGTCTTTTACCGCGATCGCGATAACTCCCAAAGCTACGAACACCGTGAGCAGTTTTGCCCATTTATGGAAGAAAAGCAGCGCTGCGCTGTTCTGAAGCGGAAACGTTCCATCCGGCGCAAAGAAACGCTCCACCGCGAGGTCAATGGAGACCGGGTGAAGGATGATGAGCGCCGCGAGCAGCAGAGCCGGAATAATCGCTTCGGCTGCAGCGGAAAGAAAACGTCTTTTCACGGGATTCAGAGTGCCGACGGACGGAAGTCCGGCAGCAGATAAAGGGAGACAGTTAAAGTGTGTTCCCTGCCGTGTGAAACCCCCGTTCAAAGCGCGTCAAAACAGTGTGAAGAATAAGAGAGGAGAGAGCCAGATTCAAAACCGGCCGAGGGTCTTTTTGAAGACCAAGCTTCTGAGGGGGAAATGTGAACGGGGAGACAAATGAGGGAAAAAGAAATATCCCTCCTTCCATGAGGAGAACTTGCAGGGAAGGAGGGAAAAAGACCTCATCTCCGAGGAGAGAGTCACGGGATGAGGCTGTACGCACTCATGCTTCTACAGATGCCGGAGCAGTGTCTCCGGATTCGCCGTGATGCTTCCGCTGCAAGGACTTCGGGAAAATAGCGGAACCGGCTTCCGGCTGCTCCTAAACCCGCTTCGCGGAGAAGAGAAGAAGGAAGAAATGCTCTCGGGGTTTCTTCTTTTTCTTTTCTCTGCAATTCATACATTACGCCTTTTTAAAAATATTTATGTATCACCAAATAGGGATTCCAGGAAGAAATGCCGTAATTTATTCATCATGATGGAGGCTTCTGTCTTGGATTTACGGGTTTCTGTAAAAGCTCTATTTATTTATAGGTATCAATATTGCGGCAGGCGGCACAGAGCGTTTCGTATGGCGGTCAGGAGGAACGGTTCACGGTTTTATTCAGAAAAAAACGTGAACGAAAAATAGCGTCGTTGAAATTTAAAAACGTTACTTGATGGTGATATCCGGAAAATGTCTGATGAAAACCCGAAAAGAGAGAAAGCGGGGGAAAGTCTCAGACGTTTTCCTTATCTCAGTCGACCGTGGTCAGAGAACGGCTTTGGAGCGCTCCTTCGAGTCACAGTGCCGCACTAACATGGAAGATGCCGGAGCCTCGGGGCTTCCTGCCTTCCGCGGATTCGGCAGTCCATCCAATTTCACTCAATATAAAAAATAAATCCTATGACAGAAACCAGAATTGAGGCGTCAAGCCCCCAGGCCGGGGGTCTGAAACGCACATTCGGCATGCGGGAGGCGGTGACGATCACGGCGGGCTCTGTGATCGGTGTCGGTCTCTTTACAACGGGTTCCAATGTTGTCGGCACGCTCGGGCCAGCGGTCATTCTTGCAACGCTCCTCGCGCTCGCGGTGAGTATTTATCCGGCGCTCCTATACGCGGAAATGGGAGCCGCGCTTCCTTACGCGGGCGGCACCTACCAGTTCGCATCTCTTGGTCTTGGACGTGCGGCCGGAATGCTCGCGGGCTGGAACTTCATCATTTCGCTTGTCGCAGTGACGGGGGGCGAAGCGCTCGCTTTCAGTTACTACTTCCGAACGCTTTTCCTCGCGTTTGGCTACGACCTGCCGATATCCGACGTGGTGCTCGCCTCCATTGTGACCGCGGGCTTCATTGTGGCCAATGTTTTCGGCGTGAAGCTCACCGGAAAACTGCAGAACGGCTTCATGTTCTTCTTCTGGGGCGTCGCCTTCATCTGGTTCCTTACGATGATTCCGAATGTCCACCTGCCGTCCTTTGTGCGGGCTCCGGAATTCCTTCACGCGACAACACCTCTCGGATTCTTCTCCGCGACCTGCATGATCTGGTGGTGCTTTGCTGGGTTTGAGGCCTGCGTGGCGATGGGGGAAGAAATCAAATACCCGCATATCAATGTGCCGCGCGCGATGTTCCTCGCCCCGTTTGTCGTCTTTGCGGTGAACGCGCTTTTCCAGTGGTACCTCGTCGGCATCACGCCTCCGGATCAGATCGCATCGCTCGCGGATGCGGAAGCGCCGTTTGCCCAGGCGATGAAGGCGGCCGGGATCCTCGGGTTCCCTCTCGCGCTCCTTGCTGCCGGTATCGCCTTTGGCGGCGACTTCTCCACGCTGAACGCCTCGATCTCGACGCCTCCCCGCTATCTCTTCACGATGGCGCGTGACGGCTCCATGCCGAAGGTCTTCGCGATCACGAGTAAGAAATATCAGACGCCGTATGTCGCGGTGATTGTGCTCGGTGTGCTGTCCGTAGCGCTGATTGCGACGAATTCGCTTGAATACATCGCGTCGCTCTCCCTTTTCGCCGACCTCTTCTACTACGTGCTTGGCATCATTGCCGCGCTTGCTCTTCGTAAGAAGCATCCGGAACTGAAGCGGAGCTACAAGGCTCCGTGGATCAAGGTCGGGGCTCCGGTGAGCGCGGTGATCTACGTGCTGATGATGACGCAGCTGGACGCGAACGCCTTCATCACTGGCGTGCTCTGGTGCGTGCTCGGTATCGCGATTTATCTTGTCTGCCGGTGGAAGTACGGCAAAGCCGGGGAATTCACGCTGGATCTCGCGGCGTCCGGTGCGGATGACGTACCGCCGCCTGAGGAAAAACGGGCGATGGATCGTGAGTACCTGATCTGGAAAGTGATTGTTTCAGCGTCCTGCGTGATCGCGGTTGTTCTCTATATCTTCCCGTTCTTCGTGAAGTAGCCGGGAAGAGAAGACTGTTATCCGCCAGGAAACAGCGCGCCCCTGTCTGAAAGCTTCAGGCAGGGGCGCTCTTCGTATCACGAGGATTACTTCAGTGTGTAGGATCTCGCCTCTGTGGAGCAGGGCGAACCTTCAGTCAGCCAGAGTGTCCGTTCGTCAAGATCGAGCACCATGGACCAGAGTGACGTATGGCGGTGGTATTCGGGCAGCGACATGTCGTCATGGCGGCAGACACCGTCCGGATTCCCGGCGTGATCCGAGAGGATCCGGAACAGTGTCTTTCTCTTCAGATGGCCTTCTTCCGCGCGGGTAAGGCGCCGGACGCGGTCGAGACGCGTAAAAGTCGATGTGAATGAATAGCGGGTCGCCTCTCCCTGCGAGAGCATATAGGGGGAGAGCCAGTGATTGGTGTGGCAGAGCGGATGGCCGTCTGAGAGAAGGATATCGAGATCGGAAGGTGCGTATTCAACCGCGACCACGAGACCGTCCGCGCTCGCGAGACCCACGCAGGCTGAACCCGCGCGCTTCGCCTTCGCGATCGTATCAATCGCCTTCGGGACTGTCGGCTGCTGCACAGCGTTCCTAAGAATCACATGAAGCGGTACGCCAATCTGACCTTTCTTCACGGACATGGCGTTCAGCGATACGCCGACCCCGGCCGCATTAAGCCCCTTACCTCCGACCAGACCCGCTTCTGTCACGATGAGGGCTTTCGGGTACGGCCGCTCGTCCACCTCAAGAATCACGGTGGTGCCGGCTCCGATCGACCACCAGTCCCAGTTCTGCGCGAGATAGGTTTTCCCATTGCCGGAGGCTTCCTGCGGCACACCGATCACGCTGCATTCGTCCGCCGGCGCTTCACTCTTCGCGAACATCACTTCCGAGCGGCAGTTCAGCGTCAGAATCACATCAAACGGCACACCTGCCCCTTCGGCGATGCCTTTCATTTCATCGATCAGGTCCGGCCGGTAAGCCCGGATTGCCGGTTCGTAGCGTTTTGCCATCCGGACCGCATCTTTCCATGGCAGATGCGCTTCTTTATCGAAGAGAACTTTGTATTCGTCAATAACCTTCAGGATCCGTTCCTTCGCGAAGGATCCATAAGCGACGCCCCGCTCATGGGCCTGTCCCGAAATGCGGATGTATTGGTGAACTGATGGTGCCATGCGCTGCTCTCCCTTGATTTTTTTGTAGAACAGAGTGCTTCGGAATTCACTTTAACACCGGCAGTTCAGGCTGTGTGCTGAATGACGATAATCAGTTGAAATGGATAACAAAAAAGCCTCTCAATATTAATACTGAGGAGAGGCTTCCCGTGGATTTGGATGTCTTACAGGGGCGGTCAGACGGGAGAGGTTCCGGAAGCGCCGTCCTCTTTCGCAATCGTCGCCACCGCCTTTTCATAAATATCCGCTACGGTGTGACGCTTCAGCTCAGCTTCAAAGGACGCCTGAATGGCATCCAGCGTCGCGTCCAGACTCCCGTGAATAGCGCGTCCGACCGGACACGCGGGGTTCGGGTGCTCATGAAAGTGAAAAAGCGGCGCGCTGCTCCCGGTTTCCACGGCCCGGTAGAGGTCGAGAAACGTGATGGCTTCAAGCGGCTTCAGAAGCGTGATGCCTCCGGGGCCCCGGCGGACCTCAATCAGACCGGCTTCCTTCAGCTGCGACATGATGTTCCGGATGATCACGGGGTTGCTGCCAACGGTTCCCGCGAGCATATCGCTCGTGATCTTCTCATCATCCCTGAAGTATTCAATCGCGATCAGCACGTGCACAGCAGTCGTGAATTTGGTGGAAATCTGCATAGAGTCCTGATTCTCCGGAAGTGTAGATGCATCAAAGCGTCAGGCATCTCACAGGACGCCTGACGCGGTAACCGTTCTTGGGGAAGGTGGGGATTTTAAGCCCAGCGGACCGAAATCCGCTCGCGGATGTGATTCCCGTGCTCAATCTCATCCACCATCGCGATCGCGTAGTCGGCGTAGGAGATTTCAGACTTCCCGTCCTTATTCACCGTGAAATCCTCGCCGGTCAGTTCATAGAATCCCGTGCGGGGGCCGTCCGCGAGGAAGACTGCGGCCGGGCTGATATAGGTCCAGCGGACATCGTTTCTCGTACGGAGGTAGCCAAGCGACTTCTTCATAGCCTGGGCGAGCGGGCGGATCGCCTCCGGGAAGTCTTTTCCGTCAGCAAGGGTTTCCGTGCGCTCCGGGTTCGTGTAGAGAGAACCGGCACCGCCGACAAAGAGCAGACGGGTGTCAGAACCGGCGAGGATATCCGCGAGGTGCTCAGTCGTGGTCTGGTAGAGCGGGAAAGTTTCAGGCGTGAAAGCCCCGAACCCGCTCACCACCGCGTCAAACCCGGCGAGGTCTTCGCGTGTGAGATCAAGGATGTCCTTACGGACGTAAGTCTTTGCTTCCGTATTGTTCTCTTCGTGACGCCCGAAAGCGGTCACGTCAAAACCGCGGGAAAGGGCTTCAGAGATGATTTTGCGGGAAGCTTTGCCGTTAGCGGCAACGACTGCGATTTTTGCCATTTTGCATTCTGCCTTATTGATGTAATAAGTGTTGTTTCATCTGTTAAGAAGAAATATAGCGAAGAAAATTTTAGATGTCAATACTTTTATTACATCAAAAGAAATTCTGAAGGGGAAAGGGAACGGCCGGTTTTCATCAAGCCCCTGAATACAGGCATTTCGCTTTAACATTGGGGGCATGACGGCCGGAAAGGTGCCGGAATCAGGGTGCTTCAGGCGCTTCCTGCCCGGCCGCAAGGACAAAGGAGATAGGAAATGACGCTCGGTGTTCCTTCAACCGGCGAGGCAGGCCGCCTCGCGGACGCATCTCCGTGGACGGGCGAGAGACCGCCGCGGGATGAGTTTTTCTGGCTTTCCCAGATCAACAAAGCGACGTTTGTTGTCAATACCCGAAGCGGGCTTCTCGACCCCAGGCGGGCACCGGGTTGGGAAAGAGCTCAGAGACGCGTGATCGAGAAAGGCAATACACCCGGAAATCCCCGTCCCAAGATGTATGTGCGTTACGAGCCGCTTCTAATTGCCGAGGCCGGAATCGATGTCACGCTGATCCACGCGGGGCGGTCCTCCCAGGATATGCACGCGGTGTATCAGCGAGCGATGCTCCGGGATCAGACGCTTGAAGTGATGACCGCGCTGAACTCGGTGCGTGAGACACTCTTTCGCCTCGCGAAGGAAAACCGGGACACGATCGCTCCCTGCTATACGAATGGGGTGGCGGCTCAGCCGAATTCGCTCGGGCACACCTGGCTCGGACACCTTGAAGGCTTCCGGCGTGACTTTGAGTCGCTGAAGGAATTCTGGGCCCGGCTGAATCTCAGTCCTATGGGGACCACCGTGCTGAATGGGACCCCATGGCCGCTTGACCGCGAGTCGATGGTCTCACTCCTCGGTTTTGAAGGACTTGTTGAAAACGCGTATGACGCGGCGCAGATTTCATCCACTGACACCGCGGTGGAGGCAAGTCTCAAACTCGTCGAACCGATGCTGCATATCACGCAGTTTATCGAGGACATCATGACGCAGTATGCGCAGCCGCGCCCCTGGATCCTCGTGTCCAGCACGTATGCCTCAACCGCCATGCCGCAGAAGCGGAACCCCGGGTCGCTGATCGATGTGCGGCGGGACGCGAATCAGGTGCTTGGGGAACTCACGGGAACGATCTTCCGGGCGCACGATCTGATGCCCGGAATGTATGACCCGAAGGATGAGGCCATTAATAGCACAGTGATGGCGGAGGGCGCGGCGGTGCTTCGGGCTTTCGCTCACGTCCTCACGCTTCTCAAAGTGAATCCCGAGCGGGCTCTTGAGGAACTGAATCTTGACTGGACGGCGAGCCAGAATATCGCGGACGTCCTGATGAAGGACTACGGGGTGCCGTTCCGCGAGGGGCATCACTTTGCGAGTGACCTCGTGACGTTTGCCAGAAGCCGGGACTACACGCCGCTCACGCTGCCCTACGAAGACGCAAAGGCTCTCTATGAGAAACTCGCCTCCGGGGCGGAAGAGGGGATTCCAAAGACCTTCCCGCTCACGGAATACGATTTCCGTTCGGCGTTGGATCCCCGCTCGATCGTGAACAGCCGCGCGACCCGCGGCGGTCCGCAGCCGACTGAGCTTACACGGCTCTTCCGCGAGGCCGAGGACGGGATCCGGTCGGATTCTGACTGGGTAAGCGGAAAGAAGACCGCGCTTGCCGCGGCCGAGAAAACGCTTGACGAGGATTTCGAAGCGCTCTGCGCGTTGCCCGGATAACAGATTTTTTTCTTTCTGTCCGGTATCCTTACCGGTCGGTCTGGCTGCCCGCCTCCCGGAAACCCGAGGCGGGCATTTTTTTCTTTTTCAACAGGTTTTAAGAAGGAGGGCTGCGCGTGAAGCAGTTTGTGAGCCGCTGGGGATGTCTTTTTATCGGTATGAGTTCGGTGGCGTTCGGGATCGCGATGACAACCCGGGCGGGGCTCGGCACAACACCGCTCTCATCCTCGCCCTATACGGTCACGTTTTTCACGCCGCTCACGCTCGGTGCCGCGTCGATCGGTCTCAATGTGTTTTTCTTCGCGCTCCTCTGGGCCGTGATGGGAAAGCGCTTTCAGTTCACCCGGAATCTTCTCCAAGTGCCGATTGTTCTCCTTTTCGGCTTTCTCATTGATTTCTTCATGTGGGCCCTCGCCGCGGTTCCGCCGGGACCTTATGCCGCGAAGATCGCCCAGAACCTCCTCGGGAACGCCTTTCTCGCACTTGGTGTTGTCTTTCAGGGGGCGAGCTGCGCGGTGACGCTCCCGGGCGACGGCTTCGTGATTGAGGCGTCGAAACGCTTCGGAATATCTCTTGGGCGCATGAAAGCGATCTTTGACTGGTCGCTTGTCGCGATCGCCTGCGTGCTCGGTCTCATCTTCCTTGGCCGCATCGAAGGGGTGCGTGAAGGCACCGTGATTTCCGCTCTCACGACCGGAATCTTTGTGCGGCTCTGGGCCAAATGCCCCGTGTTCTCGAAACTCGTTAAATTCAACCGTTTGAAGTAACAAAAAAAGATGAGAACGATTATATTTAAGTATCACGGAAAATAAATTTTCCGTATCTCTTTTATGCTATTAGCTATGCTCGATCTTATTGAGAATAAATGATTTTTTATTGATCGAGTTATTTTTTTTTACTGGACTTTTTTCTTTCTGAACCATTAAAATTGAAGAAAAACCATGAACCGGCAGTCAATGGCTGACCGGTCCCCCCGGAAAGCTGATAAGAGGTCTGAAATGCAGCAGGAAGAAGAAAAAGAAAAAAAATGCGGAAGAGGCGGCTGAAGCCGCCCCTCGGTCCCGAAGACGGGGCCGGCCCGCATCTCTCCACACGAAGGAAATGGTGCTTCACATCCGCTGTACCACCGAGCAGCGGGATACGTTTGCGAGGATGGGCGGGTCTGTCTGGTTCCGGTCTTTCCTTGATACGCTCCAGGCCGGTTTCGACCGGGATGTGAATTCATCGTCAGGCGAAGAGGATTAGGCAGAAACCGGACGGGGCAGAAATGCATCGCCGGATACAGAAACGGGAGGGTTGCCCCTCCCGTTTTTTATGGCCTGAAATCAGGAACTCTGATCACGGAATAAAGATTTTCGGATCTACGGTAATTTAAGTGTCAGTGATACTAATTACAGGGTCTTCAGTGTCTTTTCGTATTTTTCCAAATGGTAATTTCAGTGTTTTAAAGTGAGAATCTCACTCACCGGCACGCGGCCCGTCCGGAGACGGTTAAGCGGGGAGTCCGCCGGGTAACCCAGTCCTATCCCAATCGCCAGAATCAGGTTATCGGGGATGCCGAGAACGCGCTTCACGATATCGGGGTAACGCACCAGATTAAAGGCCGGAATGCTGCCGACTCCGCGTGATGCCGCGGCAAGAAGCAGAAACGCTTCAAGCGCCCCGGCGTCAAGCACCATCCATTCCGAATGCACTTTCGGGATCGTGATAAAAGCGACTGCGGGCGCGTGGAAGAGCACGGCCTGGCTCGCCCGTTTGTCGGCCTCAAGCCCCAGCGCCTCGCGTTCCGCCGCGACCGCTTCCATCCGGGCCCGGACTTCGGGCGAGCGCTCCGAGAGCGGGAGGTTCGCGAAGTCGGTCGAAGGCGGGATACCCGCCCGGTTCCGTTCGTCGAACTCCGAACGGATCGCGTCGAGACTCTTCCCCGTCGAAATCCAGATCTTCCAGTCCTGGCCGTTCAGCTGGGAGGGAGCCCTTGTCGCGTCTTCCGCGATAGCCTGAAGAACCGGATCCGGAACAGGGCGGGCTGAGAAATACCGGATCGAATGACGGAAAGCAATGGCGCTTGAGAATTCCATGACGGAAAGGTCCCGATAAAAAGATGCATCGCGGAGGAAAAGCTCCGAGGGAGGCTTTCAAAGGGCGGAAAAAAACCGGGGCGGCAGAAGCCGCGCCGGTTTCACCGGATTGATAAAATTTTAGTCCCGCGCTCCTTTGGATTCAGGATATTTCATTCGTCACAAGGTAACCCGCGCGGCTGAGCGCCTGAACCGCGTTTTTGAAGGTATGGCTCTTCACCAGGATATAGTCCGTGTTGTAGGTGGAGACCGCGAAAATCGGAATCTCCTCATCCGCGAGCACCTTGGAGATCCGGGCAAGAATTCCGGTGAGTGACATATCGAGCGTTCCCGCGACCCGCATCATGCGGTAACCCCGGTCAACGGGATAGGCGTCTGACGGCACTTCTGACTCAAGCGCCACGAGCGACAGCTCATCATCCGTCTTCCCGACAAAGACAAAAGGCGACTTCCAGTTAATAGAGGCGGGATTCCGGATCTTCGCGATCGCGAAGAAGTCGATCTTCAGGGCATTGGTCATCGGAGTCTCTTTTTTTATTTTCCTGGGGGAGTCTCTGATCAGAGACGGGTGCAGCTGAAGCGTTCGGTGAGCGTCTTCGCGGGAGCAGAGTCTGCCGCGTGTCCCAGCGTGATGCCGGACTTCACTTCAAATCCCTCAGGGATCTGAAGGATCGAGCGGAGTTTCGCGGGGTCTTTCGTTCCGAGAAGGCAGCCTGCAATGAAGCAGGTTCCGAGCCCGAGATCCGCTGCGGCAAGAAGCATATTTTCAATGATCGCGCCGGCGTCAAGCGTTCCCACAGTGCCGGGTTTCGCGGAAACCACGATGAAGGCGGGAGCGCCGTAAAGCGGGTCGTGGCTTTCTGAAGCCATGAAGAATTTCCGGAGTTCCGCCATTTTTTCGCTTCCGGTGACTACCGTCAGGTGCACAGTGCCGTATTCCCCCATGCCGACCGGAGCCGCACGGCCCGCGGCAAGAATCGTGTCCAGAGCTTCATCCGACACCGGCGTCGCCTCATAGGCTCTTGAAGAATGACGCCGGGCCAGCGTTTCACGGAATTCCATGGTTTTCTCCTTACAGAAAAACAGTTCGATGGAAAGACTAGCGCAAAGACACTCTTTCGGTATTGTCTCTAGCCTATAGAGGAAGAAATATTTTTTCCGAACGATAGCCCGAGTGCCCGTATGGGTTCGTACCGGCTGCAGCGCGTTACGTGATCATTCACCATGCCGGTTGCCTGCATAAAGGAGTAGAGGATCGTGGTGCCAAGGAACCGGAATCCTCTCGCCTTGAATTCTTTCGCGACCCGGTCGGAGAACGGTGTGGAGGGCGGCACCTGCGACTCATCCGTCCACGCGTTCTCAATCGGCCATCCATCCG
>OOAF01001413.1_pt1 | contig 20212 bp, 16 predicted proteins | sample 1671251 | NCBI WGS metagenome assembly OOAF01 (sample SAMN06348137, study PRJEB24527) | human gut metagenome | biome: human gut; feature: ankylosing spondylitis patient; material: feces | host: Homo sapiens | place: China | collected 2015-10 | reverse complement strand
CGGCCTCTTGAACCCCATTCAAGCGCGCTACCAAAACTGCGCTACACCCGGATATCTGTAAGCGTTTGTCGCTCACAGCTTGATTAGTATACCCGACTTCTCGCATTTTGTCAAGCACTTTTCGGCAACTTTTTTAAATTTCTTCGTCCGCATCCTCCTGCAAGGGCAGGGTCGGCTGGGCAATGGGCGGGAATTCCACCGTAGCCACAGCCACCGCAAACACGCTTTCCGCCCCCGCCGAAAGCAGAGCCTGTGCACAGGCGGCAGCCGTAGCACCGGTGGTGATCACATCGTCCACCAGCAGCACGCGGCGGCCCTCTATGAGGTCCGGGTCCTGCACGCGGAACGCACCGGCCACATTGGCCAGGCGCTGTTCAAAGGGCAGTCCTGCCTGCCGGTTCTTCCGGCGGGCAGGACCAAGCGCCTTTGTTTCCAGCGGAAGGTCCAGTGCCTCTGCCAGCGGCTGCGCCATGCGTTCCGGTACATTGTACCCGCGTCTGCGGCTGGACGCCGGTACCGGCACGATGCAGTCATAGCCGAGCCGGGCACCTTCCACCCGCTGAGGCACCGGTTCCGCGCCCCTCATCCGGACCTCGCTGCCAAAGGCAAGCTCTGCCAGCACCACGCCCAGCTCCACCGCCGTCCATGGTGCAGCCTGATACTTTGCCCGCAGGATGGCCCGCCGCACACAGCCCTCATACCGGAACGGTGCCGCTGCGCCGCTCAGGCCGCCCAGATAATGCTGCGATGCGTCCAGCCGGATGCCGGGCTTCCGGCGCAGCCGGTCCACTTCTTCCGCACAGTCCGGGCAGGTCCTTATGCTGCCCAGCACCGCATTGCAGAAGGGGCACCGACGCGGATAAAGCAGCTGCCGTACCCCGCGCAGTGCCCGGCGCGGGGCGCTGTAATAGCGCATCAGTCCTTCTTCACGGCCACGATCACGCGGACGCGCTTGCCCGCGGCGCAGCCAAAGTTGTCGTACCAGCCAGTGAGGTAGTAAGCGTCCGAGTTCACCTCGGCCAGCTTCGTGGTGTAATACTGGCCCTTGTACCACAGGTACACCTGGGCATTGTCCGCTACCTCATAGCGGGTGGAACCGGACAGCACTGACGCGGCACCCACCTTGTCGATCTTCATGGGCATCAGCTGCACCATGGCCTTCACCGAACCGTTCACTTCCTGCCGCACGGCCAGGCCGCCGGCCAGCACCGGGTATTTGATGGAGGTGGTGTAGCTGGTAAGCTGTCCATTGACATAGCACACATAGGTGGCACCGCCGCCCACATAGTTCAGGATGGTGCCATAAGGCTCACCTACCACCTTAGCCAGCTGTTTGACGCCGATGCTCACCAGGGAGCCGGTGCTGCTGGTGACCTTATTCCACACGGTCTGGAGGATATCGCCGTTGATGACGCCCCACAGGATCTCGCTGGTGGTAGGCACCAGCACGCTCCGCAGGTCCTTCAGCACCTGGGTGGTCCCATCAGAGCCTTCGCCCTCAGAATCCCCTGCAGTGGCAGGGGTCTTGGTGGAGGGCAGGTTGGCCGCAATGTTGCGGATATCGTCCAGCACGCCGTACTTCCACAGGTCGCCGGTGACATCGTTGAGGATCAGCCGGTCGATCTCGCCGTTGTCGTTAAGCGTATAGTAGCGGACATTCAGCATGTTCAGTTTCGTCCCGGATAGGCGGCTGGGACGAACCGTCCCAGCCACACCCTCCGTAGTCGTATCCAAGATCTGCACGTCGTCTGCCAGCTTACGGTCGCCCAGCATGGTGGCGTCTGCGCTCACCGTGCCGCTGATGGTCCGGTTTTCAATCGCGGTCACGTTCTCGCCTTCCGGCGTCACGTCGATGCGCACCATCCAGCCGGCGGGGTAGTTCAGGCTTTTGTCCACATTCACGGTGCGGGTGATGCCGTCGGTGCACATCACTGCTACGCGCTGCAGCACGTCGGCACCGTTGTCCTCCACGAGGGAGCGGGTGGCCGTCTGCACCACGCCGTAGAACACGCTGTCGGCCTCTTCGCCGGTGACCACATCCGCCACCTCATTGTCCATGCCCAGCAGCAGGGTGACCACTTCGCCCACGCCGCCGCCGTTCAGGGACGAGATCTTGGACGCCACCGCTGAGCTGCCCAGCTGGTAGCTGGTACCAGCTACGGTCACCGCCGTGGGAGCGCTGGCGCTGGGCGAAACTGCTGTGATGCGGCCTGCGGCGCGGCGGGTATAGATCCATACCGTCCGCAGACTCTCGCTGTAATAATACACATCGTATTTGTTCAGTTCGCCGGATTCCGACACCTTGTCGTTGCGGTACACGCTCACCGGTGCAAAGGGCAGCTGGGTGCCCTCCGACGCCACAAAGGGTCCCTTCAGGCTGCTGAGCAGCACCGTGGAGGTGTCCACCTGACCATTTGCCACGGTAAAGCCCAGGGTGCTGCCATAGGCTCCGCCGGAGGCCGTGTTGGCCGTGAGGGCGTTGTACAGCAGCATGGCGCAGTCCTCATAGTTCACGGTCTGGCCCTGTGCCCTGTTCAGCTGGCTGCGCAGGCCCAGTTCCTGAGCCTTGTTCAGCTGCGCCGCCGGGAAAGCACCGTTCAGATCTGTCATCTTGTAGCCCAGCAGCTTGAGCACGGCCGTGCAGGCTTCTTCCAGCGTGACGGCGTTGTCCGGGCGGAAGGTACCGTCCGTGTAGCCGTTCATCCAGCCCTGCTGCACCGCAATGCGGATGTAGGGTGCCCACTGCGAAGAGCCGGGCACGTCCTTATACAGGGTGCCCACAGCCCCCTGGGAGGCTGCGCTCTCCCGGTACGCCGAGAACGCCACCAGCATGCGGGCAAAGGCCCCGCGGGTGACGGCGGCGTCCAGGCTGCCGGTCTGTCCGGCGTCCATACCGCCCAGCGTGATGGCCGTCTGCACGGCCGTGTTGCTGGCACTTCCCAGCGCAGCCGCCGGCATGGCCAGCATGGACACCGCCATGCTCACCGCCAGAAAAAGTGCGAGAAAACGTTTTTTCATAGGTATTCCCCTTTCTTCGGGCTCAGTCGTAGCGCAGCGCCTCGATGGGATTGAGACGTGCCGCGCGCCGGGCCGGCAGATAGCCGAACAGCACACCGATGCCCACCGAGATGCCAAAAGCCACTACGATGGAGTTGAACGACGGACTCACCGTGATGGTGGTATCGCTCATGAACATGGGCAGCACCTTGTTGGCCGCCATGCTCACCGCATAGCCCAGTGCAATGCCTAAAACGCCGCCCAGCGCGGAGGTGGTGGCTGCTTCCACCACGAACTGCGCCAGAATGGTGCGCTCCTTGGCGCCCAGCGCCTTGCGGATACCGATCTCACGGGTGCGCTCGGTCACCGACACCAGCATGATGTTCATGATGCCGATGCCGCCCACCAGCAGCGAGATGCTGGCAATGCCGGTGAGCACCACGATGACCATGTTGATCATCTTGTTCATTTCCTCCAGCCACTCGCTGGCGCTGTACACATAGTAGCCGTTTTCGGTCTTGAGGATCTTCTGCAGCTCCTCTTCCATCGTGGTTTTGGCCTCGTTGGCAAAGTTTTCGTCCGTCATCACAGCCGTGTAGTTATTCACCGCGCTCTGGCTGGAAAGCCGCATCACGGTGGTGTAGGGCAGGTAGACGCAGTCGTCGTCGCTGCCTTGCTGCATGGTGGGGTTGCTGACCTTGGCCGCCAGCACGCCCACAATGCGGAACTTGTTGGCACCGATCTTGAGCGTCTGCCCCACACCGTTGCCGCCAAAAGCCACCCGGTTCAGGTAATCGCCAATGATGCAGACCTGCTTGTTGTCCTGCATATCCATGTACTGCAGGCCCCGTCCCTGTGCGATCTGGTAATTTTTCATTTCGGTGTAGCTCTCGTCCACACCGCTGATGTTGGACCAGCGGTAACTGGTGGTGCCGATCTTCAGCGTACCGCTGGCTTTGCCGCTGAATTCGATCTGGGGCGACACTGCCTTGATCAGGTCGGAGTGCCGCTGGCAGATGTCGTACATATCGCCCACCGGTACGGTGCGGGAGCCGTAGCCCCAAACCTGAATGCTCAGGGTGTTGGTGCCCAGCGCGGAAAAACTGTCCCGCATGCTCTTGGTCATACCGTTGCCCAGACCCACGATGACAATGACCGCCATCACGCCGATGATGATGCCCAGCATGGTCAGAAAGGTGCGCAGCTTGTTGCTCCACACGTTCTGGATGGCCTGCCGGAAGGTTTCAAAGATCATGCCTGTTCCTCCTTTTCCGGCGTTTCGGGCAGCAGAGTGGGCTGCACCATGGCCTCCGGTGCGTGAGAGTCGCCGTCATACACCACCCTGCCGTCCTCCAGCCGGATGATGCGGTCGGCCTGCACGGCAATGGAGTTGTCGTGGGTGATCAGCACCACGGTATGTCCCTGCTTGTGCAGTTGCTGCAAAAGCCCCAGCACCTCGCGGCCGGTGTGGGAGTCCAGTGCACCGGTGGGCTCGTCGGCCAGGATCACCGGCGGGTTGCGCACCAGTGCCCGCGCAATGGACACACGCTGCTGCTGGCCGCCGGAAAGCTGGTTGGGCCGGTTTTTCAGTTTGTCGCCCAGGCCCACCTGCTCCAATACCTCACGGGCACGGGCGTGCCGCTCGGCACGGGAGACGCCCGCGTACACCAGCGGCACCTCCACGTTTTCCATCAGGTTCAGCCGGGGCAGCAGATTGTACTGCTGGAAGATGAAGCCCAGCATCTCGTTGCGGACCGCCGCCAGTTCGTTGCGGCTCATCTTACCCACGTCCCGGCCGTTGAGCCGGTACACCCCGTGGGTAGGCACGTCCAGACAGCCGATGATGTTCATGCAGGTGGACTTGCCGGAGCCGGACTGGCCCACGATGGCCACGAACTCGCCTTTGTCGATCTTCATGGTAATGTGGTCTGCGGCCTTTACCGTGGTGTCGCCCATCTGGTAATACTTGCAGACCTCTTCAAATTCGATCAGAGCGCTCATGCATTCCTCCGTGTCAGGTCAGGATCACGCCGTCGGCCTCGCCGATCACTTCGCCGTCATTTCCGGCGTCCACCGGCTCGTCAACGGCCGGTTCCTCGGTCACGGTGCTTTCTGCACCTTCCCCATCGGCCGTGCCGTCGGTGGTCTCGCCACCCGTCGTGTCGGTGGTGCCATCGGTCATGTACTCATAGCCGCCGTTGTCGTAATAGGTATCGCTGCTCACCGAGCTGGGGTCGTAGCCCACGGTGTCCTGCGCGGTCAGGCCGCTGACAACCTGGGTATAATCGCTGTCACTGACGCCCAGCTTGACCTTGACGTACACAAAGCCGTCCGGTGCGACCATGTCCGGGTCCGCGTTGACCGCACTGGGAGAGTCCTGGGTCACCAGCACATAGCTGCCGCGCACCACGGCTGCGTTGGGCACCGCCAGTGCGTTCTTGGCCTGGGCCACCACGATCTCCGCGTTGGCGTTCATGCCGGGGCGCAGGCCGTCGGTCTCGTCGATGCGCACGGTGACCGGGTAGGTGGTGGTGCCGCCGCTGGTGTCGCCCTTCATGGACACGCGGGTCACAATGCCCTCATAGGTCCTGTCCTGCACGGCGTCGGCGGTGACCTGCACGGTCTGCCCCACCGACAGGCTGCTGACCTGCAGCTCATCCACATTGATGGTCATTTCCAGGTAGCTCAGATCGTAGATGGTGCACAGGTCGCTGCCCGTGCTCAGGGCATCGCCCACCTTGGCGGCCTTTTCGATGATGGTGCCGCTGATGGGCGAGGTGATGGTGTAGTTGTTCATGGTGTCCTGGGTGCTCTGCATGGACAGCTCCGCCCCACGCAGGGTCTCAGAAGCAGACTGGATGGACTCGCTCAGGTCGTCACCGCTGATCTGCAGCACGATGTCGTCCTTGTTCACGCTGTCGCCCTCGCGTGCATGGATGGCGGTGACCGTACCGGCGGCCAGCGTCGTCAGGGTGCGCTCAGCCTGATACTGGAAGGTGGCCGCGCCGATGGAGCTCACGCCGTTCACGGTAGCGGTGGCCGCCTGGGCGGTGGTCAGGCCGCCTGCATTGCGCACCGAGATGGTCACGGTGCGGGTGAGCAGGTTGCCGGTGCTCAGGGTATCGGTGCCGGTGACGGCGGTAATGGTGCCGGTCAGGGTCTCAAAGGTACCATCCAGCGTCACGTCCGCGCTCTGCCCCACCGAGAAACCGGCTGCGTCTGCCGCCGGGAACTCCAGTGCCAGTGTCATCTTGGAGTTGTCGCGGATCACGGCCACTTCCTGGCCGCTGGTCACCTCGTCGCCCTTGGCGACCTTCAGGCTGCTCACGACACCGGCCACTTCCGCGCGCACATACTGGCGGTCCACCGTCTTGTCGTAGTTGCGCTGGGCCTGCTGCAGGGTGATGCCCGCCTGCTCCACCTTGGTGGTAGCGTCGGAGGAGTCCACGGTGTAGAGCACATCGCCCTCTTCCACGTTGTCGCCTTCCTCAAAGCTGCAGGTCAGCACCTTGCCGGACACCAGCGACTTGACATTATAAGTATTCGCCGGCTTCAGGGTGCCGGTGCCGCTCAGGGCATTGACGAGGTCCCGCTGTTCCGGCGCGGTCTCCACATAGCTGGTATCCACGCTGGCAGGCTTGTCGGCCTTGGGCTTGAGCAGCCACACACCGCCCAGCACGGCCACGCAGGCCACCGGGACCAGCCACTTCCAGTTCTTTTTCAGGAACCCGGCCGCTCCGGCACCGGCCATTCTCCCCGTCTGCGGCGCTCCCGCAGCGTTCTGCTCGGTTTTCTTTTTCATAGATCCTCCTAAAAATGAGCAGGCGGCACTCCCGCCTGCAGGCATCCGGTTTACGGTTCAGTTGATTGTAGTGTAGCGCATTTTTGGGCAATACACAAGCGTCCAAATTTCGTACATCCATCTTTTCAACAAAATTTAACAAAGCCGGGGCACACCCGCAGGCATGCTCCGGCTTTTCCGGATTTTCTTCGGTTTTATACGCGCACCATATCGGGGGTGATCTCTGCCAGACTGTGAGCGCCGCACATCTGCATGGTGTCGGCCAGTTCCCCGGCCAGCTTGTCGATGTAGCACTTCACGCCTTCCTCGCCGCCGCCGTACACGGCCGTGACAAAGGGGCGGCAGATCAGCACGCCATCGGCGCCCAGGGCCAGTGCCTTGAACACATCCACACCGGTGCGGATGCCGCCGTCCACCAGGATCTTCACGCCGGTGCCCTTGAGGGCTGCTGCGATCTCCGGCAGCACCTCGGCAGTGGCCGGGCACTGATCCAGCACGCGGCCGCCGTGGTTGGACACCACGATAGCAGCCGCGCCGGCTTCCTTTGCCTTCAGTGCGCCCTTAACGGTCATAACGCCCTTGACGATAAAGGGGCGTTCGGCCAGCTTGACGATCTCTGCAAGCTCTGCCACGCTCTTGCTGCCTGCGGGCGGAGTCATGTTCTTCAGGAAGGGCAGACCGGCTGCATCCACATCCATGGCCACGGCAAAGCAGCCGCTGGCCTTGGCCTCGGCCATCTTTTCCTTAATGGTATCAATGTTCCAGGGCTTGATGGTGGGCACGCCGCAGCCGTTTGCTGCGCCAATGGCCTTGGTGGCCATCTCCATAACGGTGGGGTTGGTGCCGTCGCCGGTAAAGGCAGCGATGCCGTTCTCTGCACAGGCGCGCACCAGCACATCATTATAGGTCATATCGGTATAGGCTTCGGAGTAGTGCAGGTTCACAGCACCCACCGGGCCTGCAAAGAACGGGTACTTGAAGCTCTTGCCAAACAGCTCAATATGGGTGTCCGGGGTGCCGCCCTCGCACAGGGTGTCCATGTTCACGCGGATCTCGGCCCACTTATTATAATTGCGGATGGCCGTATCGCCCACACCCTTGGCACCGGGGCCCGGGATCTGGTTTTTGCAGGCCACGCCGTTGCACACCGGGCAGGCCTTGCAGTATTTGCCAATGCACTCACGGGCATTGGCCAGCACTTCAGGATAAGTCATAATAAAATATCCTCCTTTTATTCCTTTTCTGCAGGGCAAACTCTCTCCGCAGCACTCTCTGCCCCCCATCATAGCCCGGTTTTCAGTCGTCGTCAAGGGTTTTGCACGGTTTTCAGTGCAAAGTTCGGAGGCCAGAAACGCAGGCACGTGCTTTTTGAAAAAATACAATTTTTTTCAAAAAAATCCTTGACAAAAGTGCTTCTTTCAGGTATTATAGTGGAGCGCTGAGGGCCACGGCCCAAAACGCAGAACCGAATATGGAAAGATGGCTGAGTTGGTCTAAGGCGCACGACTGGAAATCGTGTAACGTGTCAAAAGCGTTCTGGGGTTCGAATCCCCATCTTTCCGCCAGAGATCCGAAACCTTACGGTTTCGGATTTTTTGTTTTTCCAGCGCTTCCCTGTTCTGCCTTGACTTTTGTCCGCTGTTCCGCTATGCTGAATAAAACATCTGAGGGAGGATTTTTTATGGCATCTTCCAAACGGAAAAAGCACGGCGTGGGCTATGTGGTCCTGATCGCAGTGCTCATTCTTGTACTGCTTGCAGTCGTGGCCGCTGTAACCGGGTACAGTCTGATAGCCCGCCGGGTGAAAGCGCTGCAGGCAGGCGCGGCCTTTACCTTTGATTATGAGATCACATCCACAGCCGATTCCCCTGCCCTTTACACCATCCTGCAAAAGACAGGCTCCACCAAGGGCACCGTCAACGGCCTGTATGCGCCGGACGCACTGCAGCTGAGCATCTCGGCCCCGGATGCCGTTATCCCGGCAGGCCCGCTCACCCGGGTGTATATCAGCAGCAGCGAGACCTTATACGATGTCGGGCAACTGTACAAAAATATCCGCTCTTCCATCACCGACAGCTACCCGCTGGCGAGCCTTCTGCTGCCGGACTGGAGCCTTGGCAGTTATATCTCGCAGGCCCAGCTGGCAAGCCTGCTGGGTGTGGACACCACAGCCACCAGCCTGCAGGACATGACCGAGTTTGAGCTGCCGCAGAAAAAGCTGCAGCGCGTACAGCCGGAAAACGCAAAGGACGGCTACCTTTATTTTCAGCTGGATACCGGTGATGCCAGCACCAATGCACCGGTACTTGTTATCGGACTGGAAAAGAGCAGGTTCTTTGCGGATGCCATCCCGGTGCACATCCTGCTCACCATCCCGGAACACGGGGTCAGCATCCAGCTCACTGGCACCGTGAGTGCCCAGACCGTGGTGCTCACTGCGCCCACATCCCGCATGAAGGACGAAGACATCCAGACGCTGGTGCAGATCCGCGATACCATCCAGAGCGTGCTGCAGTTCGTGCAGACCGCTGCCAACAGCGTACAGAACGCGGGCTGATCTTTCCGCAAACATCAAAAGCCAGAAACGGCAGCAGTCGTTTCTGGCTTTTGTTCTGTCATTTTACCGGTCGAGGATGCGGCCATCGGTGGAGAAGGTGACTACATTCCACGGGATGAACTTGCCGCTGTTCTTCAGAGCAGTGATGGCAGCGTGCTCCAGCCCGCCGCAGCAGGGCACCTCCATGCGCAGCACGGTCACGCTCTTGATATCATTGCTGCGGATGATCTCGGTCAGCTTTTCGCTGTAATCCACAGCATCCAGCTTCGGGCAGCCGATGATGGTCACATGGCCCCTCATGAACTCCTCGTGGATATTGGCGTAGGCATAGGCGGTGCAGTCGGCGGCGATCAGCAGCTTGGCACCGTCAAAGTAGGGCGCGTTCACCGGCACCAGCTTGATCTGGCAAGGCCACTGTGCCAGCTGGGACTGCATGGGCACTGCGGCTGCGGCAGGTGCGGTCTGCTCACGGTGGAACTGTTTCATCATGCTGCCCGGGCAGCCATGGAACGCCGGTGCGGCGGGCTGTGCCTGCTGCTGGGCGGCAGCGGCCTTTTTCTGCTTGTTTTCCAGCACAGCCTGCTCGTCATAAGCGGCGGCTTCGCGCTCGGTAAAGGTGATGGCACCGGTGGGGCATCCGGGCAGGCAGTCGCCAAAGCCGTCACAGTAGTCGTCCCGCATCAGCTTGGCCTTGCCGTTCACAAGGCCGATGGCACCCTCGTGGCAGGCGGTGACGCAGGCACCGCAGCCGTTGCATTTTTCTTCGTCTATATGAATGATTTTACGGATCATGGAAAAGTCCTCCTTGCTTTGATGTTCTGAGTATACTATAATCAGACCGTGCTTTCGGTTGTTATAACCACAGAAAGAGGATTTTTATGAAAAAGATCGCGTCGCCCCTGTTTCAGGATCTTTCAGAAGCCGAGCTGGATACCCTTGCCGCTGCCGGGCACCTGCGCACCCGGCAGTTTGCAAAGCACGAGGTCATCTTCCGCGCCGGAAGCTGCGTGCGGGAGATCGGCATTGTGCTGCGTGGTTCCGTGCACATTGAAAATCTGGATCTCTGGGGCACCAAAAGCATCCTGAGCAGCGTAGGTGCCGGGCAGGCCTTTGCCGAGACCTACGCCTTTTGCGGCGAGGCCTTGATGGTGGATGCTGTTGCGGCCGAACATTGCGAAATACTGTTCCTGCACACTGCCGCCTTTACCGATGCGCGGATCGAGCCAGCGCTGCAGGACAAGCTGCTGCGCCGCCTGCTGGCGGTGTCCATGCGCAAGAACCTCAGCCTTTCGCAGCGCATCTTCTGCACAACGCCCAAGACTGTGCGCGGACGGCTGCTGACCTATTTTTCCGCACAGGCAGCACGCTGCGGCAGGATGGCGTTCGAGGTGCCCTTCAACCGCCAGCAGATGGCCGACTACCTCAATCTGGACCGCAGCGCCCTCTCCAAAGAGCTGTGCAAAATGCGGGACGAAGGTTTGCTGGAATTTGATAAAAACCGCTTTGTTTTAAAGCAGCTTCCAGAATAACCAAAAGCGCCCGCCGGGCAGGGCTGGACCTCCGGCGGGCGCTTTCATTTTAACAGGTCAACAGAACGAGATCAGACCGTCTCCTTCTTCTTGCGGGGTGCGCACTTGCGCTTGGGCTTCTCCGCAGCGGGCTTTTCCTCTGCAGGTACTTCTGCCTTTGCAGGCTCTGCTTTTTCGGCAGCCTTGGCGGCGGTCTTTTTTGCGGCAGTCTTACGGGCAGGCTTTGCGGGCTTTTCTGCCGGTGCTGCGGTCTCTGCCTTCCCCTCTTCTGCCTTGGCGGCAGCCGCCTTTTTGGTGGTGCGGGGCTTGCGGGCCGCAGTCTTCTTGGCCGGTGCCTTTTCTGCAGCGGGTGCAGCTTCAGCGGCAGCCTCCACAGCAGGTTCCTCGGCCTTCTTTGCGGCACGCTTTGCGCGCTCCTTCACCTCGGCAATGGTCCACAGCTGGTCATCTGCGCCGGACACCTCCTGCCAGATCTGCAGCACAGTGCCAACCGCAGCGCCCATGCCAACGGTGTCCACGCACTTGCCGCCGGCCCAGGAAGAGCGCAGGCGCACAGTTCCTTCCGGAGTGGGCTGAACGGTCCACATCTGAGAGGTGCCGCCCACATCCTCCCACAGGTGCAGCCAGGTGCCGTTGGCGGTGCCGGTCATGGTCAGGTCCAGCAGCTTGCCGGATGCGCGGTTGCGGATGCGGTAAACGCCGTCACCCACGCGGATAAAGCTCCACTCCTGCTCAGGCTTATGCTCGTACTTGCCCAGACGAACGGTACCGGCTTCCTTGGTGCCCTCCACGGCCTGAATGACGTTGCCGGTGTGCGCGGCAATGGTGTAAAAGTGATCGGCTTCGATCACGGTCTGTGCAACAGTTTTCATGGTTTGTTCCTCCTATGGATCGCAGCCGCCCGGCTCTGCCTGCGGCTGCCGCTTGTATTTTGTATGCAGCCTGTACAAATGCACAGGCTCTTTTGTTTCCCTTATGGTAAATGATACCACATATCGTGATTTTCTACAAGTAATTCGACCAGCCTTTAGCAAAACAGACAAAAACAGTCAAGCTTTCCGTCCGTTTTTCTCCCGCTCCATGGGCATTTCCGGCACCATTCTGTACCGGTTCGGCTCTCGACTTTTTGCCGCAGCTGCGTTATACTATGGAACGTGCATCCCGTGCACACATTCAAATTATCCGCCGCTCTGCTGCTGGGCGGCTTTTCTTGACCTATTCCTTATGATAAAAGGAGGTTCTTTCATGTCAGCAGACGAGCTCAACATTCAGCAATACAAAAAAATGACCGAGACACCCATTCCAAAGCTGATCCTCGGTCTTGCCGCCCCTACCATTTTAAGTATGCTCATCACCAGCATCTACAACTTGGCCGATACCTTTTTTGTGGGCCAGATCTCCACCAGCGCTTCCGGTGCGGTGGGCATTGTTTCCAGCCTGATGGCCATTATTCAGGCGCTTGGCTTTACACTGGGCCACGGCTCCGGCACCATCATCAGCCGCAGCCTTGGCAGCCGGAACACCGATGCCGCCACCCGCTTTGCTTCCACCAGCTTTTTTACTGCTCTGGCCGTTGGCGTGGTGCTGGCCGTTGTGGGCCTTGCCACTCTGCCCAGCTTCATGATGCTGCTGGGCAGCACCGAGACCATTCTGCCCCACGCCTGCGCTTATGCACGGCCCATCCTCATTGCAGCCCCGCTTATGATCTCCAGCCTTGTGATGAACAACATCCTGCGCTATGAGGGCAAGGCGAACTTTGCCATGATCGGCCTTGTGACCGGCGGCGTGCTGAACATTGTGCTGGACCCCATCTTTATGTTCGGCTTGGGCCTTGGCACCGCCGGTGCAGGCATTGCTACGGCTCTCAGCCAAAGCATCAGCTTCTGCATCCTGCTGTCCATGTTCCTGCGGGGCAAAACCGTCAGTCAGTTCCGTATTGCTGCCGTCACCCGTGAAGCACGGGAGTTCGGCATGATTCTGGTGGGCGGCGCGCCCAGCTTTGGCCGTCAGGGCCTGCAGAGCATCGGCGGCATGCTGCTGAACATTGCCGCCCGCAGCTACGGCGATGCCGCTGTGGCCGGCATGAGCATCGTTTCCCGCATTTTCATGTTCATCATCTCGGTAGCCATTGGCGTTGGACAGGGCCTGCAGCCGGTGGCCGCGTTCAACTACGGTGCGCGCAAATTCCGCCGGGTACAAAAAGCTGCAGTTTTTACCATGGGTGCAGCCTTTTGTATGCTGGTGGTGCTGGTGAGCCTGTGCTGGGTCAACAGTGATGCCCTCATCCGCCTGTTCCGCGACGACCCGGAGGTTACCGCCGTGGCTCTGCCCGCCTTCCACTATCAGTGCCTTGCCATTCTGCTGCAGCCGGTCATTGTGGTGGCAAACATGACCTTCCAGAGCGTGGGCAAAGCCGGGCGCGCCACCTTTCTGGCCTGTTGCCGTCAGGGCGTGTTCTTCATTCCGCTCATCCTCATTCTGCCCCGCACTTTCGGCCTTGTAGGCGTAGAGATCTGCCAGCCCATTGCGGATGTGCTCACCTTTATTGTTTCCCTGCCGTTCCTGCTGGCCTTCCTCAAGCAGCTGGACCGGATGGACGATGCTGAAAAAGCCAAAGCACAGTCCTGAAAGTCTGTCATAAAACTGTAATCAACAGCCGCGTTTTCCTGCAATGGAATGCGCGGCTGTTTCGTATTATAATTGAACTGGAAAACCTTTCCGGCTTTCTTTTAAACTTTGTTCCTTTCCATACTGTAAGGAGTGATCTTTATGAAGCGTAACGTTTGCCGCATAGGCAGCGCTGCTGTATGCGCTGCCCTGTGCCTTACCCTTGGCTGCAGCTGCAGCGTACTGCCGCCCGCTTCCGGCAAGCCTGCTGCTCCTGCTTCCTCAGTGCCCACCGATGCACATGGGGATCCGCTTTACGACAGCTCCCGGCTGGACGACGGAAAGCTGCGGATTCTTTACGGTTACGACAATTCCGGCAGTGCCTGCACCGTTCTGTGCGGCAGCAAGGTGCTGTACCAGTCCTTCCGCAGCGAGAACGTGAACCTTTTGCAGGACACCGTGACCGGTGAGACCAACTACTGGTTCCGCACCTGGGCCGACCCGGACGCTTATTGCGGACGGCGCAGCGGACTGTTTGACAAAAACGGCAATGAAGTCATGACCTTTGAGGGGGAGCAGAACGCCTCCATGCAGAACGGTCTGCTGGTGCTGCAGGAAGCCCACGCCGTGAACGGCAGCTACGAAAACGGCTACGACGATTACGGCACCTGTCAGGTGATCGACCTTTCCACCGGCGAACGTCTGCCCGTGCCGGATGGCGCATACCGCTGCATCGTGTGCGGGGACAGGCTGGTGTTCACCTGCTATGCCCGCCCAGCAGACCTTGCCGAGGACGCATGGGACGATGAACCCGCCCTGCACAGCTGGGTCATTATACAGACGAAGGACGGTACACAGACTTACGGCGCAGATGCCACTACTGCCATAAGCCTTTCCTATGCACCGGACATTCTGAACGACTGGGTAGAGCTGGACACCTGCCACGCCAGCGGCGAGCCAACGGACGAAACGCTCTATAACCCCGCCACCGGCGAAAGCTTTACCGGCTTCCGACAGGTATGCGGCAGCGGCACCGCCTGCTGCGAGACCAGCGATGGCCGCTACGAGCTGCGGGATCTCACCACCGTGGACCGCACCCTTATTGGCACCTTCGACGACCAGCCCAGCTATTATTTCCCGGGCTATGTGGTCACATGGCGCACGAGCGGCGGCTTCGGCTATGATCTGCACGACCTTGTTACCGGTGAGGCGACACCGCTGTACGCTTCCAGCGTCATGAGCGACACCATCGCCCTTTACTATGAGGACGGACGGTTGAAGGTGTTCGACACCGAAACCGGCGATTTGATCACTGATACCACCGTGGAGCCAGTGGAGGGCCAGCAAAGCGTGATGATGGATAACAAGGGTGACGGCTACGTCTGGCTGGAGCTGCGGGATAACGATAACTTTGAGACCACCGCCACCCGCGTGTACGGCCCCGAGGGCCTTGTCTCCGACCTGACCCATCTGCAGGACAAGTATTATGCCCTGAACTATCTCATCACCACACCGGAGGGCAGGCCGCTGTACTGTGGCAACGCCAATGCGCCCAGCAGCAACGGCTCAATGTGTGACGTGCTGGATGAAAACGGCAACATTGTGTTCTATGGCCTTGGCAGCTGCTACAGCTACTACGACAACAGCCTGAACCAGCTGCCAGAACACGTGTTCGTTGCAAAACGCGGCTTTTACTACGGCTGGATGGATACCGACGGCAAATGGCTTTACTGCCAAAGCATCTTCTCTTCCATTAACGCCGACGATGAAATGGGCTACTGACCCAATAGGAGGAACGCCTTATGAAAAATGCTAAAATTTCCCGCCGCAGCTTTCTGCTTGGCCTTGCCGCCTGCTCTGCCGCAGGCATTCTCACTGCCTGCAAGGGGGATGACACCCCCGCCAGCAGCGCTTCCACCTTGCCGGAAGCCCCCGCCTCTTCCGTGAGCGAGCTTGAACCCATCGGGCTGTTCTCGCCGGAAGAGTTTCCCAAGCTGGACGGCAGCACCGCCTGCATCCCGCTGATGGCGCAGATGATGGCCGATACCACCGGCATCGATCTGGAAGTAGCCCAGAGCGGCATTTCGGTCAGCACCACGGCCTATGCGTGGGAAAACTTCGGCCTGTACCCGGATGAGGAATACACTGCCAGGATGCTGGTGGTCTACGAAGCGCCGGACTACGTAAAGGAAGAGCTGAAAGAAGCAAACGCCCAGCTGGAACAGAAACCCATTGGCCGGGACGCACTGGTGTTCATCGTGAACGAGAACAATCCGGTCAAGAGCCTGACCCGGCAGCAGCTGAAGGACATCTATGCCGGTAAGATCACCAACTGGAAGGAAGTGGGCGGCGAGGATCTTGCCATCGTGCCCTTCCAGCGGGGCGAAGACTCCGGCAGCCAGACCCTGTTCCGCAAGCTGCTCATTCAGGGCGGCGAACTGATGGACCCGCCCACCGAGCTGGCTCCCGCTGCCATGGGTGAGCTGGTGGACAGCATCGCCGCCTACAACAACAGCGCCAATGCCATCGGCTTCTCGGTCTACTACTACATCGACCAGATGTACTCCCAGCCCGGCCTGCGTCTGCTGGCCGTGGACGGCGTGACCCCTTCCAACGACACCATCGCCAGCGAAAGCTACCCGCTGTGCAACGAGTTCTATGCCGTTCTCCATGCGGACGCTGCCGCCGACAGCCCGGAACGCCAGCTTTACGACTGGCTGGATACCGCCGCCGGACAGGACTGCATCAAAAAATCCGGCTATGTAGCGGTGGCACCCGCCACAGGAACCACGGTGGATTGATCCTGCTGAATTGACACCTTTCTGCGTTTCTGCTACAATAAAGAAAAACTTCTGTCAAAAGTTTTGCAGCAGTTTACCGAAAGGAAGACCATTGTATGGAACACCCTGCAGAGCACTCTTCTACCGTAAACCATGTGGAAAGCCACTGGCGCACCCAGCTGCGCAACCGCATCATTCAGGCATCCAGCCTGCTGGAGATCCTGCTGTCCGGCCTTGTACTCATTGGTCTGCTGTTCAGCGCCGTGCCTCTCATCAAATGGATGCCAGGCCTTTTGTTCTACGGCAACGAGGTGGAGATCCGCAGCTTTCTGGAACGCAGCCTTGATATCGTGATCGGCATTGAGTTCATCAAAATGCTGGCCAAGCACAGCCCCGGCAGCAGTCTGGAGGTTTTGCTGTATGCCATTGCCCGCCATCTGGTAGTGGGCCACGACTCCGCACTGGAAAACCTGCTCAGCGTGGGAGCCATCGCCCTGATCTTTATTGTGCGCAAGTTCTTCTTTGTGCCAGCCTTTGGTGCCCACCTGCCGGACGGCCATCCGGCACCGGATCTTTCTCCAAAGCAGAGCGGCATCCCGGCAGAGGAGTTTATCTCCCGTCTGAAAGACCGCGCCAAGGCCGAGGCGGCCGAGGCCATTCCTTCCGAAGAAGAGACTTTTGACGAGTACGATTTTGAGCAGGCCGCCCCGGAACCAAAATAACATAAACAAATATGCCCCGCAGCACTGCCGGAAAACCAGCAGGCTGCGGGGCATTTTATAATGCTTTTATTTTTTATTGTGCTTTCCGAAGCGGTACTCTTTGCCCTCGCGGATGCGCTGGATATTGGCGCGGTGCATATAGATCACCATGCCGGACATAAAGCCGGAGCCAATGGCGCACACCAGCATATCACCGGCGGCATAGCCCTGCAGGGAACCGTAAATGATGGTCAGCACCGGGTAGAGTGCTGCCATGGCCACGCTGCCCAGCGACACCATGCCGGTGGGAATCAGGCACACCAGAAAGATAACGGCCAGAAACGGCAGCAGCACCGGCTGGATGGCCAGAATGGCACCAGCTGCCACCAGCACGCCCTTGCCGCCTTTGAACCCGAAGTACAGCGGGTACAGATGGCCCAGCACTGCAAAGATAGCGGCCAAATAGACACCCAGATACGGCGAAACGCCGGCATCGGCGGGCAGCATGTGGAACAGCCACCGGCCGATGCACACGGCCAGCACGCCCTTGAGCACATCGCCTGTCGCGGTCATGGCGGCAGCCTTCTTGCCAAAGGTGCGCAGCATGTTGGTCATGCCGGCCGCACCGCTGCCATGATTGCGCACATCGTCATGATATACGAATTTGCTGACGAGGATGCCGGTATCCACACTGCCCAGCAGGTACGCCTGCAGGATGGTGGCTGCGGCGATCAGGATCGCTTTCATCATAGAAACGGATGCCTCCTTTGCGGGCGCTTACACGTCCTTTGCGCCCACTTCGCCGGAGCCGCGCTCGCGGATCACCAGACGGATGGGGGTGTGTTCCAGACCAAAGTTCTCGCGGATCTGGTTGATCAGATACCGCTGGTAGCTGAAATGGAACAGCTGCTTCGAATTCACAAAGGCCACGAACGTGGGCGGGCGGGTGGATGCCTGCGTCAGATAGAAGATCTTCAGGCGGCGGCCCTTGTCGCTGGGCGGCTGCATCCGGGCTGTGGCGCGGGCCAGCATCTCGTTCAGCACGCCGGTGGGCACGCGGGCACCGTTCTGGCTGTCCACATCGCGGATCAGCTGCATGAGCTTGTTCACGTTGTAGCCGGTCTGAGCCGAGATGAAGATGATAGGAGCATAGCCCATAAAGCTGAAGCACTCGGCATAATCGCGGCGCTGCAGCTCCATGGTGTTGGTCTCCTTGCCTTCCACCGCGTCCCACTTGTTGACGACGATGATGCACGCCTTGCCCTGATCGTGGGCATAACCGGCCACCTTGCTGTCCTGCTCGGTAAAGCCGACGGTGGCATCCACAAGGATCAGCGCCACGCGGCTGCGCTCCACAGCGGCCAGTGCGCGCACTACCATATAACGCTCCAGACCGTCGGTGATGTTGCTGCGCTTGCGCAGACCGGCGGTATCGGTAAAGATGAACTTGCCATAAGCGTTGTCCACCGGGGTGTCAATGGCATCACGGGTGGTGCCCGCCTCGTTTGCCACGATCATGCGGTTCTCGCCCAGAATGCGGTTGGTCAGGCTGGACTTGCCCACATTCGGGCGGCCGATGATGGCAACCGGGATGCGGTCCTCTTCCACCACCGTCTCGCTGAAGTCCAGATGGGCGCACACAGCGTCCAGCAGGTCGCCGGTGCCGTGGCCGTGCACGGACGAAATGGGCATCACCTCGTCAAAGCCGAGGTTGTAGAACTCGTACATCTCCATGGGGGCATCGCCCACCTTGTCGCACTTGTTCACGGCCAGAATGATGGGCTTGTGGCTGCGGCGCAGCATGTGGGCCACATCCTCGTCTGCGGCGGTCAGGCCGTCGCGCACGTCCACCACCATGATGATGCAGTCTGCAGTGTCAATGGCGATCTGGGCCTGCTCCCGCATGTGGGCCAGTATGCCCTCGGTAGCCTTGGGCTCAATACCGCCGGTGTCCACCAGCAGGAAGTCATGGCCGTTCCACTCGCAGTTGGCAAAAATGCGGTCGCGGGTAATGCCCGGCGTGTCCTCCACAATGGCAAGGCGCTGACCGCACAGCTTGTTGAACAGGGTGGATTTGCCCACGTTAGGGCGGCCCACCACTGCTACGATCGGTTTGCTCATAGGGGTTCCTCCTTTCTATAACAAAAGGTTTTATGCTCTTCTTCTCCTTGCAATGTGCAGGCCGCTGCGCAGCAGGGCGCGGGCTTCGTCGCCGCCAGAGGTCGGCAGCACCTCCACCTTCACGCCAAGGCGCTGGGCCAGCTGGTCGATGGTGATGTCGTCCAGAAAGGTGTCTTTTTCCTCCCGCAGCATCACGGCGGGCACGCCCAGCGTGCCGCTGGTCAGCTTGCCCTCGCACTGAGCAATGATATCGGTCGCCGTTACAAGCCCGGCCACACCCGCATTGCCGCCGAAGAATTTGTTCTTGATGGTGTGCACCGTCACCTCGACCATGGGGTACTGGCGGTGCAGCTCAGCCATCATCTGGTGGATGAGCGGCGAAGCCATTTCGCCCGTGACCACGTCCATCTTTTTGGTGCCGTAGATGCGGTGGGGCTTTTCCAGCTCCGCCAGAAATTCCGAGGCATACAGGCGCATCATGCCCACGCCGTTTTCCAGCTGGTCGAAGTCCTCGTAGAACTCTTCCGGCGGGATGGGCCTGCCTGCCTTGAGGTACCATTCATCACTGGGATAAATGATGCGCTTGCCGTGGCGGCGCTTGCACTCATCGCCGAATTCTTCCATGATGTCGATGACCTCGGCACTTGTTTTTGCGTCGTAAGGTGTCTGCTTGAACAGCTTCTCGCGGTAGTCCGTCACACCGCAGGGCACCGCAGCGATGCTCTGCACCATAGGGGTCAGCTCCAAAAGGTCGGAGAGGGTACGGCGCAGCTCGTCGCCGTCGTTGATGCCGCGGCACAGCACCAGCTGACAGTTGACGGCGATGCCGCCCTCCACCAGACGGGGCAGATACTTGAGCACCTCGCCGCCGCGCTTGTTGGCCAGCATCCGCACACGGAGCTGCGGGTTCGTGGTGTGCACTGAAATGTTGATGGGTGAAATGTGCATCTTGATGATGCGGTCGATCTCGTGGTCCTGCATGTTCGTCATGGTGATATAGTTGCCGAACAAAAAGGAAAGCCGCTCGTCGTCGTCCTTGAAGTAAAGGCTCTCGCGCATACCGGGGGGCAGCTGGTCGATGAAGCAGAACATGCAGTGGTTGGAGCAGGAGTGCTTCT
>OOAF01001402.1_pt1 | contig 20415 bp, 18 predicted proteins | sample 1671251 | NCBI WGS metagenome assembly OOAF01 (sample SAMN06348137, study PRJEB24527) | human gut metagenome | biome: human gut; feature: ankylosing spondylitis patient; material: feces | host: Homo sapiens | place: China | collected 2015-10 | reverse complement strand
GGGGATAGAGCAGTGAGCAGAGTCGCCGCGATTATTTATGCTCTGGTTATCTGCACCATCGTCTGCCTGTCGTGGGCGGTCAATCATTACCGTGATAACGCCATTGCCTACAAAGAACAGCGTGATAAAAAAGTCAGTGAGCTGAAGCAGGCGAACGCCACCATCGCTGACATGCAGCAGCGTCAGCGTGATGTTGCTGCGCTCGATGCAAAGTACTCGAGAGAATTAGCCAATGCGAAAGCTGAAAATGAAACTCTGCGCGCTGATGTTGCCGCTGGTCGTAAGCGCCTGCGGATCAACGCCACCTGCTCCGGTACCGTGCGTGAAGCCACCGGCACCTCCGGCGTGGATAATGCAACCGGCCCCCGACTGGCAGACACCGCTGAACGGGATTATTTCACTCTCAGAGAGCGGTTGATGCTGATGCAGAAGCAGCTGGAAGTGGCGCAGGAATATATCCGCACTCAGTGCCTGAAATAAGTTTTGCTGATGCGCGGTATTGTCGCCGTATTCCTGCATTAACAGAGACCGCAGCCCGACAGGGAGACTCCTCTGCGCGAGTGTGCGGGAATAATCAAAAACGATGCACACCGGGTTTTTACCGCGTTTATGGTTCGCGGGTTTGTCTCTCATGCTCGCCAGTCCTGTGCGGGGGTGGAAGAAACAGGACACTTACACAGATTCTTGTGGGCACGATGCTATGCCTTTCTGGATTATCCCGATGCCATTCATGCAAGGCGTTGTATCAGACGTTCGTCAGAGCTGTCAGGCTGACGGGTCCTCCCGGTGGGGTGGCCTGCCACGGGGCGGGAGCGTCGCGGAAAAAGACTAGTTTTTGCATTTCCATGGCGGCGGCAGCATGTTTGGTAATTTATTGATAATTAAAAGTTATTTCTCTTTTCACCTGTACAATATTTTTTTCTCCCTGTCATTAGATCAGTTTGCAATTAATTGAAATATATAAATAAACTTTATTTTCACCTGCCAGATGGAGTTGCTTATGTCAAATGTGAGCGGGATCGGTGATGCTTATTACTGGAGTGTTTTTAAAATCGCCGAGGCCTTTGGGCTTCACCGGGACACAGTAAAAAAACGGCTCCTCGCGGCCAACACTCCTGTGGCTGCGACTGTCAGGGGGAACCCCGTTTACGCCCTGCAGCATGTCGGGCCCGCCCTGTTTAGTGTGAAGCATGAGGCAGCAGACTCTGTTCATGATCCATCCCGTATGGAGCCGAAAGAGAGAAAGGACTGGTACCAGTCTGAAAATGAAAGGATCAAGCTGGAAAAGGAGCAGCGAAAACTCATCCCAGTTGATGAAGTAGTCATCGTCTATTCGTCCATGAGAAAGGCTGTCGTCCAGGTTCTGGAGACAATTCCGGATGTTCTTGAACGCGATTGCGCCCTGACTCCTCAGGCCGTCGGCGTTGTACAGCAGGCCATTGATGACCTGCGATACACTCTTCAGGAAAAATCCTACGAGGCTTGTGCTGCTGAATTAATTCCTGATGAGGAAGGAGAGAGTCTCTAGGAGGAATAATGGGTTTTTCATCAGCCCGAAATTTGGGAAGGGACATATCGGCAGGATTTTCCCCACCACGTCGCATGCCGATTTCGGAGGCTGTTAAAAAATTCATGCGTGTTCCCAAGGGGGCTGGTAACTCGGTGCCATGGGATCCTGAACTGACACCCTACATCATTGAGCCCATGAACTGCCTGGCATCGCGTGAATACGATGCGGTGATTTTTGTTGGTCCTGCGCGAACAGGGAAGACCATTGGTCTGATCGATGGATGGATTGTCTATACCATCGTTTGCGATCCTTCGGACATGCTCGTTGTGCAGATGACCGAAGATAAGGCCCGCGAGCATTCTAAAAAGCGCCTCGACAGAACGTTCAGAAGCAGTGCGGCGGTAAAGAAAAGAATGAGTCCACGTCGTAACGACAATAATGTCCATGATAAGACGTTCAGGGATGGCTCGTTCCTTAAAATTGGTTGGCCCTCGGTCAACATTATGTCGTCGTCGGATTACCGGTTTGTCGCCTTAACCGATTACGACCGTTTTCCGGAGAATATCGACAGCGAGGGTGATGGTTTTTCCCTGGCCTCAAAACGTACCACCACATTTATGTCCGCCGGGATGACTCTGGTGGAGAGCTCGCCGGGACGTGACATCTGCGACAGCAAATGGCGACGTAAGTCGCCTCATGAAGCGCCACCGACGACTGGTATTCTTTCCCTTTACAATCGTGGTGACCGCCGCCGCTGGTACTGGCCATGTCCGCACTGCGGTGAATATTTTCAGCCAGCTATGGATGCCATGACCGGCTACCGTAATGAACCGGATCCCTTTAAAGCTAGTGAGGCGGCGTATCTACTTTGCCCGCACTGCAGCGGCATTATCACTGCGGAGAAAAAGCGTGAGCTCAATAGTGCAGGAGTCTGGTTGCGTGAAGGTCAGGTCATTGATCGTAACGGCAACGTTTCCGGTGAACCGCGCCGCTCCCGTATCGCCAGTTTCTGGATGGAAGGGCCAGCTGCTGCGTATCAGACCTGGGCGCAACTGGTTTACAAATTACTGACTGCAGAACAGGAGTATGAAGCGACAGGAAGCGAAGAAACACTCAGGGCGGTTATCAACACCGACTGGGGATTGCCTTATCTTCCTCGTGCCAGCATGGAGCAACGAAAAAGTGAACTGCTTGAGCAGCGGGCAGAGCCAGTTCCTTCCCGCAGTGTTCCGGATGGCGTTAATTTCCTTGTGGCGACAGTGGATGTGCAGGCGGGACGTCATCGCCGTTTTGTGGTTCAGGTAACGGGCTATGGCAGCCGTGGCGAACGCTGGATTATTGATCGTTACAACATCACGCAGTCATTGCGCAGTGACTGCGACGGGGAGAGCCAGCGAATTGATCCGGCCAGCTATCCGGAAGACTGGGATGTCCTGCTGACGGATGTTTTTCATAAAAGCTGGCCGCTGGCCTCCGATCCTTCTCAACAAATGCGACTGATGGCAATGGCGGTGGACTCCGGCGGTGAAGACGGGGTCACTGATAATGCCTATAAATTCTGGCGTCGTTGCCGTCGTGATGGCCTTGGTAAACGTATTTACCTGTTTAAGGGCGACAGCATCCGGCGCGCAAAACTGATCAGCCGTACATTCCCTGATAACACCGGACGAACGGGCCGCCGGGCGCAGGCCGCAGGTGATGTGCCGCTCTGGCTTCTTCAGACGGATGCCCTGAAAGACCGGGTGAATAACGCGTTATGGCGTGACTCGCCAGGTCCAGGCTATGTGCATTTCCCTGACTGGCTGGGGAGCTGGTTTTACGACGAACTGACGTATGAAGAGCGGAGCAGTGACGGGAAATGGAGTAAGCCGGGTCGCGGTGCCAACGAAGCTTTTGACCTGATGGTGTATGCCGAGGCGCTGGTCATTCTGCATGGATACGAAAAGATCCGCTGGCCGGATGCACCGGAGTGGGCGAGCCGGGAAACCTGGCTGGAGTGTGTCCCGGACAGTACCGAACCGTCACCCTCACCGGAACCGGTATCCACGCCTGTTAAAAAACAAAAACGGAAGAAAACAGTAACTGACGATGTTAACCCCTGGCTGACTTCCGGAGGATGGTTATGAACCAGAATGATATCGAAGCCATGATTCAGCGTTATACGGAAGCTGAAATGGCGGTGCTGGACGGAAAATCCGTCACCTTTAATGGTCAGCAGATGACCATGGAAAACTTATCTGAGATCCGGCAGGGACGGCAGGAGTGGGAGCGCCGCCTTGCGGCTCTGATTACACGACGACGGGGGCATCCCGGGTACCGGCTGGCGAGGTTCTGATGGCAATTCTTGATGATGTGATTGGCGTTTTTTCACCAGGATGGAAAGCGGCAAGGCTGCGTTCCCGTGCGGTGATCCAGGCTTATGAGGCCGTAAAAACGACGCGGACACACAAAGCCCGGCGGGAGAACCGAACTGCCGACCAGTTAAGCCAGTACGGGGCCGTGTCGTTACGTGAGCAGGCCCGTTACCTTGATAACAACCACGATCTGGTTATTGGTGTATTTGACAAGCTGGAAGAACGGGTGGTGGGGAAAAACGGGATTATTGTCGAGCCACATCCGGTATTACGCAATGGGGCCATTGCCCGTGATCTGGCAGCGGAGATTCGCACCCGATGGAGTGAATGGTCTGTCAGCCCGGAAGTCACCGGGCAGTTTACCCGTCCGATGCTGGAACGTCTGATGCTGCGTACCTGGCTGCGCGATGGTGAGGTGTTTGCCCAGATGGTTTCCGGGCGCATAAACAGCCTGACGCCTTCTGCCGGTGTTCATTTCTGGCTGGAGGCGCTCGAGCCAGACTTTATTCCCATGACCAGTGATGAGAGCAACAGGCTGAATCAGGGCGTGTTTGTTGATGACTGGGGGCGTCCCGAAAAATATCTGGTGTATAAAAGTCGTCCTGTATCCGGACGGCAGATGGAAACCAAAGAAGTGGATGCAGAGCGAATGCTGCATCTTAAATTTGTTCGCCGTCTGCACCAGATGCGCGGGACGTCTTTATTGTCCGGTGTGCTGATCCGCCTCAGTGCCCTGAAAGAGTATGAAGATTCTGAGCTGACTGCAGCAAGGATCGCCGCTGCTCTGGGGATGTACATCCGCAAAGGCGACGGGCAGAGCTATGAACCGGATGGTAATGGCAGCAAGGATAAGGAACGCGAGCTTACCATTCAGCCAGGCATTATTTACGACGATCTGAAACCCGGCGAAGAAATCGGAATGGTGAAGTCGGATCGCCCCAATCCTAACCTTGAAACTTTTCGTAATGGTCAGTTGCGTGCCGTGGCGGCGGGCAGTCGTCTGAGTTTTTCCAGTACAGCGCGCAACTATAACGGCACTTACAGCGCCCAGCGTCAGGAGCTGGTTGAATCTACTGATGGCTACCTGATCCTGCAGGACTGGTTTATTGGTGCCGTCACCCGCCCGATGTATCGTGCCTGGCTGAAACAGGCTGTGGCATCCGGTGTTATCAGGCTACCCCGCGATCTTGACCGTTCTTCACTGTATACCGCGGTGTATTCCGGACCAGTGATGCCGTGGATTGACCCTGTTAAGGAGGCTGAGGCCTGGAAAATCCAGATTCGTGGTGGAGCGGCGACAGAATCAGATTGGGTACGTGCTGGTGGTCGTAATCCGGATGATGTTAAACGTCGGCGCAAGGCCGAAATTGATGAAAACCGCAAGCTGGATCTGGTATTTGATACCGATCCGGCCAGTGATAAAGGAGGCAGCAGTGCCGCAACGAAACGACAGGAGCCGCAGCACACCGACGACCAGTCCGAAGAATAATTCCTGGTTCAGGATGCAGGCTGGTCACCAGAGTGACGCGGATATTTATATTTATGACGAGATTGGTTTCTGGGGTGTTACAGCGAAGCAGTTTATCAGTGATCTGAATGCACTGGGCGATATCACCCACATTAATCTCCATATCAATTCACCGGGTGGCGATGTCTTTGAAGGCATAGCCATTTTTAATGCGCTGAAAACACATGGTGCGTCCATTACCGTTTATGTCGACGGTGTGGCGGCGTCAATGGCGTCGGTCATTGCGATGGTGGGAAACCCGGTCATTATGCCGGAAAACACCTTCATGATGATTCATAAACCATTTGGCTTTACGGGCGGTGATGCGGAGGACATGCGCACCTATGCCGACCTGCTCGATAAGGTTGAGGCGGTTCTGTTACCCGCTTATGCACAGAAAACCGGGAAAACCACCGATGAAATTGCTGCCATGCTGGCGGATGAGACCTGGATGTCCGGTGCCGAATGTCTGGCACATGGATTTGCTGATCAGGTGACGCCAGCCGTTAAGGCAATGGCATGTATTCAGTCAAAACGTACAGAGGAATTTAAAAAGATGCCGGAATCCATTCGAAACATGATTACTCCGCCACGCAACAGTGCTCCACGCGTACAGGATGATGAACCTGCAGCCTCCCGGACGCCAGTGCAGGCAGCAGCACCCGTGGTGGATGAAAACAGTATCCGTGCGCAGGTACTGGCAGAGCAAAAAGCGCGTGTAAACGGTATTAATGATCTGTTTGCCATGTTTGGCGGGCGTTATCAGACGCTGCAGGCTCAGTGTCTTGCCGATCCTGAATGTTCGCTGGAGCAGGCCCGCGAAAAGCTGTTGAACGAGATGGGGCGCGAGTCCACGCCATCCAATAAAAATACACCGGCTCATATTTATGCCGGTAACGGTAATTTTGTGGGGGACGGGATCCGCCAGGCGCTGATGGCGCGTGCCGGATTTGAAAAAACCGAACGTGATAATGTCTACAACGGGATGACCCTGCGTGAATATGCCCGTATGTCACTGACTGAACGGGGTATTGGGGTTTCCAGTTATAACCCGATGCAGATGGTCGGTGCGGCGTTCACACACAGTACGTCTGACTTCGGTAATATTCTGCTGGATGTTGCGAACAAAGCCATTCTGCAGGGCTGGGAAGATGCTCCTGAAACCTATGAACAGTGGACGCGGAAAGGTCAGTTGTCTGATTTTAAAATTGCCCATCGTGTGGGTATGGGGGGCTTCAGTGCTCTGCGTCAGGTGCGTGAAGGGGCGGAATATAAATACGTCACCACCGGAGATAAACAGGCCACTATTGCACTGGCGACCTATGGCGAGCTGTTCAGTATCACCCGTCAGGCCATTATCAATGATGATCTGAATATGCTGACCGATGTCCCGATGAAACTGGGCCGTGCGGCGAAATCCACTATTGCCGATCTGGTTTATGCCATTCTGACGTCTAACCCGAAAATCTCCACAGATAATGTAAGTCTGTTCGATAAAGCGAAACATGCAAACGTACTGGAGAGCGCTGCAATGGACGTGGCATCGCTGGATAAAGCCCGCCAGTTGATGCGCGTTCAGAAAGAGGGGGAGCGTCATCTGAATATTCGTCCTGCGTTCGTACTGGTACCGACGGCGATGGAGTCTGTTGCTAACCAGGTCATTCGCTCCTCAAGTGTCAAGGGGGCTGACATTAACGCCGGTATTATTAACCCGGTGAAAGATTTTGCGACCGTTATTGCAGAGCCTCGTCTTGATGATAACAGCCAGACCACCTTCTACCTGGCTGCGTCAAAAGGCTCCGATACGATTGAAGTGGCTTATCTCAACGGTGTGGATACGCCATATATTGATCAGATGGAGGGCTTCAGTGTGGATGGCGTGACAACGAAAGTGCGTATTGACGCCGGTGTCGCGCCAGTTGATCACCGCGGTCTGGTGAAATGTACGGCGTAAACGTCGCAGATAACAACTCTGATGGCCCGTAAGGGCTTTTTTTGTACCTGAAATCAGCCCCTGAACGGGGCTGTGCGGAGACAGTTATGGCAAAGAATTTTGTAGAAGAAGGAAAAACGGTGGCGATTGTTGCCAGTGCAGCCATCAGCAGCGGAGATCTGGTGCAGGTGGGTGATGTTTTTGCGGTGGCGCTGACCGATATTCCACAGGGTGAAACAGGCGACGGCATGACCGAAGGTGTGTTTATGCTGCCTAAGCTGAAAACGGATGATATGAAAACGGGTAAGAAGGTTTATCTGAAGTCCGGAAAAGTTCAGCTGACTAACAGCGGCTCTGATCCGCTGGTCGGGGTTGTCTGGGCAGATGCCGGAACCAGTGCAGAAGAAGTGCCGGTAAAACTCAATGTCTGATCCCTTTTCCCGGCTGGCAGCGCGTATGGATGCGATCACGGTCAGAAAGATGGGAAAGACAGCCTCGATTAATGATGTCGATATGACTGTGATCCCGGGAGAAACACTGGCAGAGCTGAATGCTCTGTCCGGACCTGCGGTCTCTCTGGTGGTGTTTTCTTCGGGATACCGCCCACGGCGCGGGGATCGCGTTGTTTATGACGGACAACAATGGACGGTCACACGGCATGAACGCTTTAACGGTAAACCAATGATCTTTATTGAGTAAAGAGGTGTGGGATGAAGGGGCTTGAGAATGCCATCCGCAATCTGAACAGCCTTGATACCCGTATGGTGCCACAGGCCAGCGCATGGGCGATAAACCGTGTGGCACAGAAAGCGGTCTCGGTTGCCACCCGGAAGGTTGCCGGGAATACCGTTGCGGGAGATAACCAGGTGAAAGGGATCCCCCTGAAACTGGTACGTCAGCGTGTCCGGGTGTTTAAAGCCAGTCCGTCAGGAAAAATGACGGCCAGGATCCGCGTTAACCGGGGCAATCTGCCCGCCATCAAACTGAACACAACACGGCGGCGTGCTGGTGAAGGACTGAGAGTGGGAAAATACTTTTTCCGGGGGGCATTTGTTCAGCAACTGGCGAATGGCCGCTGGCATGTTCTGAGGCGTCTTCCTGAAGCGCGTTTTGCAACAGGGCATGACCATCAGGGCAGGCCAAGAAAAAATCGTCTTCCTGTGGAGGTAGTGAAAATCCCGCTGTCCGGACCGCTGACACAGGCATTTGAAGATGCCCGCGACCGCATCATTGCTGCGGAAATGCCGAAACAGCTGGGGTATGCACTGAAACAACAACTGAGATTATGGCTGACCCGATGAACCGACATACACAAATCCGCCAGGTCGTACTGGCACGCCTTCGGGAACAGTGTGGAGACAGCGCCACGTTTTTTGACGGGCTTCCGGCATTTATTGATGCGCAGGAACTGCCTGCCGTGGCGGTGTGGCTGAGTGATGCTCAGTACACCGGAAAAATGACGGATGAAGATGACTGGCAGGCTGTTCTGCATATTGCTGTCTTCATCCGGGCACAGGCACCGGATTCAGAGCTGGATATGTGGATGGAGAGCACCATTTTCCCGGCCCTGAATGATGTACCGGCACTTTCCGGACTCATCGACACCCTGATCCCACTCGGTTTTAACTATCAACGTGATAATGAGATGGCCACCTGGGCGATGGCGGAAATCACGTACCAGATCACGTACACGAATTAAGGAGGTGGCAATGACCACACCAAATCCACTGGCAAAGACGAAAGGTGCGGGGACGACGTTCTGGATGTATACCGGCAACGGCGACGCATTTGCGAACCCTTTGTCGGACACTGACTGGCTGCGTCTTGCGATGGTGAAGGATCTGCAACCTGGCGAAATGACCGCTGATGCAGAAGATGATACTTATCTCGATGATGAAGATGCAGACTGGAAAACGACAACCCAGGGGCAGAAATCAGTCGGTGATACTTCGGCGACGCTGGCCTGGCGTCCGGGTGACAGCGGGCAGAAAAAACTGGTTCAGTTGTTCGACTCCGGTGAAGTCTGCGCGTTTCGTATCAAATATCCCAACGGTACTGTTGATGTTTTCCGTGGCTGGCTGAGTTCACTGGGTAAAACCATTGCCTCAAAAGACGTGATGACCCGCACTGTGAAAATCAGCGGTGTGGGGCGTCCGTATCTGGCAGAGGAAGGCACTGAAACAGTGAGCGTTACCGGGCTGACGGTGGCACCGGCATCTGCCAGTGTAAAAGTGGGAGCAACCACCACGCTGACCTTTACAGTAAAACCTGACGGAGCCAGTGACAAAGCGATCAGTGTGCATTCGTCAGATCCACAGACTGCCACGGTGACCCTGAACGGGCTTGTAGCCACGGTGAAAGGCGTGAAGCAGGGCAGTGTCAGCATTGTGGGCATGACCGCTGACGGGAATTTTGTGGCTGTGGCTGCGGTGACTGTCAGCGCCGCAGGTTAACAGGACGATACTTATCATTTGCCCCGGTTATCCGGGGCTTTTTTGCAGGTGGAGAACATGATGTTTCTGAAACAGGGCACGTTTAATTATGAAAAACAGTCCGTGGTGCTCAGTGAGCTGTCCGGGCTGCAGAGAATTGAATATCTGGCGTTTGTTCAGCAGCGAACGGCAAAGTTTGATGCCGGTGAGGGAGAACTGCCGGAGGCTGAACGACAGATTGCTTTTCTGCGGATGGGGATGGATATCAATGCCTGGCTGGTTTCCCGCTCACTGTGGAATGCGGATCAGTCTAAGGATGTAGAGACGCTTTGCGCATCCGTTATTACAACATGGTCGTATGATGCCCTGGGTGCGGGGGCGGAGATGGTTCTGTCGCTGAGCGGTATGGGGGCCATTGATAATGCCGGGGATGATGAGCATGAGGCGCTGACGCCGGAAAAGTCCTGACGCGGGAAATGCAGTTTGTCATGCGGCTTGCCCGGGAGTTCCGGCGGGCAGACTGGCGGCGGATGCTGTCGGAAATGTCGGCCACTGAGCTTGGTGAGTGGGGCGATTATTTCCGGATGCAGAGCTTCAGTGATGTGTGGATGGATGCGCAGTTTGCCTCGCTGAAGGCATTGATCGTGAGAATGGTGTCCGGCAGCAGTGATGCTGCGGTGGCTGATTTCAGCCTTTTACCGGAAGAGAACGGGATACCGGAGCGAACGGACGAAGAACTGATGCATCTTGGGGAAGGTATTTCCGGAGGTGTGCGTTATGGACCAGATAGCCAACCTGGTCATTGATTTGGGGATTGATGCGGCAGAGTTTAAAAATGAAATTCCCCGTATCAAAAACCTTCTGAATGGTGCAGCCAGCGATGCAGAACGGTCTTCTGCCCGTATGCAGCGTTTTATGGAGCGTCAGACTCAGGCCGCCCGGCAGACAACGCAGGCGGCTTCTTCGGCTGCAACAGCCGCATCCGTTCATGCGCAGACGGTGGAGAAGAACGCACAGGCTCATGAACGCATGGCCCGTGAGGTGGAGAAAACCCGCCAGCGCATGGAGGCACTGAGCCAGAAAATGCGCGAGGAACAGGCGCAGGCCATGGCTCTGGCGGAGGCTCAGGATAAAGCGGCTGCTGCGTTTTATCGTCAGATTGACAGTGTGAAACAGGCCAGTGCGGGGCTGCAGGAATTACAGCGTATTCAGCAGCAGATCCGACAGGCCAGAAACAGTGGCGGGATTGGTCAGCAGGATTATCTGGCGCTGATTTCTGAGGTTACTGCGAAAACCCGTGTTCTTACACAGGCTGAGGAAGAGGCTACCCGACAGAAAGTGGCGTTTATCCGTCAGCTTAAAGAGCAGGCAACCCGCCAGAATCTTTCTTCTTCTGAGTTGCTTCGTGCTAAGGCTGCCCAGCTGGGGGTAAGCAGTGCTGCAGAAGTGTATATCCGCAAAATGGAGCAGGCAGGAAAAGCCACGCATTCGCTGGGGCTGAAAAGTGCAGCGGCCCGTCAGGAGATAGGCGTTCTGATAGGTGAACTGGCCCGCGGAAATTTAGGTGCGCTGAGGGGATCCGGAATAACGCTGGCTAACCGTGCCGGGTGGATAGACACATTGATGTCACCGAAAGGCATGATGCTTGGCGGGGTTATTGGCGGTATTGCCGCGGCTGTCTATGGCCTGGGTAAAGCCTGGTATGACGGTCAGAAGGAGGGGGAAGAATTTAACCGCCAGCTGTCGCTGACGGGGCATTATGCCGGAGTCACTGCCGGGCAGCTGTGGACGCTCAGTCGTGCTATTTCCGGGAATGGTATCACGCAACATGCTGCAGCCGGTGCGCTGGCTCAGGTGGTGGGGAGTGGTGCATTTCGTGGAAACGATATCGGTATGGTGGCGAGAGCTGCCGCACAGATGGAGCGATCGGTTGGCCAGTCGGTCAGCGATACCATAAATCAGTTTAAGCGGCTGAAGGATGATCCTGTAAATGCCGCGAAGTCTCTGGACAATGAGCTGCATTTTCTTACTGCCACTCAGCTTGAGCAGATACGCGTCCTTGGAGAGCAGGGGCGGTCCAGTGATGCGGCACGGATAGCCATGTCTGCACTGGCAGAGGAAACCGGTCGGCGTACTGCGGATATTGATAATAACCTCAATGCGCTGGGCAGTACGCTGCAAACTTTGTCTGACTGGTGGAAGCAGTTCTGGGATGCGGCCATGAATATTGGTCGTGAAGATTCGCTGGATGCGCAGATTGCCACTTTGCAGGAGAAAGTGTCGCGGGCGAAAAGACTCCCCTGGACGGCATCATCTTCTCAGGTTGAATACGATCAGCAGCGTCTTAACGATCTTCAGGAGAAAAAACGCCAGAAGGATTTGCAGGATGCAAAAGAGCAGGCAGAGCGGAATTATCAGGAGCAACAGAAACGCCGTAATGCTGAAAATGCTGCACTGAACCGGATGAATGAAACGGAAGCTGCACGACATCAGCGTGAAATTGCGCGTATTAATGCCATGCAGTACGCCGATCAGGCTGTCAGGGATGCTGCGATACAACGTGAAAATGAACGTTACGAGAAAGCCCTGGCATCCGGTAAGAAAAAAACACGCGAAACCCGTAATGATGAGGCCACCCGGTTATTGCTGCAGTACAGCCAGCAACAGGCACAGGTGGAAGGACAGATTGCTGCTGCAAGACAGTCAGCAGGCATTGCCACTGACAGGATGACAGAAGCGCATAAACAGCTTCTGGCTCTGCAGCAGCGCATCAGCGATCTGGACGGGAAAAAACTGACGGCAGATGAAAAGAGTGTGCTGGCCCGTAAAGATGAACTGATTCAGGCACTGACGCTGCTGGATGTAAAACAGCAGGAGCTTCAGAAACAGACGGCACTCAACGATCTGAAGAAAAAAACAATTCAGCTGACCAGTCAACTGGCTGAAGAAGAGCGCGCTCAGCGTCAGCAACATGACCTGGATATCGCCACGGTGGGTATGGGTGATCAGCAGCGGCAGCGATATCAGGTACAACTGAGTCTTCGCCAGAAATACCAGCAACAGCTGGAGCAGTTGAGGCGGGATAGTGAGCAGAAAGGGACATATAACACGGATGACTACAGAAAGGCCGAGCAGGCGCTGACGGAGAGCCTGAACCGACAACTGAATGAGAATCACCGTTACTGGCAACAGCTTGAAATTGCTCAGGGTAACTGGAAAAACGGTGCTATGCGGGCGTTTCAGAATTTCACGGCAGATGCGGATAATGCGGCAGGCACTGCTGAGCAGATGCTTACAGCGGCATTTAACAGTGCAGGTAATGCACTGGCAACGTTCTGTACTACCGGAAAACTGAACTTCAAATCTTTTACCGCCTCGCTCCTTTCTGATCTGGCAAAAATCATGGCTCAGATGTCCATGATGCAGGCAGTTAAGGGGATTGGTTCGGCGTTTGGCTGGGGGAGTGCAGCAACTGCCAGTGTGACGCCCAATGCTGATGGTGGTGTTTATCAGTCTGCTGATTTGAGTCGCTACAGTGGCACGGTGGTTAATCGTCCGACGTTTTTTGCTTTTGCAAAAGGTGCAGGTGTGATGGGGGAAGCTGGGCCTGAAGCCATTCTGCCTCTGCGTCGTGGTGCTGACGGTAAGCTGGGGGTTGTGGCGGATATTGGTGGTTCAGGTATGGCGATGTTTGCCCCGCAGTACAACATCGAGATCAATAACGATGGCACGAACGGGCAGATAGGTCCGGCTGCCCTGAAGGTGGTTTATGATCTCGGGAAAAAAGCAGCAGCGGACTTTATGCAACAGCAGTCCCGTGATGGTGGTCTGTTCTCCGGAGGTGGACGATGAAAACCTTCCGCTGGAAAGTGAAACCCGGGATGGATGTGACATCGGCTCCTTCCGTCAGGGAGGTGCGCTTTGGTGATGGCTATTCCCAGCGTGCGCCTGCCGGGCTGAACGCTGACCTGAAAACGTACAGCGTGACGCTGTCTGTCTCCCGTGAGGAGGCCACGGCGCTGGAGTCGTTTCTGGCTGAGCACGGGGGCTGGAAGGCCTTTCTGTGGACGCCGCCTTATGGCTACCGGCAGATAAAGGTGACCTGCGCAAAATGGTCGTCGCGGGTCAGTATGTTGCGTGTTGAGTTCAGCGCAGAGTTTGAACAGGTGGTGAACTGATGCAGGATATCCGACAGGAAACACTGAATGAATGCACCCGTGCGGAGCAGTCTGCCAGCGTGGTACTCTGGGAAATCGACCTGACGGTACAGGGCGGTGAGCGGTATTTTTTCTGTAATGAGCTGAATGAAAAAGGGGAGCCGGTCACCTGGCAGGGGCGTAAGTATGAGGCATACCCGATTGACGGCAGCGGCTTTGAGATGAACGGCCGGGGCAGCAGTGCCCGCCCGTCGCTGACGGTGTCCAATCTGTTTGGCCTTGTCACCGGGATGGCGGAGGACCTGCAGAGTCTGGTGGGGGCCACGGTGGTCCGCCGCCGGGTGTATGCCCGTTTTCTGGATGCGGTGAATTTCGTTGCGGGCAATCCGGAGGCGGACCCGGAGCAGGAGCTGAGTGACCGCTGGGTGGTGGAGCAGATGTCGCAGCTGACAGCCATGACGGCCTCGTTTGTGCTGGCCACACCGACCGAGACGGACGGGGCGCTGTTTCCCGGTCGCATCATGCTGGCGAACACCTGTATGTGGACCTACCGCTCTGATGAGTGTGGTTACACGGGCGGGGCAGTGGCGGATGAGTTCGATAAACCCACCACGGATATCCGTAAGGACAGATGCAGCAAGTGCATGCGCGGGTGTGAACTGCGCAGGAATGTCGGCAATTTTGGCGGTTTCCTTTCCATTAATAAACTTTCGCAGTAAATCCCGGTTTATGACACAGACTGAATCAGCGATTCTGGCGCATGCCCGGCGGTGTGCGCCTGCGGAGTCGTGCGGCTTCGTGATAAGCACGCCGGAGGGGGAGCGGTATATCCCTTGTGTGAATATTTCCGCAGAGCCGGAGGCGTATTTTCGTATCGCACCGGAAGACTGGCTGCGGGCAGAGATGCAGGGGGAGATTGTGGCGCTGGTCCACAGTCATCCCGGTGGGCTGCCCTGGCTGAGCGAGGCTGACCGGCGGCTGCAGATAAAAAGCGCACTGCCCTGGTGGCTGGTCTGCCGGGGTGACATTCACAAATTCCGCTGTGTGCCACATCTGACGGGACGGCGCTTTGAGCACGGGGTGACGGACTGTTACACGCTGTTCCGGGATGCTTATCATCTGGCGGGGACTGAGATGCCGGATTTTCATCGCGAGGATGACTGGTGGCGTCACGGTCAGAATCTCTATCTGGATAATCTGGAGGCCACAGGGCTGTATCAGGTGCCGTTGTCAGCGGCGCAGCCGGGCGATGTGCTGCTGTGCTGTTTTGGTTCATCGGTGCCGAATCATGCCGCCATTTACTGTGGTGACAGCGAGCTGCTGCACCATATTCCTGAACAACTGAGTAAACGGGAGAGGTATTCCAAAAAATGGCAACGACGAACGCATTCTGTCTGGCGTCACCGCCACTGGCACGCATCTGCCTTCACGGGGATTTGCAACGATTTGGCCGCCGCCTCAGCCTGTATGTGAACACGGCAGCGGAAGCCATCCGTGCCCTGTCGTTACAGGTGCCGGGCTTTCGCCGTCAGATGAACGAAGGCTGGTACCAGATACGTATTGCCGGTGATGACACGGCACCGGAGGCGGTGTACGCCCGTCTTCACGAACAGCTGGGTGAGGGAACGGTCATCCACATTGTGCCGCGACTGGCCGGAGCCGGAAAGGGCGGACTGCAGATTGTGCTGGGGGCGGCAGCCATCGTGGGCTCTTTCTTCACGGCCGGTGCCTCGATGGCGTTATGGGGTTCAGCCCTGGCAGCCGGTGGTTTTTCTGCCACCACGATGCTGTTTTCACTGGGGGCCAGCATGATACTGGGCGGTGTGGCCCAGATGCTGGCCCCGAAGGCAAAAACACCGGATTACCGCGTAACGGATAACGGCAGACAGAACACGTACTTTTCCTCGCTGGATAACATGATTGCCCAGGGGAACCCGATGCCGGTGCCTTACGGGGAAATGCTGGTTGGCTCCCGCCGTATATCCCAGGACATCAGCACCCGTGATGAAGGCGGGGGCGGAAAGGTCGTGGTTATCGGGCGGCAGGGGTAAAAAGAATAAAAAAATCCCGCAGTGATCGCGGAGCTGCGGGGACAGACAAAGATTAGAGTTAAGGAGTTGTTTTTGTTACTCGGGCAAAAAACACTAATGCAGCGAAATTATACGCGCCACAGTCAGTTTGTGAAAATGTGAAGATATTCAGAATTTTTATTCAGTCATGATACAGGCATCCTCCGGGGTGCCTGTTGTTTTTTGGGCATAAACAGATTCAGACATCAGACAGGAGAGGGGGAGCGAGTGGGTAAAGGTGGCGGTAAGGCGCACACACCGCGCGAGGCGAAGGATAATCTCAAATCCACGCAGATGATGAGTGTGATTGATGCGATTGGTGAGGGACCGATAGAAGGCCCGGTGAAGGGACTGCAGAGTATCCTGGTGAACAAAACCCCGCTGACGGACACGGACGGTAATCCCGTGATACACGGTGTGACCGCGGTCTGGCGTGCCGGGGAGCAGGAGCAGACACCACCGGAAGGCTTTGAGTCCTCCGGAGCTGAAACCGGACTGGGCGTGGAAGTGACGAAGGCAAAACCGGTGACGCGCACCATTACGTCCGCGAACATTGACCGCCTGCGGGTTACCTTCGGGGTGCAGTCACTGGTGCAGACCACGTCAAAGGGCGACCGTAATCCTTCCTCTGTCCGGATTCTGATTCAGTTACAGCGTAATGGCCGCTGGGTGACGGAAAAGGATGTCACCATTAACGGCAAGACCACCTCGCAGTTCCTGGCCTCGGTGATTCTGGATAATCTGCCTCCCCGGCCCTTTAACATCCGGATGGTCAGGGAGACGGCGGACAGCACCACGGACCAGCTGCAGAATAAGACGCTGTGGTCGTCATACACCGAAATCATCGATGTGAAACAGTGCTACCCGAACACGGCCATTGTGGGGCTGCAGGTGGATGCGGAGCAGTTCGGCGGCCAGCAGATGACGGTGAACTACCATATCCGCGGTCGCATCATCCAGGTGCCGTCAAACTATGACCCGGAAAAACGCACGTACAGTGGTATCTGGGACGGCAGCCTGAAACCGGCATACAGCAACAACCCGGCCTGGTGTCTGTGGGACATGCTGACTCACCCGCGCTACGGCATGGGAAAACGTCTGGGGGCGGCGGATGTGGACAAGTGGGCGCTGTATGCCATCGGGCAGTACTGCGACCAGACGGTCCCGGATGGTTTCGGGGGGACCGAGCCGCGGATGACCTTTAATGCGTACCTGGCACAACAGCGTAAGGCGTGGGACGTTCTCAGTGATTTCTGCTCTGCGATGCGCTGTATGCCGGTATGGAACGGCCAGACGCTGACGTTCGTTCAGGACCGTCCGTCGGATGTGGTGTGGCCGTACACCAACAGCGATGTGGTGGTGGATGATAACGGCGTGGGTTTCCGCTACAGCTTCAGTGCCCTGAAGGACCGGCACACGGCAGTGGAGGTGAATTACACCGACCCGCAGAACGGCTGGCAGACCTCCACGGAACTGGTGGAAGACCCGGAAGCCATACTGCGCTACGGACGCAACCTGCTGAAGATGGACGCGTTCGGCTGTACCAGCCGCGGTCAGGCCCACCGTGCCGGGCTGTGGGTGATAAAGACCGAACTGCTGGAAACGCAGACGGTGGATTTCACGCTCGGGTCACAGGGGCTGCGGCACACACCCGGTGACATCATTGAAATCTGTGATAACGACTATGCCGTGACCATGACCGGCGGACGTGTCCTGTCCATCGATGCCGCCAGCCGTACCCTGACGCTGGACCGGGAGGTGACACTGCCGGAGACCGGCACGGCCACTGTTAATCTGATTAACGGCAGCGGTAAGCCGGCGAGCGTGGCCATCACCGCACACCCCGCGCCTGACCGGATACAGGTCAGCACCCTGCCGGATGGTGTGGAGACATACGGGGTGTGGGGACTCTCCCTGCCGTCACTGCGTCGTCGCCTGTTCCGCTGTGTCTCCATCCGGGAAAACACGGACGGCACGTTCGCCATCACGGCGGTGCAGCACGTACCGGAAAAAGAAGCCATTGTGGATAACGGGGCCAGCTTTGAGCCGCAGTCAGGCAGCCTGAACAGCGTTATCCCACCGGCAGTGCAGCACCTGACGGTGGAGGTGAGTGCAGCTGACGGTCAGTATCTGGCACAGGCGAAATGGGACACGCCGCGGGTGGTGAAGGGTGTGCGCTTCAGTCTGCGTCTGACCAGCGGAAGCGGAGAAGACAGCCGTCTGGTGACCACTGCCATCACCGCAGACACGGAGCACCGTTTCAGCGGCCTGCCGCTCGGGGAATACACCCTGACGGTGCGGGCGATAAACAGCTACGGCCAGCAGGGTGAACCTGCCACCACCACCTTCCGGATTAACGCACCTGCAAAACCCGCCACCATTGAGCTGACGCCGGGGTATTTTCAGATAACGGCGGTCCCGCGTCTTGCGGTGTATGACCCGACGGTACAGTTTGAATTCTGGTTCTCAGAAAAACGCATCACGAACACAGCACAGGTGGAAAAATCTGCCCGTTATCTGGGGACCGGCAGTCAGTGGACTGTCCAGGGGAGCCGGATTAAGCCGGGGACGGATTTCTGGTTTTACGTGCGAAGCGTCAACCTGGTGGGAAAATCTGCTTTTGTGGAAGCCAGCGGGCAGGCCAGCAATGATGCAAAAGGGTATCTGGAATTTTTCCGTGGTCTGATAGATGAGACGCTGCTGGGGCAGGCACTGAAAGAGCGCATTGATGCTTCAGCGCTGCGTACGGAGGTCACGCAACTGGAAGAAGATATCCGTCAGCGGATGGACACGGATATCGCAGAAGTGACCCGGAAAATCGGGAAGGCGGAAAACAGCCTCACGCAGCTGGTTGCGAAAAAGAATGAGGATCAGACACTGGCCATCGCGCAGGTGAGCCAGAAAGTGGACCGGGTGAGCAGTGAAATCTCACAGACTGTCAGCCAGGGGCAGTCAGAAAACGCCCGACAGATAGCACAGGTCCGCCAGTACGTGGATAAAAAAGGGAGTGAAATTACCTCGACCACGGATAAAAAGCTGGGTGACCAGGCCGTGACCATACAGCAAATCCAGCGGGTTCAGTCAGACACGCGCAATGAGCTGAATGCCATGTATATGCTGAAGGTGCAGAAAACAAAAAACGGTATTCCCTATGTGGCCGGGATTGGTGCGGGGATTGAGGATGTTGATGGTCAGACCCTGAGTAACATTCTGCTGCAGGCCGATCGCATTGCGATGATTACCCCGGAGAACGGCAACACCACGCCGCTGTTTGTGGCGCAGGGGAATCAGCTGTTCATGAACGACGTGTTCCTGAAGCGACTGTTTGCGGTGAGCATCACGTCATCCGGCAATCCTCCGACGTTTTCCCTGACGCCGGATGGCAGGCTGACAGCCCGCAATGCGGATATCAGTGGAGCCATCACGGCGAATACCGGCACGCTCAATAATGTCACCATTAACAAGAACTGTGTCATCAGAGGGAAACTGTCTGCAAACCAGATTGAAGGCGATCTCGTTAAAACAGTGGGTAAGGCTTTCCCTCGTGACTCCCGTGCACCGAAGCGTTGGCCATCAGGAACCATTACCGTCAGGGTTTATGACGATCAGCCGTTTAACCGGCAGATTGTTATTCCGGCGGTGGCTTTCAGCGGTGCCAGACATGAGCGGGAGAACAGCGATACTTATTCGTCATGCCGCCTGATAGTACGGAAAAACGGTGCTGAAATTTATAACCGTACCGCGATGGATAATACGCTGGTTTACAGTGGTGTTATTGATATGCCTGCTGGTCGCGGCGACATGACGCTGGAGTTTTCTGTATCAGCATGGTGGGTAAATGGCTGGTATCCCACAGCAAGTATCAGCGATTTGCTGGTTGTTGTGATGAAGAAAGCCACTGCAGGCATCACGATTAGCTGAATTTTATAACCCCAATACGGGCGCCAGAAATGGCGCCTTTTTTATTGCAGAAAAGCGAGAGGTAATTATGCGTAAATTATGTGCTGTTATTCTGTCCGCAGTAGTCTGGCTGGTTGCCGCTGGTACGCCAGCGAGCGCAGCAGAGCATCAGTCCACACTAAGCGCCGGGTATCTTCAGACCCATACTGATATGCCAGGCAGCGATGACCTGAAGGGCATTAACGTGAAATACCGTTATGAATTTACGGACACGCTGGGGCTGGTGACGTCATTCAGTTATGCCAATGCCAAAGATGAGCAAAAAACGCATTACAGCGATACCCGCTGGCATGAAGATTCCGTGCGTAACCGCTGGTTCAGCGTGATGGCGGGGCCGTCTGTGCGCGTGAATGAATGGTTCAGCGCGTATGCGATGGCGGGTGTGGCTTACAACCGTGTGTCGACTTTCTCCGGGGATTATCTCCGCGTAACTGACAACAAGGGGAAAACGCACGATGTGCTGACCGGAAGTGATGACGGTCGCCACAGCAAC
>OOAF01001399.1_pt1 | contig 20447 bp, 19 predicted proteins | sample 1671251 | NCBI WGS metagenome assembly OOAF01 (sample SAMN06348137, study PRJEB24527) | human gut metagenome | biome: human gut; feature: ankylosing spondylitis patient; material: feces | host: Homo sapiens | place: China | collected 2015-10 | reverse complement strand
AGCCGGAACGCCCGTGACAATACGGTTTTGATTTATCTTTGATTATAGGGAACTCGCTGGTATCCGTCTGTTTTTCACGAATTTCCCAGAAAACATATACAGTCTTGTTGTTTATACGAAAAAAATATTTCTAGACTTGTCCCACGGAAAAAATGTCACTTTTTATTTTCGGACTTTGATTCTTTACGAGGCTATTCGGACTGTCTTTCAAGATGATTTACAGAGTTTGGCATCGGCAGCAAGTGATATTCGGTGTTCCAAGCGGAGAAGCGGAATCTAGGACTAAATATTTTCTTCCTTCAACAATATAGCCCACGGGTTGTATCTATGTACCTATTATTCATCATAAAACAGACTATATATGGCTACCATTAAATTAAAATTCCGTCCATCGACGGTACAGGGTAAGGCTGGCACACTCTGTTACCAGCTTTGCCACCGTCAGGAGAACAGGCAGATTACCACCGACATGAGGATATTTCCCGAGTGGTGGAATGAGACGAAACGTGAACTTGTCACTGTCCCCGGCAATGAGAGAGTCCTGACCGCCTACCGGAAGCGGGCGGAAAAGGAGATGCGGGACATCCGTGAGATTATCCGTGAGCTGGACTGTAGCGGAGAAACATACACCTTGTCGGAAATACTCAACCGCTATCGCTCCCTGCCTTCCGAGTCCGGTTTCCTGTACTACATGAAAAAAGAGATGGAAACACTTTGGGAGAACGGCCAATACGGTACCTCTCGTAATTACCGGCGTGCACTGAACAGTTTTTCCACTTTCCTGGATGGTAACGACATTCCTTTTTCGTCGTTAGATTCCGCCCTGGCGTGTCGGTATGAGGCATGGTTGTGGCAACAAAGGGTAGCGAGAAACAGCAGCTCGTTCTATATGCGGATTCTGCGTGCCGTTTATAACAAGGCCGTAAAGCAAGGTATTGCGGTGCAGACTTTTCCGTTTCGTGAGGTTTATACAGGAGTGGCTCGCACATCGAAGCGTGCCGTGGATGAGGAAACCATCCTGAAACTTCAAAGGATTGACCTCTCGGATTCACCGGCTTTGGCACTTTCCAGGGACATGTTCGTGTTCAGCTATTGTGCCCGTGGCATGGCGTTTGTGGACATGGCATATCTGAAAAAAGAGAATGTGGACAGCGTGCGAATTACCTATTGTCGCCATAAGACAGGCCAATACTTAACATTGCATATCGAACCGTGTATGGCGGTGATATTGGAACGATATGGGCAGGTTTGTCCGGAAAGTCCATATCTTTTCCCCATCCTTACCGATGAACAGCCAGATCAGGCTTACCGGCAATATCGGACCGGGTTGAACTACCATAACCGAAAATTGAAACGGTTGGGTAAATTGCTTGGCGAACCATTACCTTTGTCCTCATATACGCCTCGTCACAGCTGGGCTACCGCCGCACGCAACCACGACGTACCGATTGCCGTCATCAGTGCGGGGATGGGACACAGTAGCGAAAGGACTACGCTTATTTACTTGGATTCTTTAGACAATGCCGTGATAGATAATGCGAACGAGAAGATTTTGAAGAATTTGAACAGTACCGTCTCTATGTAAGAGAGGGTAGAAATACACCGCAAATGTAATCATTTTCAGCAAAAAAGAAAAATAAAACAGCCATTTAATTCCTTTTATTTTACCCCCCCCATTTGTAAATAAATGATTATCAACTATTTACGATTATCATTTAAAGCAAATTAAAATAATATTGTAATAAGGATGTAAAATAAAAGGAGACTGTCTATTTCTCTTTCGAGCGTATTTTTGAGTTGAGAACTGAGCAGACCGAGTAAAAATGGATTCTTATACAAACATACGCAATTGATTATCAACAATAAAGATGTTTGTACCGTTTCTTACATAGAAACGGTACGAATACGGGGTTACGGTATCCGCTCACTGTAGTCAGGAGCGGCCCGCATTCTGGAAGTCCTATGAAGGAAAAAGCCAGATTAACCTTGATTGCTGTATCTTCCTTATTTGAAAAAACAGAAGGTGCAGGAATGGAAATTATATCCTTTTTATTAACCCAGCAACATTACTTTTTGTTGAACATAGAAACACACACACACGAACATTGGTTCGCCCTAAAAGTATTTTATAACAAAGTTTTCGAGATTGAGGATATATTGAAAAAAGACAAGATCGAGACTTACATTCCTTGTGAGGAAACCTTGATGGAACGTAACGGCATAAAGAAGAAACTCCGTCGTCCGGTCATTAATTCGCTTATGTTCTTCCGTTCAACCGTTTGTCGTGCTTTGGAAGTACAGCGACAATTCACCAATAAGGTAATCCTATATACAAGACAGAAGGGATTGAAAAGACTTCCCCTTGCCATTCCTGATCGGGAAATGAACATTTTCATGCTGGTCACCTCGTCCGGCGAGCAGGGAATGGAATATTTCGGGGAGGACAATTCCAAGTTTCACCAGGGAGAACGTGTACGGGTCATTGACGGAAAGTTCAAGGGAGCGGAAGGGGTTATCTGCCGGATTAGGAAGAATCGCCGTTTGGTGGTCACCGTCCAAGGCGTATGCGCCGTGGCTACTTCCTATATTCCACAAGCCTTTCTACAACGGATAGGGCAAGATTAAGAAAATCATCAAAAGAATCATATAGTGGACATTCTTCATTTTATCGAATTTGCCTTTATAGTCATAGTCGGCTGGACATTGAGTGCGATGGTCCTGCCTCGCATTTCGTTGGTCTCTTTCCGACGTCGCCTGTTCGACTCAGTGGACGAACGTAAGTTGCATACTGCCCATATACCAAGGTTAGGCGGTATCGCCTTTTTCCCTTGTATCACAGTTACGGTTTCGCTTGCCATTATCGGTTACAACCTTTGGCAGGGCTATAACATACTCGACATGGACTTGACGAACCGTCTGCTTTCCATGCTCTGTTGTCTGTTCATACTTTATCTTATAGGTATGATGGATGACCTTATCGGTGTACGTTACCGTTCCAAATTTGTAGTGCAAATACTTTGTGGCATACTGTTGGTGATTTCCGGGTTATGCTTCGACAACCTATACGGGTTGTTCGGTATTTATGTCATACCTTATTACATAGGAGTGCCGTTCACAGTATTCGTCATCGTCTATATCCTGAACGCCATCAATTTGATAGACGGCATTGACGGACTTGCCTCTGGGTTGAGTATTATCTCATTCCTCGCTTTCAGCTGCATGTTCATCCATTTGCAATGGTGGATGTATGCCTTTATCAGTCTAGCTGCTTTCAGTGTGTTATTGCCGTTCTTTTATTATAACGTATACGGTAAGATATATCGGGGACGCAAGATCTTTATGGGTGATACCGGTTCGCTCACTATCGGGATGCTGCTGGCAGTGATGGTCATCCGTCTGAGTATGTCCGATCCAGTGAAAGAGAGTGCCTTTCCCGGTAGCATTGTGATAGCTTTTTCTTTTTTGATTGTACCAATGCTTGATGTGATACGTGTGGTTATTCACCGGTTGCGTAACGGTAAAAATCCATTTCTTCCAGACCGGAATCATATCCACCATAAATTTATAGCCTTAGGAATGTCCCAACGTAAAGCGATGGTAAGCATTGTTATTATGGCAGCTCTTTTTGCATTGGGAAATTGTTTTTTGATTCATTGCCTTTCCGTAACAAACTTGTTTCTGTTGGATGTGGCTGTTTGGACGGTGATTCATTGTTACATAACTATGAAAATCAACCGAAAACATAAAGTAGAATAATTAACTGTACAGAAAAAATAAGGTATGAAATTTCATTTAATTAAATTGTGCTTCTTATGCGTGTTGTTGGTGTCCTGCAATACCTCCAAAGAAATTGTCTATTTTCAAGATATCGTAGTTAATCAGCCCGAAGCGATTATCGGGGCACGGGATATTACCGTGCAACCCAAAGACCAGATTTCCATTATGGTGTCCAGCAAGGATCCGCAATTGGCGGCCCTGTTTAATCTTACACGGGTACAATACCGTGCCGGATCTACCGATTTGCGTACCGGAAGTAACAGTGGTGAAATATCCGGTTATACGTTGGATGATAAGGGAGACATTGATTTTCCTGTTATCGGGACACTGCATATTGCCGGTATGACCAAGAGCCAGATTGCCGCCCTGGTAAAGAAAAGGCTGATGGAAGAGAATCTGGTAAACGACCCGGTGGTCACGGTTGAGTTTATGAACCTTTATTTCTCTGTGTTGGGCGAGGTGAAAACTCCGGGTAAATATGCCATAACAAAAGACCAGATTACTCTTTTGGAAGCCATCAGCGTGGCGGGTGACCTAAGCATCTACGGAAAGCGGGATGCGATATTTGTCATCCGTGAAGAAAACGGCGAGCGTGTAACCCATTGGGTAGATATCCGCTCGAAAGATCTGTTTAATTCACCGGTATATTATCTGAAACAGAATGATGTGGTGTATGTACAGCCCAACAAGGTGCGTGCCGGACAAAGCACCATTAATGAGAACAGCGTGAAATCGGTATCGTTGTGGATCAGTATCGGTTCGTTCCTTTCCTCGTTGGGAGTTTTACTGTTCAAGTAATGTCGTTAATATTATTTCATAAGCTATAAAAGAGAGCCAAAATGATAGAAAATAGAACGAGTGTAGGCAAATCTGCCGAAGACTTTATACGGTTACAAGATTTATGGGGTATGTTTTTCCAGAAATGGTATTGGTTTGCCCTTTCATTATTCGTTGCATTGGCAACGGCATCATTATATTTGTTGAGTACTCCTAATGTCTATACCCGGACAGCAGCCATTTTGGTTAAAGATGACTCCAAGAACAATTCTTCGGCAAGTGCAATGAATGAGTTTGCAGATATGGGTATTTTTAAATCAAACACCAATATCAACAACGAACTGCTCACTTTGAAATCTCCTACGCTGATGACAGAGGTGGTGAAGCGTTTGGGGCTAAATGAGATATATACTGTTCGTAGGGGCTTAAAAAGAATAGAGTTGTATAAATCAAGCCCGATATTGGTGACTTATCTTTTTGATGATAAAAAAAGTGTAAGTTTTGATATAGAAGTTGGTGCACAAAACAAGTTTTATCTTTCAAACTTTATTGTTGCCGGAGAAGAAACAGGGGAACGGTTAGAAGGGATTATAGGAGATTCCATTCAAACATCAGCAGGAACATTGGCCATCAGCTTAACTTCTCAATATGAGAATTCTTTTACAGGCAGCACTATTCGATATAGTAAAGAATCGGCTGATATGATGGCTGACAGCTATACACAGAAATTGCGGGCTGAATTAGGCAACGAAGATGCCACCATTATCAATTTGAGCATTGATGATGCTTCTGTGCAAAAGGCAGAAGATATTTTGAATACACTGATTGAGGTTTATAACGAGAAATGGATCCAGGACAAGAACCAGATAGCAGTAAGTACCTCACGGTTTATCGGTGAACGTTTGGGCGTGATTGAAAACGAATTGGGTCATGTGGATGAGAATATCTCCAACTACAAGAGTGAACATCTGTTGCCGGACGTACAAGCCGCTTCCAGTCTGTATATGAGCCAGTCTGCTGAGAATAAAAAAGAAATTCAGACACTCACCAACCAGCTTGCGACGGCTCAATTTATTCGCCGCGAATTGGGGGGGAAAGAGATGAACCAGCCTTTGCCAACCAACTCCGGTATAGCCAACGTAAATATCGAAAGTCAAATCGGAGAATACAACAAGATGGTGTTGGATCGCAACCGGCTGATAGCCAACAGTAGCGAGAAAAACCCGTTGGTGAAAGATTTAGGGAACTCAATGCAGAGTATGAAACGTACGATTCTTCAATCGGTTGATAATCTGATCGTATCGTTAAATACTCAGATACGCAGTATTCGCCAACAGGAAGCAACAACAACTCAACAGTTGGCTTCTAATCCGAGTCAGGCCAAATACTTGTTATCGGTAGAACGTCAACAAAAAGTAAAGGAAGAGTTATACCTATATTTGCTCCAGAAGCGTGAAGAGAACGAACTGTCACAAGCGTTTACCGCTTATAATACGCGAATGATTACAGCTCCACGTGGCAGTGCTTTACCAACGGCACCAAATAAGAAAAACATTTTATTGGTGGCTCTTGCTCTCGGGCTTTTAGTACCGGCAGTTATTATCTTTATGCAAGAAAACATGAACACCAAGGTTCGGGGTAAGAAAGATTTGGAGAATTTGAGTGTGCCCTATTTGGGTGAAATACCGTTATATTTCCGAAACAAAAAAAAGAAGAATAAATTTTCGGAATATGCAATTGTGGTGGAAGAGGGTAACCGGAATATTATCAACGAAGCTTTTCGTGTGCTTCGCTCCAACGTGGACTTTATGAAAAGCAAGAATACCGAGCAGAAAGTATTTATAGAAACCTCTTTTAATCCGGGTAGTGGAAAAAGTTTTCTATCCATGAACATCGCCATGAGTTTTGCCATTAAGGGAAAAAAAGTATTGGTGATAGACGGGGACTTGCGACATGGAACGGTTTCGGCTTATGTAGGGTCGCCTAAGAAAGGTTTAAGTGACTACTTGGGAAACAAGGAAGTCGTTTGGAACGAGTTGCTTGTGATAGACAAAAAGTATCCTAATCTGCATATAATTCCAGTAGGAACCATTCCTCCTAATCCGACGGAATTGTTGGAGGATGGAAGTCTGGCAACCTTGATGCAAGACTTACGCGATGAGTATGACTATATCTTTATTGATTGCCCGCCGATTGATATTGTGGCAGATACACAAATAATCGAGCAATATGCCGACCGGACACTCTTTGTGGTACGGGCGGGATTATTGGACCGCTCACTGTTACCTGAATTGGAAAGTATTTATCAAGAAAAGCGGTTCAAAAACCTTTCGGTGATATTGAATGGTACGGAAAGTACAGGTGGACGCTATGGTTACCGCTATGGTTACCACAATGGGTATGACTCTTATTACGGCAACACAAAATAGAGGGGTATTCCAAAATAAACAAGGAAACTGTTTGCTATTATTCCCAACAGTCAACAGAAATGTGTTTTTTCCGACAGAAAAAAGTATTAGCGGAAAGCGGTTTTTTCCGTGGTTTCACTGATTGCCACAGCCATCTTCTTCCCGGGGTAGATGATGGGGTGAAAACGTTGGAAGAGTCGTTGGCGATATTGGAAGAAATGGAACGTTTAGGCGTTCGTAAGGTTTGGCTTACCCCCCATATAATGGAAGACATACCCAATGAAACAGTGGATCTGCAACAGAAGTTCCAAGAATTAAAGCAAATGTATCATGGAAAGATCGAATTGGCTTTGGCAGCGGAATATATGATGGATAACCTTTTTGAGGAACGGTTGGAAAAGGATGACTTGTTACCCTTTGAGGAAGGAAAACATTATCTGTTAGTGGAAACCTCTTATTTCAATCCACCAATGGAGTTACTGTCTATTTTGCAACGCATCCAAAGGAAAGGTTATTATCCTTTGTTGGCCCATCCGGAACGATATGAGTATATGCGGATGAAGGATTATAAAATATTGAAAGATAACCAAATTTCTTTTCAACTAAATATACCGTCATTGGTCGGAATGTATGGTAAGCACATAGAAAAGAAAGCAAAAATATTATTAAAAGCAGGAATGTATGATTTAGGAGGAAATGATGTTCACTCCCTTATTTTTTATGTGACAGCTTGTAAGCACAAAATAGACAATCTGTCTTTCTTGAAGAATGTGTGTAAAATATAGCGTATTTATATTCGGGAAGACTTTGACCTGATATGTTTTTTATGTAAATGAATGATTTAATATTTAATACAAAGATAAATGAAAGCATGTTTCATGGGCTTGGGTTACATCGGACTACCCACAGCCATTATTGCCGCAAAGCACGGTATTCAAATAACAGGAGTTGATATCAATCCCCATGTCGTGGGAATGACTAATGCGGGACATCTGCACATTATTGAACCCGGTATGGAGGAAATGTTACAGGAAGTAGTGAAAGTTGGTATGTTGAAGGCTTCTGTTACACCGGAAGTAAGCGATGCTTATTTTATAGTAGTGCCTACCCCTTTCAAGGGAAACCATGAACCGGATGTGAGCTATGTGGAAGCTGCTACCCGTGCCGTATTGCCGTTGTTGAAAAAAGGGGATCTTTATGTAATAGAATCCACTTCACCTGTAGGAACTACAGAGGCTATGGCACGCATCATTTTTGGTGAACGTCCGGAATTGGAAGGTAAGATTTTCATAGCCTATTGTCCGGAACGTGTACTACCAGGCAATGTCATATATGAATTGGTGCATAACGATCGTGTTATCGGTGGCTTGAATCCTGAATCTACTGACAAGGCCATTGGGTTCTATTCGCAATTTGTACAGGGCACACTTCACAAGACTAACTGTCGCACAGCGGAGATGTGTAAACTGACGGAGAACTCCAGTCGTGATGTACAGATTGCCTTTGCTAATGAACTTTCCTTGATTTGCGATAAGGCGGGTATCAATGTTTGGGAACTTATCAACCTTGCCAACAAGCATCCGCGTGTAAATATCCTGCAACCCGGTTGCGGTGTAGGCGGTCATTGTATTGCGGTAGATCCATACTTTATCACCGCTGATTTCCCGGCAGAAAGCAAGTTAATCAGCGATGCTCGTGATATAAACAACTACAAGAGTTTCTGGTGCGCCGAAAAAGTGAAGAACGCCATGTTGGAGTTTGAGTTGAAGAATCACCGTAAGCCAGTTGTAGCTATGATGGGATTGGCATTCAAACCAAACATTGACGATTTGCGTGAAAGTCCGGCGAAATATATTACCACGAAAGTGATGCAGAGCTGTAATAATGCCGACATTTTGGTTGTAGAACCGAATGTAAAAGAGCATAACGTGTTTAAACTGACTGATTATAAAGAGGCTTACGACAAAGCAGATATAGTGGTATTCTTGACTGCACACACACCGTTCAAAGAGCTGGAATGGCGGGAGGATAAGGTGATATTGGATTTCTGTGGAATTTTCAAAAATAACTAAAGCCCTAATCAAGTGCTGAATTAAAATTTTAATTCAGCACTATTCCTCAATTATGAATATACTATTTATATTACAATACTATAAAATAGGTGGCGTTCAAACCGTTACTCATGTATTGTCAAATAAATTCGTGCAAGAAGGACATAATTGCAATGTTTTAACTCTTACACCATCAAAAGGAGAAGAAATACACCCTATATTAAACTCCAGAATTGGTGTTTCAGTAATAGATTCTCATACATTAAGTACAAAAGAAGCGATAATTCAATTAAGGAACTTTCTGATTGACAAAAATGTTGATGTTATTATTAATCAAAGTGGACATTTATTCAGAACAACAGCTTTGATAAAAAATGCGTCAAAAGATTTAAATATTAAGATTATATCAGTACTGCACAATACTCCAAGTTTTGGATTGAAGTTCAGATATAAACATAATATTACTGGCAAGTTAAAGTATTATAAGAATATTCTAAAACTGGCATACTCTTATCGGAAGGTGTATAAAAATAGCGATTTATATATTCTCTTATCAGAATCCTTTATCTCGGAATTCGAAAAGATCTCTAGATTAAAGAATCTTAAAAAAATTAGACTGATATCAAATCCTATTACAATAGCCAATGAGGATTTTATATATAATTTCGAGCGAAAAGAAAAGCAGATAATTTTTGTAGGAAGATTAGAGTATACACAAAAAAGAATCGAAAGAATTTTAAATGTCTGGGGCAAAATACAATCTGAATATAAAGACTGGGAATTAACCATAGTCGGAGATGGTCCTGACATACTAAGACTAAAAAATATTACTGAAAATAAAAATATTCAGTCTGTTAAGTTTGTAGGTTTTCAAAACCCAAAAAGCTTTTATGAGAAAGCCTCAATTTTGTTACTGACATCAGATTATGAAGGTTTCCCACTTACGATAACAGAGAGTATGAACTTTGGTGTTATTCCTATTGTCTATGGTAGTTATAGTGCCGCATACGACATTATATCTGACAACTATTCAGGTATGATATCCAAGCCAAACAATGGATTTGACGAGGAAGACTTTACAAACAAGTTGAAAATGCTTTTGTCATCGGTAACTAAGCGGAAAGATTTTTCTCTAAATGCTCTAAATGACAGTAGGAGATTTTTACTAAACAACATTTACGAAAAATGGGAAAAGATCTTGTGACAGATGAAATAACTGTTATAATGCCGGCATATAATGCTGAAAGATTGCTTCCTGCAACTTTGGATAGCATTTTGTTGCAAACTTATAAAAACTGGCATTTAATAGTAGTGAATGACGGCTCCACAGATAAAACTGCGGATATATTAGATGAATATTCTTCCAAATATAAAAACATTGAATATATTACAATCAAAAATACAGGATCGGCAAGGATTCCAAGATTAAAAGCAGCAAGTTTGAGTAATAGCGAATGGATCTGCAACATTGATTCAGATGACATTATTGAATCAACTTATTTGGAAAAATTAGTAATACAGGCAAAGAAGACAAATTCAGATATAGTTTCTCCAACCATGCATTACACACCTTTTGAAGGTGAAGTCTTTAACCAAGTACCAGATAAAGGGTTTGACTTCAATCAAGTTCTGACAGGAAAAGATGCTGCTTTTCTAACCTTTAAACAAGGTTCTGGTTCTATGATTGCATGCAATGGAATGCTTTGCAGAAAGGAATTGTATGATGAACTTCTAAAAGATGTAACCTCATCTTCCTATGTATATCAAGATGAAGTGGATTTTTTTTTTATATTACTCAGAGCCAATCGTGTTGCGTTCAGTGACGCAAAATATACATATTTTAAAAATGACAATAGTGTAACCCATACTCCCCGAGTCAAAACTTATGATAAGTTACTGACGGAAATTAAATATAACCAATTAATAAAAAGAGAATATACTGACAATTCAATTATTCGTTTGGGAAATGCTCGTTTTCTTCAAACTCTGTTTGCAAGAAGAATTAAATATTTGAAAGAAAAACATCAATTTAATAAGACTCAACAGGAAGAAATAAATCAGATGTTTAGGATGGCTTTTCATCACATAGACTTAAATGCACGCTATCCTTTGATGAAAAAAATAATGTTTTCATTTGGTTTCCAATTCTTTAAATTAAGTGTAGGCATAATTCATGGCATCAAGCGTTAGTTCAAAAAAACAAAAAAGCGCATTAATATGGAATGCAGTTGAAAGATTTTCAACTCAAGCTATTCATTTAATATTAAGTATAATCATAGCACGTCTATTAAATCCTTCAGATTATGGCTTGGTTGCTATGGTGTCAATTTTTATGGCAATAGCGCAAACTCTGATAGATAGTGGTTTCTCGAATGCTCTTATACAAAAACAAAATCGTACGGAAGTTGACTTCTCAACAATATTCCATTTTAATAATTTTGCATCATTATTTCTCTATATTGTTTTATATTTTGGTTCAATTCCAATTTCAAAATTCTACGATTCTTCTGAACTGATACCGGTTCTTAGACTATTTGCTTTCAATCTTATAATTCAAGGATTATCTATCATACAACAGACCCAATTGATAATAGAACTTAGATTTAAAGATAAAGCTAAAATATCCCTTGTTGCGGTTATTATCAGTGGAATATGCGGCATAATAATGGCTTATAATGATTTCGGACCATATGCGTTGGTTTGGCAGATTATAATAATGAATGCTATTACAACGATTGGGCTATGGATAATGAAACCATGGAAACCGATGCTGGTATTCTCCTTAAGTTCATTTAGAACGTTATTCAAATTCAGTTCCAAAATTATGATAGGAGGATTGTTGCACAGTGTATATACTAACATTTATTCTCTTATAATCGGAAAAATATACAATAGCGCAGCATTGGGGCTTTACACAAAGGCAAATAATTTAAGTAAAACACCTTCTTTACAAATTGCAACCATTATCGATCAGGTTTCATATCCTGTATTATGCGGATTACAAAACGATAGTGTTCAACTTAAAACAATGTTTTTTAAATATTTACGTCTATCATCATTTATTATAACCCCAATAATGATTCTTTTATGCTGCCTGGCAAGACCTTTGGTTATTATACTGTTAGGTACTAAATGGGAAGCAATGATAATTTTTCTACAAGTTCTAAGTTTGGCTTACATATTGGAACCTGTTCAGAAATTTAATTGGCAATTGTTGAATGTTCATGGTCGTTCTGACTTGTCTCTTAAGTCTGAAGTAGTAAAAAAAATAATCAGTATCTCTTCTGCTAATAGCTATTCAATTTGATGCGATTTATGTCGCACTGTCTTTATTGATATATTCGGTTTGTGATGTAATTATCATTATATATTTTGTGAGACAAATAACAGATATCAGCTACAAGGAAGAAATTAGGCAATTAAAGCCTTTTTATATTGGGGGACTCCTAATGTGTTTGTTGATATATTTAACAATTTGTCTTATCAGTAATGTATATATATCATTTATTGTCGGTCTATTAGTAGGCTTGGTAACGTATGCCATTATTTGTAGACTATTTAATTGTCCTGAACTTAAACACATATCTAAAAAATTATGATTCATATAGTATGTGGAATTGACGACAAATTTGTAATGCCATGTGGAGTTCTTATGTCTTCCGTTTTTGAAAATAACAAGAATGAGCAAATTGAATTTCATGTTATTACGGCAGGACTGAAAAACGAAAGTACCAACAGCTTGCAAAAGATTGCAGACAACTATAACCAAAGGCTTTCGTTTGTAGTTGTTGATGAAGTTGTTTTTAAAGATTGTCCCACAAACACGTATATAAGCGCAGCGGCATACAACAGGATTCTTGCAGCAAACATTCTACCCCCAGATATGAAAAGATGCCTTTATCTGGATGCAGATATGATTGTAACCAGAAATGTAAGAGATTTATATAATGTCAATATGGATAATGCGGCAGTAGGAGTTGTAATAGACCAATCCGGTGATGACATAAGACACTTTAACAGATTGGGTTATAGTAGAGAAAAAGGTTATTTTAACTCTGGACTGCTTTTAATGGATTTGGAAGTATGGAGAGAAAAAGAATTACCCAATAAGGTACTTGAATATATCGATTCGCATAAAGGCAATTTGCAATTCCATGACCAGGATGCATTGAATGCGGTTCTATATGACGATACCTATTATCTTCCTATGAAATATAATTCGCAATTCTCATTCCTATACAAAAATCCATATATTGACAAATCACGCTGGCAAGATATGTACGAGGCAGCGGAACACCCGGTAATCATACATTACACAAATAAAATCAAACCTTGGCATAGAGAGTGTATACACCCTTATAAAGATATCTGGTTTGAATACTATAAGAAAACTGAATGGGGAAAGAATAAATTAAGGGTATATTCTAAAAAGGGATATATGAAGATTCTCATTAAAGAGTTTCTAAACAAATGCGGAATAAGAAAACTTAATCCACCAACTATGCTTAGAGAAGAATTTTATAAATTTTATCAACATTAGAAATGGACAATATAAATACATCTTTGATTGTTAAGTGGTTGAGATTACCAATGGCTTTGTTGGTAATCTTTATTCACATGACACCCCATTTAAATCCACATTTCACCCCTGTTTATAGCATAGACTGGCAATCTTTATCACCAGATAACATATACTCAATTATCGGAATCTTTTTCAATAATCTATGCACTGTTGCTGTCCCTTTCTTCTTTTTTACGGCAGGATATTACTTTTTCTTTAACACAGAAAAATTTGATAAAGATACATATAAATCAAAAATAAAAAAACGGATAAAAACGCTATTAGTTCCTTATGTGTTATGGATTATTATAACAATCATTCTGCGCATCTTGTACGGTCTGTACAAAATGTACGTACTTAAACTATCTATTTCAGAACTTCCATCTGATTGTTTAACAATAGATGAAATAACAACACTTTCAAACATTCTAAGTTTTTTTTGGAACTATTTCATAATCAACGAAAATAGGGCTTTCATCTTATTTAGCAGCTCCTATCAATATCCCATTATGGTTTTTAAGAGACCTGATTATTTTAACTGCAATTTCTCCGTTGCTATATAAAGGTATAAAATATTTAAAAAAATGGGGTATTGCTATATTATTGGCTGCTTTTATCTTAAATATAGAAACCCTACCAGGTATACATGTCAAAGGACTTTTCTTTTTTGTGTTTGGAAGCTATCTGGCTGTTAATAAACTTGATATTCTGGATACTTTCAAAAGTTACAAGTGGCTTATTCCATTATCTATAGCATTACTAATAATGCTTGTCCCTGCCGACAACATGCCTATATCTACGAGTATACGGCATATATATCAAGTAACTGGCATCATTGCTGTTTTCCTTTTAGCCAATACAATGATAAAAAAACTCAAGTATATAAATCAATTTATTTTTAAACACTCGAATGCTTCCTTTTTTATCTACGTTGTACATACTATTCCCATAGTTGTCGCATCTCCTCGGGGCTTTGCAAGTTTATTAATTGATAAAACTCTATATATTAGTGGTTTATATAAGCACTCAGGGGGGGGGGTGGTAATAAGTTACTTCTTAACTCCGTTTGTATGTCTTTTCGTATGCATAATAATGTATAATATATTGAAGCGTTTTATACCTAAAACAATGGAAGCACTTATAGGTGGAAGATAAAATTTCCTCTAATAATATGACAGATTTAAATACAACAAATACATTAAGTAATCCGCTCAACCGCTGGATAACATACGGTATATGGTTAATGATAACCCTAATTTATATACCTATTCCTGCAGTTCCTGGTACGCTTATTACATTTACGCTATTTATACTTTCATTATACTCAATGAATAATGAAACTAGAGGTTTTGCTCTTATGTGTTTTGCTGCCCCTGTGTTAGGTGCTTTATTCTTTGTTTTGCATATTCCTTTAACGGCTTATTTTATATGTTTATTCTTAGGATTGGTATTTCTAAGGAATTATATAAAATCCAGCCTGAATATAAATGAAGAGTTTATCTATTTTGGATTACTAGTGATTATTTTCCTAATTGCATACCTATATGGACCACAGCATTCTTACAGCAATTTTAAACTGATTTATATCATTTCGATTGGATTTTGTTCTATTATATACTGGAAAGTTTATTGCCAATCACCAAAACTACAATCTTTAGCACTTGCTCAGTTTTTATGCCTGATAAGTTTACTGTTTATATATATTGCTTTTGACTTTTATCCGTTTAAACATCCTGCACATATTTTTGATTTGGATTTCTTTAGGAGTTCATTTTCTTTTATAAAGAAAAGCACAGATATGGTTTTGACTTACCATTCTGTTGGAATACCTGCAATGATGGGGATTGCTTTGATTTTAAGTTCTTTTGAACTATCTAAACTACGAAAAAGGAATGTTGTAACACTATTGCTACCTCTTATAATTTTATTATTGATAGCACAAGCACGGCAGGCAATATTTGGAACTTTCATAATCTTGTTTATCCGCTTGATTATAGATACCAGAATATCACTTGATAAAAAAATTTGGTTTTCTGTAATATTGGCTTTTGCTTCTTTACTTATTCTTACAAATCTAAAGTCTAAAGCTATTGAGGGTTCTATGAATGCAACTACGCTTAGCCAAAGTCTTAATAGAGACTATGATAATGCTTTCAAGATATTAGAGACAGACTTCATTTTAGGAAAAGGGTTGGGTGGCTTTAGTACAAACGGAGCCAGAGCATATCCACATAATCTGTTTCTGGAATTATTTTGCGAATTGGGTATGGTTGGAACTCTTTTGATTGTTATGATTGTATTTGTGCCATTAGTGGTAAAACCAGATCGATTTCGTTTATTGACTATATCCAACTTTTATGCTCTTCCTTTAATAGTAGCCATATTTATTAGGTCGATGATGAGTTCTGATCTAATTGACAGTATCACTCTCATTACAGCGATTATAGTAATATCAAAAACTCAAACAAACTAATTATGATGAAAAAGCTAATCTATATAGCAGGTGGAAATGTTTCTGTTTTGGAGTCCCAAGTATTGGAACTGCTTAAGTTTTATCACATCAAAGGTATTCCTTTGGCATTGATAATGGGATATCGTAATACCAACGAAAAAGGGGAAATTGAAAAGAAACTATCCAATTATTCATTTTTGGATGTCGTATGGTTTAAATCATATCCTACATATCAAATATTCGAATTTCTGACTATCCGAAATATTTTTTCGGCTGTAAAGAAAGTAAAAGATTGGGAAAATTCATTTTTTCATGTAAGAAGCGAGCATCTTGGCTACCTTATAAAAAAAATGGTTATAGATCAAAGACTTAATAATCGAATTTTAATCGATGTCAGGGGGGTAGTTTATCGGGAAATCGAATTTAAGTATATGCGGTGTTCCGGTATTCGCAAGTTATTGCTGAAAGTTCAAGCTAATTATTATCAATTTTTCTACAAAAGACTGTTTGACAGTAGAATCGTTAGCCAAATTGTCATTTCTTCAGTTTCAACACCAATCAATGAGTATATCCGGAAAAACTATTCAAATTGTAAATACAGATTATGTGTTCACCCCAATATTGCAGGAAAAGTGATGGAATTCTCTGTTTCCTATAGAAATGAAATAAGGAACAGATATGATATTAAAGATAATGAATTGCTTGCAATTTGCCTAAGTGGAGGAGATTCGCTTTGGCAACAAGATAAAAGCAACATCGACACCCTAATATCTAAAGGCATTAGGGTTATCTCCTTATCTAAAAAGGTTTTTGACAATGAGAAGTGCATTAGCCTTTTCGTGCCATTCCAAGACGTTCCAAAATATCTTTCCGCAGCTGACATAGGAATACTTTGGAGAGATAGAACATTTATAAATTATTCTGCCTCACCATCTAAATTAAGTGAATTCGCTGCTTCCGGATTATTTATAATCCATAACGGAAGTGTCAATATTGCAGAAGAATATATTGAAAAATATGGCGCAGGGGTGATTATAGAAGATATGAGTAATTTAAATACCAATCAAATAGAACTGATCAAACAGCAAAACAGAATCAAAAATGCAATATCAGGGCAAAATATGTTTGGTGTAAATGCTATAGGAAACTCATACATCAACCTTTATAAAACTTTTTAAAAATCAAGAATAATGATTCGTCCATTATATTTTCACAATCCAAATCAGGAAGGGTTTGAGGCAATTATTAAACATTTACATTCAAAGAACTATAAATTCATCAGTATTGAAGAACTTTATAGCCGATTGGAAAAGAATGATACCAAAGGAAAATTGGCATATATATCATTCGATGATGGCTGGCAAGGTAATTTAAAGTTGATTCCAATTATAGAGAAGTACAATGTTCATATAACAATATTTATTGCCGTTAATCCGATAATGTCAGGCAACTTTTGGTGGGAATTCGTTGCAAAAAAAGTTGGTTATACACAAATGCAAAATTTTAAAAATCTTCCCCACGATGAGTTTGAAAGTCAACTTAAAAAAATAAAAACAGAAGTTGCTGATTTACAACGATCAGCAATGACGATTGATGAGCTTGAGACGATTACAAAACACCCTTTGATATCAATTCAGTCACATACTATAAATCATCCGATTCTTACCAAATTGCCAGATGATCTGTTGGATTTTGAACTTAGTGAATCTCAAAAACAATTAGAAAAAATCACGGGTAAGAGCATTTTCGCTTTTAGCTATCCCAACGGGTCCATTTCTCATAGAGAAATCAACGCTGCAAAAAAATATTATAAAATTGCATTTTCAACAAAGCCGAATAATATCTCGGCAAGTGCAGATTTGTATACCTTACCACGCTATGCACTGACAGGTGATTATATGCGTGATTTGCTTAAGATGTATGGCATCTGGAAATATATAAAGGGATGTTGTGAAAAAATCACAAGAACTTTCAAAGCTTAAATTATAACATATACATACCAAGCAATGAAAATTTTAGTCAATACTCCCAGTTTGAAATTAATGGGAGGAATTGCGAATCATTACAAAGGATTGCGTGCTTTTTGGACGGAAAATGTAATATACAATACTATAGGGAACCGCCTAGTGACGGGTTTTGAACTATACGTCAAAATTGGACACTAATGAATATACGGGCTTTAAAAAACAAGACTAAAACTTATCTTGCCGGAGACTGGTCTGGTGATAAGGCTGCCATTGATAAATTGCACGAATGGAATGAGGGAAATCGTTGGAGTCTTCATTTCATTGATGTACACAACTTGACACAATCTAGAGATAACAGTAACAACTGCAATATAAAAGCTTCACTGAGAATGAGAATGGGAATTTCAAAGACTTTCGTTCTTATTATTGGTGAACATACTAAATCTCTGAGGAGTGGTGCTTGTTATTTATGTAAATGGTATAGGGAAAATTCTTGTTTGTTGAGACATTCTGTAGATAATCGTAGTTATGTGGACTATGAGTGCGATATGGCGATTAAAGAAAATGCTAAGATTGTGATACTTTATAATTCTATCATTGTAGACCGAAACAAATGTCCAGAAGTGCTACGGAACAAAGGAATCCATAAGCCTATGAAGAAATTTAACTTTAATACTTGGAATGTGGAGTGGGATTATCAGACTGTGAAATCTGCAATCAATGATTAATGATATGCTTAATAATGTAAAAATATTTATGCTGAGTAACTACAATTTCTTTCTTAAGCAAGTAGCGTTGGCAATGGGTACCATTTCTTGTATCCTGACAATCTTTATCGGTATATGGCCACGATTTAATTGCAGTTGTATGTGGGGGCGTTGCCTATTTGCTTCTATTGCTTGGGGCTTCAGTTCAATAATACCAGGAAAAGAAATTAGGATAGATTTTATTCGCAGACGTAGAATTCGTGTGAAGGTGGGTGATCTATTTGATACAGAACGTGGAAGTATCGTGGTCATTCCGGTGAATAACTATTTGGACACTCAGTTGCAACATGATGTGATAGGTCCGCATACTGTTCATGGACTGTTTATACAGCATTATCGTGATAAATATCCGAGAAAGAATTTAGATGATGAAATAACCAATGCAATATCAAGAGATGGTATCCTCTCATCGGGAAGCGTTGCGTCTCGTAGAAATGTAAGTGGCAAACTTGATAAATATCCGTTAGGAACAGTTGTCCGTTTGTTTGAGGAAGACAAACAGTACTATCTTGTGGTGGCGACAGAGTTTGATGAAAACAACCATGTAATTTATCAGCCAGAGAAATATACTTATATGCTGCTTACTATGATGGAGAAGATAAACACCTATAATAGCGGTCATCCTATCTATATGCCTATTATTGGTTCCGGACAGACCGGGCTAAATCTTTCCAAACAAAAAACATTATGTCATATTTTGCAATGTTTCAGTTTGGTGGACCATTATGTAACTATGGGTGGAACTACCATTGTAGTTCATAAAAGTGATACGAAATTTATATCCTTAAATAAGGTAAAGTATGAGTTTAACAATTTAGGAACATAAAATATGGGAACTTATAGAAATGGCACATACGTGGCCTTTGATGGACAGGGAGAAGTAAATCCTGTCAATAGCGACTTGCATAATTTTGAATTGCTAAAAGCATGGCAAACAAATGACAATGTTCGTTTTAATTTTGTAAATAGTCATGAGAAAACTTATAGTGTGAGAGACTCAAGTAGTTTGGAAACATTGAAAGCGAAATTGAAAGAACGAATGGCTAATTCTAAGAATATGTTGGTTATAGTTTCTTCTCAAACAAATAAAAACAGAGGGTTGTTGAATTGGGAGATACAGCAAGCTGTTGAAGTTTATAAATTACCGATTATCGTGGCGTATGTAGGTTTACAGTCTTTAAATAGTTTTAGTCTAAACCTTTACTATAACTGGTTACCTTCTAAGTTGCGTGAGTACGTTAATAACAACACTGCAAAAGTGGCACATACCCCCTTTACACAATTCAAGATTGGAGGAGCAATTAATTACTATTCTGTAGTAACTCCAACGATGCCTATAAATAGCATGGAGATATATTGATATAAACATTCTGTTTGTCATGAAAATTCTAATAAATACACCCTCCTTAAAATTAATGGGCGGAGTTGCAAGTCATTACAAAGGATTGCGTGCTTTTTGGACGGAAAATGTAATGTATAATACTATCGGAAAACGTAATGCAACAAAATGTGGCAGTGGAAAATATTGGTTACTTTGGGACTGTTTGAAATTTATATTCCGGTTGTTGACATTTCGTCCGGATGTCGTATTAGTTAATCCATCTTTAGGAACTTCTGCATTAAAACGTGATTTTTTTTTCTTAAATGTTGCTCATGCCCTTGGCTTTAAGGTAGTCGTGTTTATTCA
>OOAF01001386.1_pt1 | contig 20591 bp, 17 predicted proteins | sample 1671251 | NCBI WGS metagenome assembly OOAF01 (sample SAMN06348137, study PRJEB24527) | human gut metagenome | biome: human gut; feature: ankylosing spondylitis patient; material: feces | host: Homo sapiens | place: China | collected 2015-10 | reverse complement strand
CAGGCCTACCTCAACTTCATGGGCAACGAGTTCGGGCATCCCGAATGGATCGACTTCCCGCGCGAAGGCAACGGCTGGAGCTACGCCCACGCCCGGCGGCAGTGGTCGCTGGCCGGGAACGGGTTTCTGCGCTATGCGTGGCTGGGGGATTTCGACAAGGCGATGATTAAACTGGTGAAGCGGTACAGGGTGCTGGCCGACGGCTACGCGTGGAATCTCGTGATGGACGAGTGCAACAAGACGATGGCCTTCGCGCACGGCGACCTGCTGTTCGTCTTCAACTGGCACCCCTCGGCGTCGATTCCCGACTACGAGCTGCCCGTGCAGGCGCCCGGCAAATACGTGCCCCTGCTCTCGACCGACGAACGGCGTTTCGGCGGGCAGGAGCGGCAGGCGATGGACGGCGAGCACTTCTCGTTCCCGGCGCAGGACGGGGATAACACCGAGCGGCCGCATATCCGCATCTACAACACTTCGCGCACGGCGACGGTATACCTGAGAACCGACGGACGGCATCCCTCCGCCGTGGCCGGGGAGTGAACGGTCCGAAGAAAGGATAAGGCCGGGAGGAACAGCACGGAGAAGGGCCAAGGCCGCAAAAGCCGGGGAGGAACGGGGCTGGAGAAGTCCTGTTGCGGTAAAGGGAAGCGCCGGAAAACAAGGTCGGAAAGCGACAGCACGGAGAGGAAACAAGGCCGCAAAAGCCGGGGAGAAACGGGGCTGGAAGACCGCAAAAAAACGATAACGATTAACGGCAGGGAATATCCCTGCCGTTAATCGTTACCGAGCAACACGAATCGGCGGAAGTCAGCGCGCCCCGTCGGCGGGATAGACCACGCCCAACTGGCGGCGCACTTCATCGATGATCTCCAGCGTCGCAAGCGAATTGGCGTGGCTGTTGACCGCCGATTCCGGGCGGCCCTGTTCGATCAAATCAATGAACTCCGCGATTTCGTAATAGTAACGGTCCCGGTCCGGCTCCACGCCGACCGATTCGCCGACAGCCTCCGGGCCGCGGCCCGAAGCGGCGCCTCGGCGCGGGAAACGGGTCACACGGCGTATGTCGTGGATCGTGTCCAGCAGCAGCGTGCCCTCCTCCCCTTCGATCTCGGAGGGCAGGTGCGAATCGGCGATCTTGGAGTAGAGCACCGTGGCGTTCATCCCCTCGTAACGGACGTTGACGGCTCCCTGACCGTCCGCCCCCGAAGAGAGCACGACACCCTGCGCATCGACGGCCTGCGGCCGCCCGAAAAGCGCGACCATCGGGTAAACCGTATAGACGCCGATGTCCATCATGGCGCCGTTGGAAAGCGAAGGATCGAAGGCGTTGAGCACGATCCCCTCCCTGAACTTGTCATAGCGCGAGGAGTACTGGCAGTAGCTGGCGAAGTAGCGGCGGATCGTTCCGAGCCGGGGCAGCTGCTCGCGCACGATCCGGAAATTGGGATTGAGCGTCGCAATCATGGCCTCCATCAGCACGACGCCGTATCTGCGCGCGGCTTCGATCATCGCACAGGCTTCGCGCGCATTGGAGGCCAGCGGCTTCTCGCACAGCACGTGTTTGCCGCAGCTCATGCAGAGGATGCTCTGCGACGCATGCAGGGCGTTGGGCGAGGCGATATAGACGGCATCGACGAGCGGACTGCGGGCCATCTCTTCGAGCGAGGTGAACGTATGCGGAATCCCGTGCTTCGCGGCGAAGGCATCGGCCGTAGCCTGATTGCGCGAACAGATCGCCGCCGCCTCGAAGCGCGGGTCCTGCCGGGCGCCGGCAAGCACCCAGTCGGCGATAAAGCCCGTACCGACCATTCCGAAACGAATCTTTCCTTTCATACCTATGCTGTCAATATATTGTTATAAAGTACGTTCGTAAATCCGGGACTCCGCACCCCACGGGTGATAGCCCTGTCCGAGATAACGGAAGCCCCACTTTTCGTACAGCCCGGCGTGATCGGTGCTGAGGTAGAGCTTGCCGAATCCTGCGCGGCGGGCGTCTTCGGCCGCACGGTCGAGCAGCAGCCGTCCGTAGGCGTATCCGCGCAGACGCTCCTCGACATAGAGGGCGCAGGCCCACGGCCACAGGTCCATGCGGCTGATAAAGTCGTTGGCGATCAACCCGACACACCCCGCCGGCTCGCCGCCCGACATCAGCAGGTACCACTGCGGAAGCGGCCCTGCAGCGCCGACAGCGTGGCGGATGCAGTCCTCATAAAGAACGGGCGGCACTTCGGGCCAGCAGGCCGAAATATAGCTGATCGCGGCATCCGCGAATTCGGGGTGCTCCCTGACGGAGACGATTCTCATGGTCGGACGGTTATTTCGCCGTGATGCGTTTCACGGCGGCGGCGACTGCGGCATAGAGCGCAGGCAGGTCCACGCCCGCCACACGGCGGTTTTCGACCACGATGCGGCCGTCGACCATGACCGTATCGACATCCGACGCCTTGCCGCAGTAGACGATATTCGACACCAGATCGTGAACGGGCTGCAAATGGGGTTTCTGGAGGTCCACGACGATCAGGTCGGCCAATGCGCCCTCGCGGACCACGCCCAGTTCGCCTTCGGCGTAGCCCAAAGCGCGGGCGCCGTTGACCGTCGCCAGCTTCAGCGCTTCATAGGCCGGGAGCGCGACGGGGTCGCCCGTGGCGGATTTCTGCAGGAAAGCCGCCGTGCGCACCTCCTCGAACATGTCGAGGTCGTTGTTGGAGCAGGTGCCGTCGGTGCCGATGGTCACCAGCGCACCCGCGGCGCGCAGCCGCTCGACGGGCGCCACGCCGCTCGAAATCTTCATGTTGCTCTGCGGGTTGTGCGACACGGCCACGCCGCGCGCGGCCAGCGTCGCAATGTCGGTGTCGGTCAAATGGATGCAGTGTGCGCCGATGGTGCGGGCGTCGAGCATGCCCAGCGCGTCGAGGTGTTCGACGGGCGTCATGCCGTATTTCTCGCGCACGATGCGCACCTCGTCCTGCGTCTCGGCGATATGGGTCATCAGGTGCAGTCCGTACCGCTCGGCCGTCTCTTTGCCGCGCCGCAGGTTTTCGGGCGACACGGTGTAGGGCGAATGGGGCGCGAGGGCGATCCGGATCCGGTCGCAGCCGGCGGCGAGTTCCACCGCCTGCCCCACTTCGGGAAGCACCTCTTCGACGTTGCTGTCAAAATAGTTGCAGCCCAGCATCGCGCGGATGCCCAGCCGCTCGGCCACTTCGACGCAGCGGTTCTCGTGGTAATACATATCCACGAACGAGGTCACGCCGCCCAACAGCATCTCGACAATGCCGAGAGTCATTCCCAACGCCACGTCGTCGGCCGTCTGCCGCGCTTCGAACGGCCAGATATAGTCGTGAAGCCACTCCATCAGGGCGATATCGTCGGCATAACTGCGCTGCAGCGTCATGGCGGCGTGGCAGTGGGTATTGACAAGCCCCGGCATCACAAGCCGGCCCGTGCAGTCGATGATCCGCGCGTCGGGATGCGCGGCACGGAATGCGTCGGCTTCGGAAGCGGACGCCGTGACCAGCGCGATGCGGCTGCCCGCGACGCCCACGAAACCCATAAAGGTTTTGGGAGCGCCTTCGTCCGCCGTCATCGGCAGGATCGTTGCGTTGGAAAAAAGAATTGCCATAAATAGCGTAGTTACTTTATTGTAGTGTATGTATTATTCGGCCCGCGGATCGACTCCGACGGTCGTTGCCGCCGCCAAAGGCGGCGTTTGCAAGTCTGTTCCCTGAATCCCCTCCTCGGAGAAAACTTCCCGCATGCGGGCGGATTGCGGGCGGAAACTTCGGCCGCCCCCCCCGAAACCGTCAAGCCCCCGGAAACCCGAAAACCCGGCCCCGGAAACCTGAAACCACCAGTCCCCGGAAAGGCTATCCTACTTATCTTTCTTATACTTTATCTTCACCTCCCCGGTCTTGACCTTGCGGGGTCCCGGATCGATCGAGTTGCCCTGCACGGTGATTACGTCGCGGCCGTCCACCGAATTCGAGTAAATCTGAATCACCTTGTTGAAGACGCCCGGTTCGCTCTTGTGGGGTTCGTAGGTGATGCTGATGGTTCCGCTCTCGCCCGGAGCGACCGGCCGTTTGGAGTACGACGCCTTGAGACACGAACACGAGGTGATGACGCGCGTCACGACCAGTGGCACCGTGCCGTCGTTGGTGAAGGTGAATTCGCGCACCAGATCGCCGCCCTTGCGGGGCACGTCGCCGAAATCGTGGCTCGCGACCTCCATATGCAGATGCGCCCCCTCGATCTTCGCGGGCTGCTGGGCGCGGCCCGCCGCAAAGGTCAGGCATCCGAAAAGTGTCAGTAATAAAAATCGCATTGTCTTTCGTTTCAAAAATTACTCCATACGGAAAACATAGGTGATCGTTCCGCCCTGCACCGCCGCGCGGCTCTCGGTAAAGCGCGCCTTGCGCGCCGCGGCTTTGGCGGCTTCGACCAGTTCGGCGGCGTCGGTGGTCGAGCCTTTCGGTTCGTAGGCCGCACTCGTGACCCGTCCCGAAGCATCGACCGTCACGCGGACGATCACCTTGCCGCTCTTCGAACCGGGGTACGAAGGTTTGGGCAGGTCGCCCACCAGTCCGCGCCCCTGCAAGCCCTGATCCAGCTGGTCCAGCCCGTCGGGATTGAGTCCCGGACCGGTGCCGCTGGCCTTGTCCTCGCCTTCGGGAGCACGGGGATTGCCCGCGTTGTCAGGTTCGTCGGCGCCGCCCTTGTTCATGTTGAACAGCGCGCGGGGATTGGGCGTCTGCGTCGTCTCGTCCTTGCCGGAGACCTGCGCCGTCTGCTCGACGGGAGCCGTGCGGTCGTGCACGCGCGGCTCGGTGGCCGTCCTGACGCGCGGCTTGGGCGGTTCGGGCGCAGGCGGCTCGGTGAAGTCGATCGTGATCGTATCGCCCGGCTTGTCGTGGATCTGCCGGAAGTCGAACGAGACCAGCGCGAACGAACCGATCAGCAGCAGCGCGTAGACCGCCGTCGCAACCGTCGCCCACCTGCGGGGATTCCTGTTATTTGGATCGTAATAATACATAAAACCTGATTTTGGCGACGGCTGCCGCCGCCGGACGGCGTCCGTCAATTCGGCGCCGTCGCCAGAATTAACTTGTAATTGTTGTCCTTGGCGATATTCATCACCTTGACCGTCTCGCCCACGGCTACCGTCTCGTCGCAGTGCAGCGACACGGTGGCGTCCTTCTGTCCGTCGAGACGCGTCTTGAGCGCACGCTCCACGCCCTCGATCGAGCCGACCTCCTGCAGTTCGACGTAATAGCGGTACTTGCCGTGGCCCGCATCCTGTATCGAAACCGTGGTCATCGCCTTGTCCTTGAGCTGGTTGGAGCTTTTCGGCAGCATCAGCTTCAGGGCGTTGGGATTGATCAGCGTCGTAGCGATCAGCAGAAACAGCAGCAGCAGGAACATCAGGTCGGTCATCGACGATGCCGAGAAGGACTTATCGACCTTCGATCCGTGTTTAATTGCCATAGCGCGTTATTTTTGAACGGGTTGATTCAGAATGTCCATGAATGCGATCGAGTTGGCCTCCATCTGGAAAACCAACTTCTCGATGCGCGCGACGAGGTAGTTGTAGCCGAAGTAGGCCGGGATGCCGACGATAAGACCCATCACGGTGGTCACCATCGCCACATACATACCGCTCGAAAGCAGTCCCAGATCCACCGTGCCGCCTGCGGCCGACATGTCCATGAAGGTCTGCACCATACCGAGCACCGTACCCAGAAAACCGATCATCGGGGCGCCGCCGGCGATCGTCGCCAGAAACGGCAGGCCGTTTTCGAGCTTGGAGACTTCGAGGTTGGCGACGTTCTCGATGGCCGTCTGCACGTCGCTCATCGGGCGTCCGATGCGCTCGATGCCCTTCTCGATCATGCGGGCGATCGGCGTGTCGGTCTTCTTGCACAGATTCACGGCCGTCTGGATCTTGCCGTCGGAAATGTAGTCGCGGATACGGTTCATGAAGTTCATGTCCAGCACCGAAGCCTTGCGGATAGCCATGAAACGCTCCACGAAGATAAAGATCGTCACCCCGCCCAGCGCCAGCAGCGGCCACATCAGCCAACCGCCCTTGGTAAACAGCGTCCACAATCCCATACGGGTCTCCTCACTGGTGGCCACCGCCTCGGCAGCCTGCAAAAAAGTCATCATAGTGTTTTAGAAATTATAGAAGTTTGTCATTGAATTTTTTCTGTTTCCGGTTCCGGCCGATCCGTTTCACGGCGCGGGCGCATCCTTTTCATGTTTAACGTATCGGAACGCCTGCAGCGTATCCGCCGCCGCACGCCGAAGCTCCTTTTCCCGGCGGGCGGCCTCGCGGCGCGCTTCGCGCCGGGCCTTGCGCTTCTTGTTGGTGAAACGCTCCCGGATGCGCCGCCGCAGGTCGCGGAAGTTGTCGAAATCCTCCTTGAAGTAGATGCCGACGCCGGTCTCCTGAAGACCCTGATTCTCGTCGAAACGGTCGATGGTCTGCGTAAAGGCCTTGGCCTTGAGCGTTCCTGCCCGGTCGATCAGGTAGGTGATGTAGGCTTCGCCCATGAAGTTGGACATCGAGCTGTTGATGGCCTGTTTGTTGTCGATCAGGTAGTTGCCCTCGACCTCGACGAACAGACGGTTGTTTATCAGGCTCTTCGAAAGGCCGAAATCCACTTCGTCGCTGGTCAGCTCCGACTTGGGGCGGTAGCGGATGACGATGTTGTAGTCGTCGTTCGAAAGCAGGTTGCTGACCATGTTCGAGAGGAACTCCAGCCCCGTCGCGGCCGAAACCGACGCGCCGATGTTCGACGAGGCGGCGTTGTTCTCGGACATGAAGCTGTTGAACAGCAGCAGGTAGGCGAACTGCGTATCGACCGTCTCAGGGGTGGTCAGCGCATTGGCGACCACGGCCTGCGTCTCAGGGTCGGTGCCGGGCACGTTCACGTCGAAGGTGATGGCCGGGTTCGAAAGCCGGTCGCCGAGGTGGATGATGCACTCGACGGGCACCGAGCGGTCGGCCGTCACGTTTTCGGCCGTGCCCTGCAGCAGCGGCTGCAGCGAGGCTTTCAACTTGTAGATGGCGTCGATATTGAGCATGGCGTCCATCGGCGAACCGGTCCACTGGATCGTCGAGCCGTTTTCGATGATGAACTTCTTGTTGATGATGTTCTGGAGCGAGAAAAGGAAGCTCCCTTCGGTGATGGTATAGTCGCCGTACATCTCGAAGACGTTCGAGCGGGGATTGATCTGCAGGTTGAGCGTTCCGTCGCCGCGGCCCTTGAGCGTATTGCCCGACACGCTCAGCTCGACCTCGACGCCGGGACGGACGTTGAGCGCCAGCGCGATGTCCATCTGGCTGCCGGCGACGGTCTTCTGCTGGCGCCGGCGTTCGAACATCATCTTCCGGCGCGCCAGATTATCGACCGTGTCGGCCTTGGGCTTCTCCTTGAAGGTCACGAAATCGGCGTACGAGATATTGGATTTGTTCGACAGCGGCATGAAGAACGACGAATGGTCGTCGGTGGAGGCGGCGATGTCCATATTGACGGCGCCCTTGTCGCCCGAAATGCGCGCCGTGCCCGAAGCGTAGACCTTGCCGTAGAAGAAATCGTTGTCCTGCGCCGTGGTGTTGAGCACCAGCATCTGCTGGGGTGCGACACGCACGTCGTAGGCGATGTTGGAGAGGTGCTGCAGGCTCAGGTCGATGTCGAAGCGGCCCCGGTTGCCTTCGGGGTCGAAGACCGGAACGTTCGACGCGCGGAAGCGGTTGCCCCGCACGTCGAGCACGGCTTCGGGCATCGAATAGGCCACCTGCGTAAAATCGACCTTCGTCGAGAGTCCCCTAACGTGAATCCGGCCTGTCAGGTCGGCGTCCCGGCGCTGGCCCTGCAGCACCAGTTCGGCCGAGGCGAGGCCCTCGGTCTGGGAAATCACGCCCGAAAGCACCGGGTCGAGCAGCCCCATGTCGAGACTGTCAATGTCCAGCCGGGCGTAGTAGCGCACCTGCGAAGGGGCGTAGAAGCCCCGGATAAGCGTATCGCGCTTGTTACGGTCGGTGACGGTCACCCCGGCGCGGTTGCGCGAGAAATCCCAGCGCGAAGAGAGCCTCAGCGGAGGAGCCGGAATGTCGTTGACCTCCAGACTGTCAAGCAGGATATCGGCGGAGATTTCGCCCCCATGGAGCACGGATTTCATCGTCGCGGCACCGTTGGTACGCCCCTCGACGACGTATCCCATGCGCTCGGCGACCTGCATGAAGGGCGCGAGGTCGAAGTTGCGCAGGCGCAGCGTCACCGAATCCTCGCGGCTGCGCGAGGCAACGCCGTCCAGCAACAGCTCCTGCTCGCGGTTCATCACGAAAAACCGGTCGATCACGACCTGCGCCGTGTCGAGCTGTATCTTGCGGGCGTAAATCTGCCACGTCTTCGAACCGCGGGTGACGTGCGAAGGCAGGATGCGCAGGTCCACGACGCGGCCGTTGGGTCCGTGTTCGTCCACCACGTGCGCCTGCACGCCCAACAGTCCCGACACCTTGCGCAGCGTATCGTTGAAACCCGCAGAAACCTGCATGCGGCCCTGTTTGGCGCCGCCCGTGAGCGACAGCTGCGGCAGGTGCAGCACCCCGGCGTAGAGATCCTCGGCCGAAGCGTAGACCGTGAGCGAGTCGCCCCGGTTGGAGGCGTTGATGTTCAGGCGTGTGGCCAGCATGCGTTTGCGCTCGACGTATTCCGACGTCGCCTTGAGCGAAAGCTGGTCGCTGGCCGGGTTGAAAAGCAGCTGCATCGACGACCCGTCGGCGATCTGCAGGCCGGCCGTGATGGCGTCGGTGATGGGGTCTATGTGACGGATATTGACCGACAGCAGCGAATAGTCGTTGGCTACGGCCGTCTTGCGGCCGCGGGGCGTCGGGTCGCCCTCGCCGCGGCGCAGCAGGGGCAGGTATTTCCATGCGCTGCGGCGCAGGTATTGGAAGACTTCGCGGTAGCTGGTCTTGCTGCGGAACGTGGCGTCGGCGAAGTCCGAGCGCAGTTCGACGAGTTTGCTCCGCGCCGAGTTCTCGCCCGTGACGGTCATGGTCTTCGAGGTGATCCGCTTGTCGTTGTAGCGGTAGACGGCGTCGGTGACGTGGATGCGGCCGTTCAGGTCGTCCAGCGAGCGCCCCCCGGCATTGGCCTCGATACGCGCCGCGAGCTGCGAGACGGAGTCGCGGCGGTTGATATGGAGCCGGGCGAGGTCGGCATGGCGCAGGTCCATCGTGAAGTCGTAGCGCGGAATCGAGTCGTTGAAGTCGACCAGCCCCGAAAAATCGAAATCGAGGTTGGGATCGCGGGCCGTGACGCGACCGTCGAACTGGCGGTTGCGCAGGCGGCCGTCGAGCCGCAGCGAGTCGTAGATATAGTCGTTGAAGCCCAGCTGCGTGACGTTGCCCACGACGTTGGCGTCGGTATAGCCTTTGCCGACCACTCCGTCGACATAGGCCGTGAGGGTCGCGTTGCCCAGCAGGTCGCGGCGGCCGAGCAGCTCGCCCAGACGCAGGTTGTGCGTCTCCACGTCGCCCCGCACGCTGCTGCGCCCCGCCTTGAGCGGCGTCATCCGCAGGTTGCAGGTCACCTCGCCCACGCCGGTCGAGGCGCCGAGCTGCATGTCGAACGACGAAAGCAGCCCCTTGAAACGGGCGTTGATGTCGATCTGCCCCGTGTTGCCCAGTATGCCGACCAGCTTGTCGGACAACTCGCGGCCGCCGATCCCCGCAGCCAGTTCGTCGACGGCTTCGGCGGAGGATTTGAGCCGCGGAACGTTCAGGTCGAAACGGGTCTGCCGGATGTCGGGAAGCCCCCGGACCGAAGCGTCGGCGATGAGCCACGTACCCTCGCCGATCTGCATGCTTTTGACCTTGGCCGTGAAATCGGCGACCACGCCCGCGACCTCGACATTGACGTTGCTGAAATCGGTATGCCAGCCGCGCAGCTTGGGGGCGAAATAGGCGATGTCGTCCGTCGAGACGGTCGTATTGCGCAGCGCGCCGTCGATGCGCACCTCGCCGATGAAGTCCTTGTACTCGGCCCACGAATCGCCCGCCAGCGAGATGTAGGGAATCTGGACGTTCGAACGGCCCGTCACGACCGAGACGTCCTCGAAACCCATGCAGCCGTTGGTCAGGTAGAACCGCCCGGCGAAGCGGTCGAGGGCGAAGCCGCTGCGCTCGCGCGCCGAGAGGGTTTCGATGGTGGTGTAGATGGACTGCCCGTCAATGGTGAAGTCGTTCACATATGCCGTGATGCCGTAGAGGTGCATATGGCTGAAGTCGATGCCGAACTCCGGGTCGCGGCGGTCGAGCCGTTCCAGACAGAGGTCCATATTCTCGATCGACGCCTTGCGCAGTGACAGGCGGAAGTTGCCTTTCTTGGGTTTGTCGGGGTTGCTGATACGATTGACGATCTGCTTGATGTTCATCTCCCCGCCGGGCGTCTCGCGCAGGTAGAGCTTGGCGTCGGCGATCTCGCCGCGGCTCAGCGAAAGACCCCCGCCGAAGATGCCCAGTCCGGTGACGAAGGCGTCGAGACGGCCCACGTAGAGCAGCGTGTCGCGCTGGTAATCCTCGACATAGAAACCCTTGATCTTGACCCGGCTGAAAAGCCCGATGTCCACGCGGTCGATGCTGACGGTGGTTTCGAGCTTCTTCGACGCCATGCGCACGGCTTTCTGCACCACGTAGTTCTGCACGGCCGGAATGTCGAGCAGCAACGAGAGCGCCAGAGGCAGAATTATCAGCAACAATACAGCGGCCGATAACACCTTTCCCAATATTTTTATACCTTTGCGCATTGATAGGTCGTTATAACCTGCAAATTTAACTATAATTAGTTAAAAAAACGAAAAACCGCATGGATATTACTATTCTGGGCATCGAATCCTCGTGCGACGACACATCCGCCGCCGTGATACGCAACAACGTGCTGCTGTCGAACGTCATCGCCTCGCAGGCCGTCCACATCAAATACGGCGGCGTGATCCCCGAACTGGCTTCGCGGGCGCACCAGCAGAACATCATTCCCGTGGTGGACACGGCGCTCAAGGAGGCCGGACTGACGCCCGAAGAGATCGACGCCATCGCCTTCACGCGCGGCCCCGGACTGCTAGGTTCGCTGCTGGTGGGCGTGTCGTTCGCCAAGGGGCTTTCCATCGCGCACAACATCCCGATGGTCGAGGTCAATCACCTTCAGGGACACATACTTTCGCATTTCATCGACCTTCAGGACCGCGCGCTGCCGCACCCCGGATTCCCTTTCCTCTGCCTGCTCGTGAGCGGCGGCCACACGCAGATCGTGCGCGTGGATTCTCCCCTCGAAATGGAGATCATCGGCACGACGATCGACGACGCCGCGGGCGAAGCCTTCGACAAGTGTGCCAAAGTGATGGGACTGCCCTACCCCGGCGGCCCGGTGATCGACAAACTGGCCAAGGAGGGCGATCCGAAGGCGTTCAGGTTCGCACGGCCCCACGTAGACGGATACGACTACTCGTTTTCGGGGCTAAAAACCTCGTTCCTCTACACGCTGCGCGACGCCGTGGCCAACGATCCCGGTTTCATCGAGAACAACAAGGCTTCGCTCTGCGCTTCGCTGCAGAAGACGATCGTCGAAATCCTGCTGGACAAGCTGGTGCGGGCGTCCAAGGACCTCGGCATCCGCGACATCGCCATCGCGGGCGGCGTTTCGGCCAACTCAGGACTGCGCAACGGGATCGTCGAAGAGGGCCGCAGACGCGGCTGGCGCACGTTCCTGCCCGAATTCAAGTTCACGACGGACAACGCCGCGATGATCGCCATGGCGGGTTACTACCGCTACCAGCACGGCGACTTCTCGTCGCTCGGCGTCTCGCCCGTGGCGCGGCTGCAGGAGCTGTAGGAGCCGGACGCGGAAACGGCAGAAACCGGACGCCGAAGCCGCATGAGCCGGATGCAGCCGGCCACAAAAAAAGCCCCCGGCCGAACGGCCGGGAGCAGGTCCGGAAGCGGCGGAAAAACACTCCGCACTTCCGCAAAAGCGATCTATGTTAGAATGCAAGGATCGGACGGGCGATACCGTCGTAATCGATATACTCGCACATAAGCTCCACCAGATGTTTCTCGGAACCGCCGATATGAATGATACATGCCGTCTCGCCGGGTTCAAAGCAGGTCGTAGCCCACAGCGTACAGGTATTGTAATGGGTGCCGTCCGTCACGAACAGCTCCTCCTTCTGATCGGCGGGAATCATCGCAAGCGTCTCGTTGAATTTCGCAATCACGTCATAGCTTACATTTTCGGAGTTGTAGCCGTAATAGACATTGTAACTCGAAGTCTGCCACTCTTTCAGAAGCAGAGCAGCTTCATGGCCGCAGAGATTGGCCACCATATCCCATAACTGCCCGGTGCTCGGCAGGAACCAGCCGCTCGACGTTTCGGGAGCCGGGAGCGAGAAATTATTAACCGTCAAATCGAAAGCAGGGCACCATGTAGCAAGGTTCGGTCCATAATCGGATACGGTTTTCATCGTCTCTTCGTAACCATTGACATTGCCATACCACGTGCTTGCGATTTTCGCTTTCGGAGTGCTTGCGAAATCATTGTCGGTAGAATACTGAACCGTCTGGCTGTCGGCGCTATGGGCATTTTTTACAGCTACTACATACCCGTGCGTATAGCCCTTTTCCTTGTCGCCGGCGGCGATCCGGTTTTCGTCCGTCTGGCAGACGATGCCGATAACGGTCTTACCGGCAACGGGAGCGGGTTTGGTGTCGGCCCAGACGGGATTCAGTCCGTCGGCCTCGATGCTTACCAGTCCGCCGTCGCTCCACGTACCGTCGGAATAGTAATAGTCGCCGATCTTCGGCGCAACGTAAGCCACCGTCACCTTGCAGGTCGCCTTGCTCTCGCCTACGCTGGCAGTGATAGTGGCCTCACCGGCGGCAAGAGCGGTGACCACACCGTCCTCGACCTTCGCAACCACCTCGTCGTCAGTAGACCAAGCAACCGTCACGCCATCCTGCAGGGGGGGGGTAACGGTCGCCACGAGCGTTTCGGAAAACCCGACATTGAGATTCAGCTCCGTACGGTCGAGCGTCACGACCGTTTCGGGGACCTTCTTCTCATCGTCGTCGCAGGCGAAAAACGCCAGCGATGCAGCCATCAGCAAAGCTGATTTCCTTAAAAAGTTTCTCATAAACCAAGTTTTAAGAATTAATAATACGGCAGTACCGACAGCAGTCTCTCCGGACTCACGACAAAAAGCCCAGTAATGTTTTCGATGATCGTCCGGCAAAACACCATCAATAACCTAACCGGGAGTCAAATATAATAAAAAATCAACCCGGTGGAACGCGGACGCCGAAAAAAATTCACCGCCAAATAAAAAGCCCCTAATAAATTAGGGGCTGAAAAGACAGGCGTCCGGGAACGCCTGCCGAAATATTATCCCGCAAACCGGGAGGGGGCTTATCTTGCGCCGAAGAGTTTTTCCTTCAGCGAAAAGTTATCGTACTCTTCCCGGAGCGCGGCCATCAGGTCGCGCACCGACTGAATCTTCTCGGCGCGCCATGCGTTGGCGCCGCAGAAGGCGTAGCCGTTCTGCAGCTTGCCTTTGAATGCGTTGTAGAGCGCCAGCATGATGCAGTAGGGACTGTGCGTCACGTCGCAGGTCTTGATGCAGTCGAACGGGCAGTTCTTGGGGCGTTTAAGCCCTTCTTTCACCCGGTCGAGGAACGAGCTGTGGATCGCCCGCCCCGGCATGCCGACGGGACTTTTGATGATCTCGATGTCCTGCGGTCTGGCGTCGAGATAGGTCTGCTTGAAGGCCGGATCGGCATCGCACTCCTCGGTGGTCACGAAGCGCGTGCCCATCTGCACGCCGTCGGCGCCCAGCTGCATGATGCGGTAGATATCCTCGCCGGTATAGATGCCGCCGCCCGCGATGACGGGAATATGGCAGTCGTGTTCGGCACCGAAAGCGCGCACCTCGGCGACGATTTCGGGAACGAGGGCTTCGAGCGAAAAATGCTCGTCGGCGAGCTGCTCCTCCTTGTATCCGAGGTGCCCGCCCGCCTTGGGACCTTCGACGACGATGGCGTCGGGGATGTACTTGTACTCCGATAACCACTTCTGACACAACAGTTTCGCCGCACGCGCCGACGACACGATCGGGGCCAGCTTGGTCTTGGCGCCCTCCGTGAGGAACGACGGCAGGTTGAGCGGCAGCCCGGCGCCCGAAAAGATGATGTCGGCCTTCTCGGCGACGGCGGTCTTCACCATGTCGGCGAAGTTCGACATGGCGACCATGACGTTTACGCCGACGATGCCACGCGTGGCTTCGCGGGCCTTGCGAAGCTCCTCCTTAAGCCCCCAGATCGAGGCGGCGCGGTAGTCTTTCGAATAGTTGTTGTAGATGGCTCCGAGACCTGCCGACGAAATGACGCCGACGCCGCCCTGATTGGCGACGGCCGAAGCCAGTCCGGAGAGGGATATGCCTACGCCCATGCCGCCCTGCACGATGGGGACGGTGGCGAGCAAATTTCCGATTTTCAATGCTTTCATGTTAAATTGGGATTAGTGCGAACTAAATAACCATGGGGCCAAAGGTACGAAAAATCGGGGCGATTGGTTCCGCACGGGAAGATAATTTAACGCAGGCTTCACATTGCGTCGCCGCAGCGGCCGCCTTTTCGGGGCGGGAAGCCGCGGCCGGCCGGCTGTCCGGAAGTGAAAAGCGGCATTTTTTACAGGCAAAAAAACGGCGGATATCGCTTTTTTTTCTAACTTGGAAGCGCAAACGTCACTCAACCGCTAACCTTTAAATCGACAAGCATGAAAAAACTTCTCTTTCCGGCTCTGGCCCTTATGCTGTGTATTCCGACCCTCTCCGCCCAAAGCAGGGGTGACAAATATGTCGGCGGAATAATCGGCATAACGACGACGTCGATCAGCATCGACGGCTCCTCCGCATCGCAGACGACATTCGGATTTGCACCCGAATTCGGTTATTTCGCATCCGACCGACTGCGCGTCGGCGGCTCGATCGGCTACCAACTGATTTCATCCGACGGCGAAACGACGCACGGGCTGACGGCAGGTCCCAGCCTCGCCTATTACGTCAGACTGTGCGACCGCTTCTACTACACGCCGCAGCTGGCCGTGGGATTCGCGTTCGCATCGACGGACGGGACCAGCGGATACGGCTTCGATGCAGGATTGTCGCTCGGAGCGTTCGAAATCAGGCCGTCGGCCCATATCGGACTCTCAGTCAGCCTTCTGACGTTGGACTACAGCTACCTGTCATATTCGGGAACGGGTGTGAACGGGGTCTCTTTCCAGCTCGGAATCAGCCCGACGGTCGGTTTCAAATACTACTTTTAGGCCGCAAAAACCCGATCCCGACCTACAGAAACCGCACGCCCCGCACGCGGCTCCGGCTGCGGTCGGCGGCTTCGCGTTCGACGATGCCCGTCACCACGTCGGCGGCATCGTGCCAGCGGTTGGCGCGAAAACGGCGGCGGTAGGTGGTCAGGTGGGCGTAGAGTTCGGGCCAGCGGAAATTCCAGCCCCGCGGCCACCGCAGGAGGTGAAGCGCAGTGGCCGAATTGGAGAGGATGCGGGCCTCCTTGTTGCCTCCCTGATGAAACCATTCGATGCGCACGCCGGGCGAGAGCGACTGCACGGCGCGGGCGAAGCCGCGGCCGCCGTTGTTGCTCTCGACGGCCGCCTGCCGCGTGTCGGAGCGCAGCAGCATCTCGGCGACCAGCGGTTCGGAGACCTCCATCGGTTCGCGCGTATAGACGGCGTCGGTGATGTAGATCGCCCCGTCGGCATCGACCGCGTACGAGAGCGAACAGAGATAGTCGTCGCCCGTATCGGCCGTGTCGGTATAGTTGCCGCGGCGGACGATCTCGTGCGGCAGGTCGTCGTACTCGGCGAAATTCAGCCCGTATAAAAGCCCCTCGCGCGAGGAGGGATGCCCCTGATACATGCTTTCGAACTGCAGCGGATCGAGCCGCCGCTTGGCTTCGAGCAGGGCGCGGCCCTGCTGCTGCTCCCACAACGCCTCGCCCGGCATGCGCGGGTCGATTCCGGTCGGCGGCGAGGATTTGAGCGCTTCGAAGTTCAGGTGCAGCCACGTGTCGGCGGGCAGGCCGTCGAGCTGCGCCCACTCCTTCAGCTCCGCGACCGGTTCGCGGGCAGTGAGCGTGCCGATCAGGTCCTCTTCGTGCCAGCGGGTGAAGACGATCAGCTCACGCGAAGCATTGTGCATGCGGGTGCGGACCACCGACGTATACCACTCCCAGCAGTTGGCGCGGATGAGCGGCGAATTGGCTTCGAGGGCGTCCTTGTAGAGGTCGTCGAGGATAAAACAATCGACGCGGTTGCCCGTGAGCGAACCTTCGCGGCCCACCGAAAGCAGGCCGCCCCGGCAGCCGATGATTTCGACCTCGTCGGCCGTGCGGATATAGCTGGGCGGCTTGGAACCCTGCTTGATGGTCGTCGCGGGGAAGAACGCGGCGTACTCGCGCGACTCGATGATACGCTGGACACGGCGGTTGAATTTCGACGCCAGCGCCCCGGAATAGGAGGCGATCGCCACGCGCTGATCGGGGTCCAGCCCCAGCACATAGGCCGGAAGCAGGGTCGTGGCGCCGACGCTTTTGCCGTGCTGGGGCGGCATGGTGACGATCAGCCGCCGGACACGGCCCGCGGCGAAAGCTTCGAGCACGCGGTAATAGGCCCGGTGGAAAGGCTGCAACTCCAGAAAGGGATAGACTCCGAGGGCGAACCGCTCGAACGGAGGAAGGTCGGCAGGGCCGGAAACTGCCGAGGTGACGCCGGAAAGCGAGGAAAAGGAGGCAGAAGCAGAGTGAGCAGAATCGGACAGAGCAGAACCGGACAGAGCAGAACCGGAAGGAGCAGAACCGGAAGGAGCGAAATCCGACGGCGCAGAATTGGGAAGAACGGAATCAGACGGCGCAAAACCGGACGAAGCGGAACCGGACGAAGCGGAACCGGTGCCGCAAGCACCGGAAGCCAAAACATCGGAACCGGGGAGAAGTTCGCCGGGGAGCAGATCACCGGAAAAAGATGCACCGGAAAAAGATGCACCGGAAAGTGATTCGCCGGAAAGTGATTCGCCGGAAAGCGGATCGCGGAGCAAAAATTCGCCGGCGAGAGAATTCGCAGGATAATCCGGAGCAAGAATGCCGGCCGGAACAAAAACCTCTGCGGAATCGGCTTCCGCAGAGGACAATTTGGATTTCAAGACCATTTGTAGAAATTTTGAACCCATGCGCGGCGCCGCGGCGGGAGGTTCGAAGAGAAAAAGAGCGTTCCGGCGGGCTGCGCCGCGCCAAGGAAGGGTAAATGCCGGAACGAACGAGGCGGGGAGCCGGAGGGCGCACGGCCTGCGGCCGGGGAGCGGCCCGATGCAAAGCGGGGATCGGGCGGTTGCCCACACCGGCGGCAGGACATGCCCACGGCAGGGATCAGACAAAGCGCTTCATCTCGGAAAAATCGAAATCGTTCAGCATTTCGCCCTCCGCCGAGAAGGTGTGAAACTCCCACCATACGGGCACGAGGTCCGAAACAGGCTCCGCATCGCCTTCGGGCTGCGAGAGCCGCGTCCGGTAGACGATGACCGACACCGTAAAACGGCAGTCCGTATCGCCGAAACGGAATGCGAGCGATCCCGAAAAGTAGTTTTCCCCGTCGACAGCATCCGCCAAACGCGCCGCCACCTCTTGATAAAGTTCAGGTGAAACCGAATACATAGTTGATAATTAGCAGGATTTTTGCAAAATAATTTGCATGCACAAATAAATTGTTTAACTTTACAGCACAAATATAGGTTCAAAATTTGAATTTCCAATCGAAAAATACAATTTTTTGATATAAAATTTTCCGATTAAAAGCTATGAACACGCGGGTAAAATTGATACGAAAACAGCTGGGCATGACGCAAGAACAATTGGCTCAGCATCTTGGCATCGGCAAAGCGGCCCTTTCGATGATCGAAACGGGGAAAGCCGGACTCTCGGCCCGGAACCGCAACATATTGGTTCAGGAATTGAACGTAAACCCCGAATGGCTGGAGAGCGGCAAAGGCAACATGTTCAACGCCGAACCCGACCTGACGGCCTACAGACTCCGCACGGACAATTCGCTGCCGCTGCAGAGCGTGCCGCTCTACTCGATCGAGGGGACGGCGGGACTGGTGCCGCTGTTCACGGATCAGGCGCAGGCCAAACCCGTGAACTTCATCCACATCCCCAACCTGCCGAAATGCGACGGCGCGATATATATAGTGGGCGACTCGATGTATCCGCTGCTCAAAAGCGGCGACATCGTGCTGTACAAGCAGCTGGGCAACATCGACGACATATTCTGGGGCGACATGTACCTGCTGTCGATCGACATCGACGGCGAAGAGTACGTCACGGTGAAATACATCCAGAAATCCGACCGCGAGGGTTACGTCAAACTCGTCAGCCAGAATCCCCACCACGCCGACAAGGAGGTTGCGCTCAGCCGCATCCGCGCGATCGCGCTGGTCAAGGCGAGCATCCGGATGAATTCGATCCGATAACGGCGGCCCGCCGGCCGGCACCGAAGGCCCGCAAAAAATTCACGCCGTAAAAATCCGAGGGGAGAGGCATTCGTGTGGGTGGGGCCGGGAAAGGACCGGGCAGGAATCAGAGAAGAATCGAGGCAGATCCGGGAGAAGCCGGGACAGGATCCGAAAAGGCCGGAGCCGAAAGTTCGGAACGGGAACGATGAGGAAATGCGGAAACACCGCAAAAAAAGCAGCGAAACGGCGGCTGAAAAACAGAACAAACAGAACAAACAGAACAAAACAAACCGAAAAGACCGGAACGGTCCGGCCGGAGCAACAACCTGAGGAAAAAATTCGTATCTTGCCGGAAACAAAGACGACCCAATATGGAACTCTCCGATAAAAAATTCGCGGTGCTGATCGATGCGGACAATATCTCACACCGGAAAATCAAAGACATACTCGACGAAATAGCCAATTACGGAACGCCGACGATCAAGCGGATCTACGGCGACTTCACCGATCCGAAATTCGCGGCATGGAAAAGCATACTGCTGGAAAACTCGATCACCCCGATCCAACAGTATGCCTACACCACAGGCAAGAACGCAACGGACTCGGCGCTGATAATCGACGCAATGGACATCCTGCACAAGGAGTCGGTCAACGGCTTCTGCATCGTATCGAGCGACAGCGACTATACGCGTCTGGCAAGCCGCATCCGCGAATCGGGCCGCGAGGTGCTAGGCTTCGGAGAAAAGAAAACGCCGAAACCGTTCATCAAATCGTGCGACAAATTCATCTACGTCGAGATTCTCGGACAGCCTGCCGCTCCGACGCCGGCACTTGCGCCTGCACCGGGTCCCGCTCCGGCTGCGACACAGACACCGGCAGCGAAAGCCGCACAAAAAAAGACATCCGCCAAAAGGCGTCAGACGTCTGACACGCAGGCCCCCGGAACGCCGGAAGCCGCCGCAGGCAAAAAAACCGCTCCGGCTCCGGGACAGACTCCGGGTGTGGTTCCCGCTTCGGAGCAGCCTCAGGTTACGGCTCAGTCCCAGATGCAGGACCCGGCTCAGTCCCAGTCGATCATCCGTCCGATAGACGACGATTTCAAAGACCTGCTCGCCAATACCATAGAAGACGCCGCCGACGACAGCGGCTGGGCATTCCTCGGCATCGTCGGCAGTGTCCTGACCAAGAAAATGCCCGATTTCGACCCCCGCAACTACGGCTACAAAAAACTTTCGCTGCTGGTGAAAGCCCTCTCCGAGGCGATCGAAACCGAAGAACGACTGTCTGCAAACAAAGAGCAGAAGTTCATTTACGTCCGGAACAGAACAAGGTAAACGCTCCGGTCGCCGACCACCCGTCCGGCGGAAGGATACTCCTCAACCCCAGCCGCACAATTACGCGGCAAAAAGAAGCTGCGGGATTTTCCGCCGGCCGGAACCGTTCCGCCCCTGCCATGACCATAATACGCAAACCGCCGGGCAAAGCAGCCCGGCGGTCTGAGTATCGAAACAAATCAACAGTCCAACACAACAGCAAGCGCCTTCGCATGATTCATACGGATCACGCCTTCCCGTTCTTCGACACTGGACGGCGGCATTCCAAAAAAATTTAAAAAACTCCCCGCTTTCGGATTCATGCAAAAACGGGCGTTTTCCGAACGAAACAAAAGCCGGAATACGCCGAATACGCACATATTATCACCGAAAAACCGAAACGCCCCGCAAAAAAGCCGCAGGAAAGCCCCGAAAAAAGTCGTCTCCGGGGAACAAACTGACAATAAATTTATATATTTGCAATATTGTTTTTCTAAACCCTACTAATCCGAAACAAGACATGGAGAAAACCAATGTACGGGAGTTGCAGGATGTCGTGATTCGCTTCTCAGGAGACTCAGGAGACGGCATGCAGCTCACGGGTACGCTCTTTTCAGACACTTCGGCCCTGCTCGGAAACGGCATCTCGACCTTTCCGGACTACCCCGCCGAAATTCGTGCGCCGCAGGGAACCGTGGCCGG
>OOAF01001382.1_pt1 | contig 20623 bp, 17 predicted proteins | sample 1671251 | NCBI WGS metagenome assembly OOAF01 (sample SAMN06348137, study PRJEB24527) | human gut metagenome | biome: human gut; feature: ankylosing spondylitis patient; material: feces | host: Homo sapiens | place: China | collected 2015-10 | reverse complement strand
TTCCGCGACGAGCAATGCGCAGGACATGATCGATCATCTGACCTTGCAGTACAACCGTGCGCGTCAGGGATCTATCACGCAGGAGTTGACAGAGATCATCGCGGGCGCGAATGCCATCGATGGTTAAAAAGAAATATGAGTAATTATTTGGCAGACTTGTGTACTTGCGGTGTTGGAGGTAAAAGACAGCATACAGGAGACAGAAATCAGTCGGCATGATGTGCTGGAACGGATTTTTACCGCTGGCCTGAGTGGCTGAATAGTTATGATAGAGACAAGGAGAAGTGAGATGGCAGAGAAAAACATTGGTAAAATTACTCAGGTCATCAGTGCCGTCCTGGATATCAAATTTCCCCAGGGCGGGCTGCCTGAGATCAATGACGCCATTGAGATCACCACAAAGGATGGCGGGATCCTCACGGTTGAGGTTGCCCAGCATCTCGGTGATGATACGGTAAGATGCATCGCTCTCGGTCCCACCGACGGTCTTGTCCGCGGCATGGATGCCGTAGCGACCGGTGGACCGATCATGGTGCCGGTCGGTGAGCAGACACTTGGAAGAATTTTCAATGTTCTGGGACAGCCGATCGACAATAAAGAAGCTCCGAAGACGGAGAAAAAGCTCCCGATCCACCGCAAAGCCCCGAGCTTTGAGGAACAGTCCACAGAGACAGAGATCCTTGAGACAGGTATCAAGGTCGTTGATCTCCTCTGCCCGTACCAGAAAGGCGGAAAGATCGGTCTGTTCGGCGGTGCCGGTGTAGGTAAGACAGTCCTGATTCAGGAGCTGATCCGAAATATTGCGACAGAGCACGGCGGATATTCCGTATTTACCGGCGTTGGTGAGCGTACCCGTGAGGGAAATGACCTTTACTATGAAATGAAAGAATCAGGAGTTATCGATAAGACCACCATGGTGTTCGGACAGATGAACGAGCCGCCAGGAGCACGTATGCGTGTTGCCTTAACAGGTCTTACGATGGCAGAGTATTTCCGTGATAAAGGCGGTAAGGATGTATTGCTCTTCATTGACAATATTTTCCGTTTTACACAGGCAGGATCTGAGGTATCCGCGCTGTTAGGACGTATGCCTTCCGCCGTAGGTTACCAGCCGACATTACAGACAGAGATGGGTGCTCTGCAGGAGCGTATCACATCTACAAAGAACGGTTCTATCACTTCCGTTCAGGCAGTTTATGTGCCTGCGGATGACTTGACCGATCCGGCTCCGGCAACTACATTCGCACATCTGGATGCAACGACCGTACTTGAGCGTTCTATCGCAGAGCTCGGTATTTATCCGGCAGTGGATCCGCTTGGTTCTACTTCCCGTATCTTAGACCCGCGTATCGTTGGCCAGGAGCACTTTGAGGTAGCCCGCGGTGTGCAGGAGATCTTACAGAAATACAAAGAATTGCAGGATATCATTGCAATTCTTGGTATGGACGAGCTTTCCGAGGATGATAAACTGGTTGTAAGCCGTGCAAGAAAGGTACAGAGATTCTTATCCCAGCCGTTCTTCGTTGCAACACAGTTTACCGGTCTGGATGGAAAATATGTTCCGATTGCAGAGACAATCCGCGGATTTAAGGAGATTCTTGAAGGAAAGCATGATGATGTACCGGAGAGTTATTTCTTAAATGCAGGTACGATCGATGATGTCCGCGCAAAGATGCAGTAATAATGGAGGGTGTGTATGGCAGAAGAAAACAGACTCTTTCAGGTAGAGATCATTACGCCGGATCGTGTTTTTTATACAGGTGAGGGTGATATGATCGAGTTTACCACTGCCTCCGGTGAGATCGGTGTGTATAAAAAGCATATTCCGCTCACGACCGTGTTAGCACCCGGCATCGTAAAGATCCACAAGACGGGTGAAGATGACGTGATCGCGGCAGTACATTCCGGCTTTGCGGAAATTCTGCCGGATAAGGTAACACTTCTTGCAGAGATTGCAGAGTGGCCGAATGAGATCGACAAGAACCGTGCTGAAGCTGCGCGTCAGCGTGCCGAGGAACGGCTTGCCCACCGGACAGAGGCAATCGATGTCAAACGTGCTGAATTTGCACTTCGCAAAGCACTGGTGCGTATTGATATTGCAAAATAAGATTTACTTGACAGAAATAAAATTTACTGGTTATAATATAGTTCCAAAACCATTTTATGGAGTGGACTTTTCTTGAGTGATGAACTCTATTTTTCGCCACACAGCTGCAATGATTTGCAACTGTGTGGCGTTTTTTTGTTGTCAGATTGCACATAAGCAGTCCCGGTTTTGTGGAATCTGCCAATTAAGAAGTCTGAAACCACGATGTGTCCTCATGTCATGAAACGAAAGGAATGAAAAATGAACCAGAATTTTATGAAAGAAAAACCGGTCATGCCGCTTGTGATCTCCATGGCATTGCCAATGACATTTTCCATGTTAGTCAATGCGCTCTACAATATCATTGACAGTTATTTTGTGGCGCGCATCAGCGAAGATGCGATGACGGCACTTTCTTTGGTGTTCCCATTGCAGAATCTGGTCAATGCAGTTGTTATCGGATTTGCAATCGGAATCAATGCGACAATCGCATATTTTCTTGGAGCACAAAAGCAGAACACGGCGGATAAAGCAGCGTCGCTGGGAACACTTTTTAATATGATCCACGGACTGATCTTAGCGGTAGTCTGTATTGCAGCCGCAGCACCTTTTCTTGCAATGTTTACAGATAAAAGGTCGATCATAGACATGGGCGCGGCATATGCGCAGATCGTATTTCTTTTTGCAGTACCCAATGCGGCAGGTCTTTGTTTTGAAAAGATTTTTCAGTCGGCAGGGCGCATGAAAACGTCCATGCTTTGTATGCTGATCGGCTGTGTGACCAATATTATCTTAGATCCTTTTATGATATTTGGAATTGGTTTCTTTCCTGAAATGGGGATCCGGGGAGCTGCTATCGCAACCGGGATCGGTCAGATGGCTTCTCTTGTCAGCTATCTGCTGTTTTATTTTTTTAAACCGATTCCGGTAAAGATAAGATGGAAAGATATGAAACCGGAAGCGGAACTTAGCAGGAAAATGTATTCGATCGGCGTCCCGGCAACATTGAGTATTGCGCTGCCGTCCGTACAGGTTTCTGCACTCAACGCGATTCTTGCGGTTTATTCTGCCAGCTATGTACTTGTACTTGGGGCTTATTTTAAATTACAGACATTTTTATATCTGACAGGAAATGGTGTCGTGCAGGGGATGCGTCCTCTGATCGGATATAACTACGGTGCGGGAGAGTCAAAACGTGTCAGAGAAATTTTCCGGTCAGCGCTGGTATTGATCGCGGGGGTCATGGTGATCGGAACGATACTTTGTATGGCAGTGCCGCAGACGCTCATTGGATTGTTTACCAGTAATCCGGAGACGATACAATTTGGAAAAGAGGCGCTTCGTCTGATCAGCATTGGATTTATTGCGTCATCGGTCTCCGTCACGGTATCAGGTGCGTTGGAAGGACTGGGAAAGGGAAAAGAATCGTTGGTAATTTCTGTGCTCAGGTACATAGCAGTTATTTTACCATTGGCATTTATTTTGAGTAAAATATTGGGGGCTGCGGGCGTCTGGCATGCGTTCTGGATCACGGAAGTGGTTGTGGCAGGGATTTCCTATGTGATCTGTAAAAAAGAAATATTTCAGTAATAAAAACACCTGTAATTATATGTTGTTGGGCATGTAATTACAGGTGTTTTTGAAAATAGAATATGCGTGGAGTGTGTAGTCTGTCGTTTGAAATAATGAGTTTAATTTTCTTTTAGTGAATTGTAAAGATCTTCATCTGACCAGTCAGGGTGAGCCTGGCACAGTGAATATACTTTATCAATAAAAGCAGTATCCTTGTTAAGCAGTTTAGCACAGCTTTGTGCAGGAATATTTTCCTGGAACATGTTGTGGATGATGTGTAATTGCTCAAGACGTTTGCCCTCCGCTAAACCCATCGCTAAACCATCCTCATGCCCATCCTCATAGCTGTCCCTGCGTTCCATCTTAATATATTCATCCATATCAAATTCTTCCAATAACATACCAACGACCTCCGATCTGTGTTTGATAAGAAAATCCTGCAAAATACCGTCCCTGATACATTCCTGTACAGCGGCATCCGCTGCCTGTTCTAATGGAATACCGTTTCTGACCTTCGAAGAAATTCTGCCAATCAGGATAGAATATTCCTCTAAAGTCCGGCATCGTGCCATTAATTCCTGATTGTGTCCATAATTAATGTTGTAAACCCGTGCAGTGCACTCTAAGCAGGGGCGGGTGCTGATGGGGCTGGACGTATTTTGCGCAGCGGAGTCAGGGACATCAATATCAGAAACAGGCATATCAGTAGTAACGACTGGCTGTCTGGGTGCAGCATTTGTTGTCAGGTGGTTTGATTCAGCACATATAAACGCATCCGAAAGATGCAGTTCCATATAATCTTTATTATCTTCCAACGGCTCAACCCCATTATAAAAAATAACAAACTGGGGAAACGGTAGTGAAAGCAGTTTTTTCCCGTAAATATTCAGGTTATTTTGTTTAATATAGCTTTCATACTGTTTGCCGAAATAGATCAGTCCGCGGATCGGCATGTTTGGGTTTAAGGTACTCTGGTGCTCATACAGATTCAGCGTGCCTCGGACGATAAATGACACATCATTTTTATATCCGAGATAGATCACATCATCGATCGTGTAAAAGATCAGTTCATCTGCATCATCGTAATCTGTCTGATTCAGGGCATTGTACAGTTCCAGCAAAACCGATTTCTCGTTAAAAATCCTGCGGAACAAGGCATCCCGGTACTTCTTCTGCACAAAAACATGTTTTGTGTGACTGCGTTTTCTTTTGTTTTTCCCCATGTAGTTTTCTCCTTTAATTATAAAAAATTTAGGTGTTTTTCACAATAGTTTTCTGAAATAGCTGGCGAAATGCCGGAATGAAAAAGAGTGATATTCAGAAAATGATCTTATGGAAATAAAATCGAATTGCGATAGATGTAGTATAACATAAAAACATCATAACAGACAAGCAGAATGTATCTGGAAAATAGGATGCGTATTGTGGGTGGAAATCATTTGAATCAGAAAAATCAGGTGTGACAGATTTGCAGTTAATTAAACAGAAGGTGTATCAATCTCAATATCTGAGTGAAAGGATAACAGTACGTATGCCGGGATATCAAGTGCGTCCGCAATATCCATAAGTGTCTCAAGAGAAACGGAGGTTGGCATGTTGGGGGCTTCGATATTGCTCATATGAGTACGGCTGATACCGATTGTTTCTGCTAATTTCATCTGGCTGATACCCTTCAATTTTCGAAAGTAAGCAATATTAAGACCGATCATTTTAAATTCCTGTTCGTGTTTCGATGTCATGGCAAATCTCCTTTCTGATAAGTTTATACATAATATGTCAAACAATAAACAAACTAAAATAATGCTATTGCAAACTGCTAGTTTGCATAATATAATAACCATAGTGCAATTTAAAAAAATGAACACAATTATATTACAAACGGAGGAAAAGCATGAGAAAGAGAAAAATGTTAATCGGCGTGTTGACGGCAGCCATGCTGCTTGGAAATGTCAGTCCTGCAATGGTGCAGGGCGCGCAAGCAGCAGATGTGACAGAAGTGCCTGCAGAAACAGAGACGGAAGAATTAGCGACGGAGTCTGCGGTAACGGAAGTGGAGGAGACGACTGAAACTGCGGTAACAGAGACAGAAGAGAACCAGCCGTCGGAAATCGCAGCAACGGAGGCAAATGAGGAACGGCTGACAGAAGAATTAGCGACAGAGGCGGTGCCAACAGAAACGGAAGAAGCAACAACGGAGATTGAGGTCACAGAAACAGAAGAGGAAGCAATAACTGGGGATGCTGACAAAACAGCAGATGCCAAGGCAGACAAAAATGGATTTATCATTGAGGATGGTGTGCTGACAGGATATACAGGACCTGGCGGGGATATTGTGATCCCGAAAGGAGTAACAAGTATAGGAGATGACGCATTTTATGATTGCGATAGTATAACAAGTGTAAGTATTCCTAAAAGTGTAACAAGTATAGGAGAGTGCGCATTTGCGTGGAGCAGTCTGAAAAGTATTGAATTATCCAAGGGAGTAACAAGTATAGGAAACGCAGCTTTTGCCGGTTGTACGAATCTAAGTAGTATCACTCTTCCGGATGGAATAACGGATATAGAAGAACGTGCTTTCGCTGAGTGTAGCAGCCTAAAAAGTGTTGTGCTTTCAAATGGGGTGAAAACAATAAAAGAGAGTACATTTTTAAAATGCAGCAGCTTGACAAGCATAAGTATTCCTAAAAGTGTAACAAGTATAGAGGATAAAGCATTTGAAGGATGTAGCAGCTTGACAGGTATTATGCTCCCGAATGGGTTGAAGAACATAGGGAATAGTGCATTTACTGACTGTACAAGTCTGACAAGCATAAAAATTCCTAAAAGTGTAACAAGTATAGGATGGGACACATTTTCATATTGTAGCAGTCTGACAGATATTAATATTCCAGATGGTATAACGAGCATAGAAGACCTTGCGTTTTATGGATGCAGTAAATTGCAGGCAATCCGTATCCCAAAGAGTGTAACAAGTATAGGTGATAGTGCGTTTGCGAAAAGTGGTTTGAAAAATGTAGTGATTCCAGCAAGTGTAACTGACTTTGGAGATGATATATTTAGTGATTGTAATGAATTGCAATATGTTACTTTTTCTAATGGGATTACAAAAGTTTTGACCAAGGATGGAAGATGGTTTTCAGGATGTAAAAAATTAAAAAAAATAACCATTCCCAAAAGTTTGGGAAATATAGATTTTGGAAGTATATGTAGGGAATGTTATTCTTTGGAAATGATTGAGATAGACAGTGATAACCAGGCATACCTGGCGATAGATGGAATTGTATATGATAAATCGAGGACTAAAGTGTTATATTGTCCTCAAGGATTTAAAGGAGAATTAATCATTCCAGATGGTATAACAAGTATAGAAGTGGATGCATTTCTTGGATGTAGTAAATTAGAGGCAATCAGTATCCCAGAGAGTGTAACAACTATAGAATCTCATGCATTTGAGAATAGTGGTCTGAAAAGTGTGGTAATTCCAGGAAGTGTAAAAACTATAGAAGAGAGTGTGTTTGGAGGTTGCACGGAACTAAAAAAAGTAATAATAAAAGATGGGGTAGAAACTATAGGTAGGCTTGCATTTGAATTTTGCACCGGTCTTACGGATATTACTATTCCATCAAGTGTAACAGAAATAGTTGATTATTCAACTGCTGTTGGTAATCTGAGATATGAGCCGTTTGCTGGATGCAATAAAAATAATATTACAATTCACTGCGAGAAAGGTTCTTATGTTTATGGTTATGCATATGGACAGGGTTATAAGATTAAAACAGATATAACAGGAACCAATCAGATAATTATTGCATCAAATTTCACAAAAACCTATGGCGATGCAGCCTTTTCCATCGATGCTGTGACGAGCGGCGACGGTAAATTATCATATGTTTCTGATAATGAATCGGTTGCAAAGGTGGATGCAAAAGGCAAGGTAACACTGACGGGTGTGGGAACAGCGCATATTACGATCACTGCATCTGAGACAAAGAATTATTCTGCGGCAAAGAAAGTGATCACGATTACGGTAAAGAAGAAAGATTCTGCCGGAAATACAGATAAAAATTCCAAACTGATCACCGCAAAAAACATTACTAAAACCTACGGCTGCAAAGCATTTTCCCTTGGCGCAAAGAGCAAGAGCGGCGGAAAACTGACGTATAGCGTAGCAGACAAGAAAGTTGCTACCGTAGATAAAAAAGGAAAAGTAACAGTCAAAGGATATGGACAGACTAAGATCACGATTACGTCGGCTGCAAAAGGAAAATATCCAAAAGCAAAGAAAACGATCACTTTGACAGTAAAACCGGTAAAGACCAGGATCGCATCCGTAAAATCCACAAAATCCAAAAATATGGTTGTAAAGTGGAAAAAGGATACGAAGGCGACGGGCTATGTGATTCAGTATTCTACGGATAAGAAATTCAAGAAGGGTGTTAAGACTGTTACGATCACAAAGAACAAGACAACATCTAAGACGATTGGGAAACTGAAAGGCGGCAAAAACTATTATGTCCGTGTCTGTACATATAAGAAATCAAATGGAAAGCAGATCAAGGGAAGTTACAGTGCGGTAAAGAGCATAAAAGTGAAAAAATAACATTACAGAGAAATGTGTGGTCGAATATCAGGGACCTACCTGCAGGATGCCTGAAATTACAGTATGATCCGGCAGAAATTAAAGAAATTCCGGAGAAGAAACAGATTGTATTAAAGGTGACGGTTTTAGAATGGGATGTTCAGACAGATATTGTTATGGATCAGATTGCGTGAAATGGAGGAAAAGAGTATGAAAAGAAATCGAATATGGCTTGGACTGCTGACAGTAACGATGTTATTTGGAAGTGTGAGTCCTGCAGTGGTAAAGGGAGCAGAAATCCTGGAGAAATCGCAGATGGTAGAAACTGAAGAACAAACAGAGTTTGAAATTGAAAACGGTGTACTGACAAAATACAATGGTCCTGGTGGAGATGTTACAATTCCGGATGGCGTTGTTGGGATCGGAGCATATGCCTTTTCTGAGTATTATAGGGATGGCAGAATCACTAAAGTTTCTATACCAGAAGGTGTAAAAAGCATAGGTAAGTATGCATTTGGTGATTGTAAAAAATTAAAAAGTATTACACTGCCAAAAACCATTAAAAGTATAGGAGCCAATGCGTTTAACGGATGCAGTAGTCTGACAGGAATTACAATTCCGGAGGGTGTAAAAAAAATAGAAGAAAGCACTTTTGATGGGTGCAGCAAATTAAAGAGTGTTAAATTGCCAAATACCATAAAGGAAATGGAAATAGCAGCATTTGGTGGATGCAGCAGTCTGACCAGTATTGATTTGCCTAAAAATATTGAGGTGATATCAGCATGGGCATTTGCAGATTGTACGAGCTTAAAGAGTATTGATATCCCTAAAAAGGTTACAACTATACAACAAAGTGCATTTAGCGGATGCAGTAATTTGTCAAATGTAAATCTTCCAAAAAAATTAAGTAATATAGAAGGATATGTATTTCGGGGGTGCAGTAGTCTGACAAGTATCAAACTTCCCCAAAATGAATGTTACATAGGGAATGGAGCGTTTAGCGGTTCGGGTTTGACAAATATTACAATTCCCAGTACGATGACGATTGAATCAGATACCTTCACATACTGTAAAGATCTGAAAACAGTAGTATTAGACAGGGTATTTTTTGTAGAAGATAATGCATTTGTTGGCTGCAGCGGGTTGAGAAGTATTGTAATGCCGAATGTAATAATGATAGATAAGGATGCTTTTAAGGAATGTAATAAAAAGAAGATTACAATCTATTGTAAAAAAGGTTCAGAAGCAGAAAAATTTGCAAAGAAGTACAAATACTCATACAGTTACGGAACAGCACCGAAGGAACAAAAGATTACAGCTTCTGATGTTACGAAAACTTATGGAACGAAAAAATTTTCTCTCAATGCAAAAAGTGAAAGTGGTGGAAAATTAACTTATCAGGTATCGAATAAGAAAGTAGCAACGGTAAGCAAAGATGGAACTGTAACAATGAAAGGTTACGGACAGACGCAGGTAACCATTTCTGCCGCAGCCAAGGGCAATTATCTGTCAACAAAAAAGACAGTCCTTATAACGGTAAAACCTGTAAAAGCAGATATTTCTTTCGTAAAATCCGCAAAATCAAAAAAAGTTACTGTCAAATGGAAAAAAGATGAACGTGCAACTGGTTATATAATTCAATATTCAACAGACAGGCAATTTAAGAAGAACACAGAAATAATTACAATTGACGCAAACAAGACAACATCCAGGACAATTGGGAAACTGAAAGGCGGCAAAAACTATTATGTCCGTGTCTGCACCTATAAGAAATCAAATGGAAAGCAGATCAAGGGAAGTTACAGTGCGGTAAAGAGCATAAAAGTGAAAAAATAACATTACAGAAGGAGGAAAGCACATAGGATGTGTGAAAAAGAATTTCAGATCGAGATCATAGAGGCAAAAAGGACACAGAAAGTACGCCAGAGCGTAAGACCAAGCGGGAGATTTGTAAACGGTGGGGATTTTGAATACGATCCTGCGATTACGGAAACAACCAGACAGACGATGTTTTGTTATACCTACCGGTTTTTAAAGCCGGAGGAATGTGTGATCGAATATCAGGGACATACCTACAGGATGCCGGAAAAATTTACAATTGATATTTATGAGTCTGCAAAGAGAAAACTCAATAAAGAATATCTACCAGGTGATCAGAGAAAAGTTTTAGAGGGTCAAAAGGGATGCCAATTCGGATTAAAATTGCAGTATGATCCGGCAGAAATTAAAGAAATCCCGGAGAAGAAACAGATTGTATTAAAGGTGACCGTTTTGGCATGGGATGTTCAGACAGATATTGTTATGGAGCAGATTGCGTAAAATTGGCTGTTAATTACCAAATATTAAATTCCCCGGGTTAATGTGAGGATGATCACATTAACCCGGGGAATTTTTATAATGAGATCTAAATTCCTTTTAATGCATTGTAAATATCTTCATCTTGATTCTATGAAAATAAAATTGAATTGCGATAGATGTAGTATACATGGGGAAATCATAAATTGCAAGAAGAATCTGCCGTTGTATGGATTCACATAGACAAATCAAAACGAATTGTTTATACTTGATTTATGACAACATCACCCCAAAGAGGAGAAATCAATGATTTTATATTTTGTACGTCACGGAGAGACGGACTGGAATGTAAAAAAGAAAATACAGGGCAAGACAGATGTGCCGTTGAATGAGAATGGAAAGCAGCAGGCAAAAGAGCTTGCGGACATGCTTCTGGATCGGAAAAAGGAAGGGACTCTTCAGGTTGTGCGGGCATATACATCCCCACAGCTTCGTGCAGCACAGACGGCACAGGAGGCGGCGATCGCGCTTGATATTCCATGTATTGCGGCGGATGGTCTGCGGGAAATGGATATGGGCGACTGGGAAGGCAGAAGCTGGGAAAGCATTACGCAGGAAAATGCGAAAGAGTATCAGGACTGGGATGCCAACAGGCGTTATGTCCATACACCGCATGGAGAATGTTACAATGAAGTGCTGAGGCGTGCGCTTGATACACTCGGAATGATCTTAGAACGGGAGACGGAAGATGTGTTGATCGTAACGCACAGTGGCGTACTGATGGCATTGCGGTGTTATATTGCCGGACAGACATTTGAGGAAATGGGTATCATACGGTATAAGACGAAAAATGCAGAGGTGGTTGAAATTTTTGCGGATGACGTCAAAGACGCGATCGCACGTTTTAAAAAAGGGGGGTAAAACGGTCTTGATCGTGCAATCACGGAAAGCAGTGTGAAAAATAGACTTTGGATGTGCAAAAACATAGCGCAATAACAGAGATTCGTATGAATCAGATCAAAAATGTAAAAACTGTCGGAAGAATCGTATTCTGTCGTGGAAACAGAGACGATTCTTCCGACAGTTTTTTTGCATATTTCACAATTTTTAAAATGAATTTTTGTGAATGATTTTGACGGATTTTGATTGACTGTGACGGAATGGAATCATATAATAAAGCTATCAAAGATGAACGAATTTGAACGGTTGTGAATGAAATTGGAGGAAAAGATATGCTGACAGAAGAAAGATTTACAAGAATTTTATCCATACTAGAGAGTATGGGCAGCGTGACCGTTCAGCAGCTTATGACAGAACTGGATGCATCAGAGTCAACGATCCGGAGAGATTTAAATACACTGGATGCAAATGGTCAGCTCATTAAAGTCCATGGCGGTGCAATTTTAAAAAACACCTCATACAGTACCGAGGATGACGAAGTCATGCAGCGTAGAGAACGGAACAAAGGTGCAAAAGAAAAGATCGCAAAATATGCGGCAGGGCTGATCGAACCTGGAGATTTTGTTTATATTGATGCAGGTACGACGACGGATCTGATGATCGATTTTATTACGGTCAGACAGGCAGTGTTTGTGACAAATGCGATCACACATGCAAAAAAACTTGCGCAGAAAGGTTGTACGGTATATATTCTTGGCGGCGAGTTCAAGACGGTGACAGAGGCAATCGTTGGAGAGGAAGCTGTTTCTTCGGTTGAAAAATATAATTTTACAAAAGGATTCTGGGGAGCAAACGGAATCAGTATGCAGCGCGGATTTTCCACACCGGAGTTAAAAGAAGCGCTCGTAAAAAAACGCTCCATGGAGAACTGCAGAGAATGTTATATCTTAGCAGATGACAGCAAGTTCAATCAGATATCAAGTGTGACATTTGCTCCGTTTGAGAGTGCAAAGGTCATCACGACAGGTCTTACAAAACCTGCGTACCGTAAATGTAAAAATGTAATTGAAGTATAAAAAATACGAAGACCTGCGGAACAAAAACGCGGGAAAAGCAGAAAGGAGACTGAGAAAATGATTTACACTGTTACATTTAATCCATCACTGGACTACATTGTGACAGTTCCGCATTTCACCTGCGGAATGGTCAACCGGACATCAGAGGAGAAGATTTTTCCGGGTGGAAAAGGAATCAATGTATCCATGGTGTTAAAAAATCTTGGACTGGAGAACACGGCACTTGGGTTTTATGCCGGATTTACCGGAAACGAACTGGAGCGTCTGATCAGGGAAAAAGGAATCCGGGCGGATTTTATTCCGGTAAAAGAAGGAATGACAAGGATCAATGTAAAAATGCGTTCCGACGAGGAGAGTGAGATCAACGGACAGGGACCGGCGATATCGGAAGCTGACATCAAAACACTTTATGAAAAACTGGATCGGCTTTCAGATGGAGATGTTTTGGTTATGGCGGGAAGTATCCCGGATGTGATGCCGCAGACCATCTACATGGATATCATGAAATATCTTGCAGATAAGGATTTAAAGATTGTTGTGGATGCGACAAAAGATCTGCTCGTAAATGTATTACAGTATCATCCGTTTTTAATTAAACCGAATAATCATGAGCTTGGTGAGATTTTCGGTGTGAAAATAACAGAAAAAGAAGATGTGATCACTTACGCAAAGAAGATGCAGGAAAAGGGCGCAGGAAATGTCCTCGTTTCCATGGCTGGCGACGGAGCAGTGCTGGTTGCTGAAGACGGCAGCATCTTTCAGGCGGAGGCACCAAAGGGTAAGGTCGTCAATTCGGTTGGCGCCGGGGACTCCATGGTAGCCGGATTTGTAACAGGTTATTTAAAGACGGGAAGCTATAAAGAAGCTTTCCAGATGGGGGTTTGTACTGGAAGTGCATCGGCATTTTCAGAGGAACTGGCAACAGAACCGGAAGTTTTGGCGCTTTTAGATAAAAACAAAGGCATATTTAAGTAGGAGGAGTAAAATCCTCTGCTCCTGCAAGGGCAGTCGCATTTTGCTCCGCAAAACAAGGAGTAAAATCCTCTGCTCCTGCAAGGGCAGTCGCATTTTGCTTCGCAAAACAAGGAGGATTTAAGCATGAAAATCAGGGATTTACTTGCCGTAGAGAGTATTGACTTAAATGGCAAAGTCACTGGAAAGAACGAAACCCTTGATGCAATGGTTGCATTGATGGCTAAGAGCGGAAAGATCAACGATGTTGAGAAGTACCGCAAGGGCGTATACGCCAGAGAGGAAGAAGGAACAACCGGAATTGGTGAGGGAATCGCCATTCCACATTGCAAGTCAGATGCAGTCAGCAAACCTGGTCTTGCAGCAATGGTCATCAAAGACGGGGTGGATTTTGATGCATTAGATGGAGAAAAGGTCAGCCTGATCTTCCTGATCGCAGCACCAAATACGGAAGACAACGTACATCTGGATGTACTTAGCAAGTTATCTGTTCTTTTGATGGATGAGAATTTTACGCATGGGCTTCGCAATGCAAAGACGGTTGGGGAATTTTTAAGTGTGATCGACCGCGCGGAAGCTGAGAAAGATGCCGAAGAAGAGAAAAAGAACAGCGCAGATACAAAGAATGCGGCAGAGGAGAAAAACACAGAGAATGGAAAGCTGATCCTCGCTGTAACCGGATGCCCGAACGGAATCGCACATACTTATATGGCGGCAGAAAATATTGAGAAAAAAGTGAAAGAGCTTGGATGCCGTGTGAAAGTTGAGACAAGAGGTTCCGGCGGTGCCAAAAATGTATTGACAAAAGCTGAAATTGCAGAGGCTGCATGTATTATTGTTGCAGCGGATACACAGGTTCCGATGGATCGTTTTGCAGGCAGACCTGTGATCCAGTGTAAGGTTTCTGATGGAATCAGTAAGGCGGAAGAATTGTTAGACAGAGCGTTAAACGGCAATGTTCCACTGTATCAGGCGAAGGGAAGCGGTCAGGCAGCAGACAGTGAGGAAGAATCTGACAGCGTTGGACACCAGATTTACAAACACCTGATGAATGGAGTTTCCCATATGTTACCGTTCGTTATCGGCGGTGGTATCCTGATTGCGATCGCATTTCTGATCGATGGTTTTGCAGTTGACTTAAACAGCCTTCCATTTGATGAGCGTTCAAACTTTGGTACGATCACACCGATGGCGGCAATGTTTAAATCGATCGGTGGTGTTGCATTCGGATTTATGCTTCCGATCTTAGCCGGATTTATCGCAATGAGTATTGCAGATCGTCCTGGTCTTGCGGTCGGTTTTGTCGGCGGAGCAATCGCGGCAAACGGAACATCCGGATTCCTTGGAGCTCTCGTTGCAGGTTTTGTTGCAGGCTATCTGGTACGTCTGTTAAAGAAACTGTTTGAGAAACTGCCGGAAGGCTTAGAGGGTATCAAGCCAATGCTTCTCTATCCGGTAATCGGTATCTTTTTGATCGGAGTGATCATGACTTATGTGGTAGAGCCTCCGATCGGAGCATTAAACGTTATGATCAACAACGGATTAAACAGCATGAATGGTGCAAAGGCAATCCTGCTTGGCGCACTGCTCGGCGGAATGATGTCCGTAGATATGGGTGGCCCGGTAAACAAAGCAGCATATGTATTTGGTACCGCATCTATCGCAGCAGGCAATTACAATATCATGGCAGCTGTTATGGTCGGTGGTATGGTTCCACCGCTTGCAATCGCACTTGCAACCATGTTCTTTAAAAACAAATTTACCGAAGAAGAGAGAAAAGCAGGACCGACAAACATTGTTATGGGACTTTCCTTTATCTCAGAGGGAGCAATCCCGTTTGCAGCATCGGATCCATTGCGTGTGCTGCCGTCCTGTATCATTGGTTCCGCAGTTGCAGGAGCATTATCCATGGCATTTAACTGTACATTAATGGCACCACATGGTGGAATCTTCGTATTCTTAACCGTAGGCCATCCACTGTTATATCTTGTATCCCTGGCAGTTGGTTCTGTTGTAGGATGCGTGATCCTTGGACTTTTAAAGAAGGATGTATCAAAAAGATAGGAAACGGAAAAGGTAATTAAAATCGCAGGCTTTATGTTGCAACAATATAGAGCCTGTGAATATGTAATCATAAAACAATGTGTTATGTACAAAGAAAGGAGAAAATCATGAAAGAATTTAAATACGTGATCACAGACAAAGGGGGAATCCATGCAAGACCGGCAGGAGCACTTGTAAAGGAAGCAGCCGCATTTCCATGCAGCATTACCATTGCAAAAGATGGAAAAGCAGCAGATGCAAAACGTATTTTTGGAGTTATGGGACTTGGTGTAAAATGCGGCGAGGAGATCACAGTCTGCACCGATGGAGAGAATGAAGAGGCAGCAAGTGCTGCAATCGAGGCATTTTTGAAAGCAAATCTGTAAAAATTGATAAAAACAGAAATAAAAATCTAAAATGGAGGTAACGGGCATGGAACTGCACGGCAAAAGTGTATTCGGCGGAATTGCCATGGGCAGACTGTCTGTCTATCATAAGACGGATAACGCAGTAAAACGAACAAAGATAACGGATATAGAAGCAGAAAAAAAACGTTTTGAGGATGCAAAAGAAGAAGCTAAAAGGCAGCTTGGTGTTTTTTATGAAAAAGCAGTCAGGGAAGTCGGTGAAGTCAATGCGGCAATTTTTGAGATGCACCAGATGATGCTGGATGATCTCGACTATGTAGAGTCGATCACAAACATGATCGAAACCCAGCAGGTCAATGCAGAATTTGCAGTTGCTTCCACCGGAGATAATTTTGCGCAGATGTTTGCTGCGATGGATGATGATTATATGAGAGAACGTGCGGCAGATGTCAAAGATATCTCCAATCGCGTGATCTCTATTTTACAGGGAAACGGCGATGCAGGCTTAAGCGGTGATGAACCGTTTATCCTTTTAGCGGATGATCTTGCACCGAGTGAGACTGTGCAGCTTGATAAATCAAAAGTACTTGCTTTTGTAACACGTCACGGTTCCACCAATTCCCACACGGCGATCTTAGCGAGAACCATGAATATTCCGGCATTGATCGGAGTTGATTTTCCGGAAGAGGGCGTGGACGGACAGTTCGGTATCGTGGATGGATTTGATGCAAAGTTTTTCGTAGAACCGGATGAGGATACGAAAGCGGAATACCGGAAGTTAAAAGAAGAAAATGAGCAGAAGAAACGTCTGCTTCAGGAATTAAAGGGTAAGGAAAATATCACAAAGGATGGAACGAAGATCAATCTTTATGCCAATATCGGGGGTGTTTCCGATGTGGCAAATGTACTTGCCAATGATGCGGGTGGAATCGGACTGTTCCGGAGTGAGTTCCTTTATTTAGAGTCGGAGGATTACCCGACAGAAGAAGCGCAGTTTGCAGCATATAAGACAGTTGCGGAAAATATGGCGGGTAAAAAAGTTATTATCCGTACACTTGATATCGGAGCAGATAAACAGGTCGGTTATTTTGGCCTTGAGAAAGAAGAAAACCCGGCAATGGGTTACCGTGCGATCCGGATCTGCCTCGACCGCACTGAAATTTTTAAGACACAGCTTCGGGCAATCTACCGTGCCAGCTATTATGGAACGATTGCGATCATGTTCCCGATGATCATTTCCGTAAATGAGGTGAAAAAGATCAAAGAAATCATTGCGGAAGTGAAAGCGGGACTTGATGCCGACGGTATTCCGTATAAGGATGTGGAACTCGGTATTATGATCGAGACACCGGCGGCAGTTATGATCAGTGATCTTTTAGCGAAAGAGGTTGATTTCTTTTCGATCGGGACAAACGATCTGACACAATATACACTTGCAATCGACAGGCAGAATCCGAAACTGGATAATATTTATGATTCACACCATGAAGCAGTCCTTCGGATGTTAAAAATGGTTGTGGATAACGGACATAAGGAAGGATGCTGGGTTGGCATCTGCGGTGAGCTTGGCGCGGATGAAACGCTCACAGAGACGTTCCTTCGGATGGGATTTGACGAGCTTTCCGTATCACCGTCCATGATCCTTCGGATCAGGGATAAGATCAGGAATACGGATTTGTCAGAGAAATAAAAGTGCATCAGGGATCTGCAGCGTATGATTCGCATGCAGATCCTTTTTTACAGGATAACGCTATAAGGTGTCGGCATGATTGTCAGTTGTGCGGTGAAATGGGCATATACAGCAGAAACGCTGCTGTTATGCCTATTTTTTGTGTGATTTTGGGCATAATCACAAGGTTTTTCCTGTATATGGAAAATGAGGAGCCAGATAAAAAGAATACATGGTATAATGTTGGTATGATATGGGAATTAATTATGTAAGACAGAAAGGCGCAAAATGCGGATTCTGATCAAAACAACGGTAAACAGGATTTTTACAGTCACCGGACATAAAACAGGAGGCACACATGAGCAATTACTTACTGATCAAACAGGGAACGATCCACAACGCCATAGAGAAAGAGCCATTTGTGGCAGATATTTTAGTGGAGAATGGAAAAATAAAAAAGATCGCACCGGTCTTAGAGGGGAAGATCATCAATGACGCGGATGTGATCGATGCAACCGGGATCGATGTTTATCCGGGATTTGTGGATGCGCATTGTCACATGGGATTAGACGGGTATGCGACCGGATTTGCCGGCGAGGATTATAACGAATTAGGGGATCCTGTGACACCGCAGCTCTCCGCGGTGGATGCAGTCAATCCGCAGGATGAGACTTTCCAGATGGCACGCGAAGGCGGTGTGACCTGTGTGTGCACCGGACCGGGAAGCTCAAATGTCATTGGCGGAACATTCTGCGCCATCAAGACTTACGGAAAGCGTGTGGATGACATGTTAGTCAAAGAAAAAACAGCCATGAAGATCGCTTTCGGTGAGAATCCGAAAAACTGTTATAAGGAAAAAGGTGTTTATTCGAGAATGTCTGTTGCCGCGAAGCTGCGGGAGGCACTCACAAAGGCAAAAATATATGACACAAAATTACACGCTGCCGGCTGTCCGGAGGGCTGGAATGAACTTGAGATGGAACAGGCACAGGAACAAGTGATGGACGATTCGCAGAAAACAGACGCGGATAGGAAGGTGGATTTTTCAAAGATGCCTGCTTACGATGCAAAAATGGAGGCGCTTCTTCCAGTTATCCGCGGCGAGATGCCGTTAAAAGCCCATGCGCACCGCGCCGATGATATCTACACCGCAATCCGCATTGCAAAGGAATTTCATGTGGATCTTCGGATTGATCATACAACGGACGGAGCATTGATCGCAGATGATCTTGCAAAGGAAGGATTTCCGGTTGCGGTTGGACCGTCTTTTGGACATGCAACCAAATATGAACTGCGCCACAAAGGATTTCATACCCCTGCGGCACTTGCAAAAGCGGGATGTCAGGTTTCTATCATTACGGATTCCCCGGTGATCGAGGAGCGCTATCTGGCACTTTGCGCAGGAAGGGCGGTATTTAACGGGTTAAGTGAATTTGATGCGTTAAAGGCAATCACGATCAATGCAGCGAAACATATCGGAATCGAAGACCGTGTCGGAAGTATTGAGGCGGGAAAGGATGCGGATTTCGTGTTGACGGGGGAAAATCCATTTGCCGTGGATACTCATATTTTGTATACGATCATTGATGGAAATGTGGTGTACGAGGGCGGGGAAGCATAAACGGATTGTGAAAGTGCACTATTGTATAATTCTTCCATGTCTGATATGATGATGCAATAACTATAGTACCAGATATAAGGTACAATCGCGGGAGGATACCATGATAAAAAGAAAATATTGGACGAAAAAAGTATTGCCGGTTATGATGTGTGCAGCGCTTTTGATGACGAACCCGGTGTCTGCCGAAGCAGCAACAGCGGCAGAGCGCAATGCATATCAGGCAGTTTTTGATGCAGATTATTACCGCAGTGCATATCCGGATGTAGCCGCTGCTTTTGGCAATAATAAAGCAGCACTTTTTAATCATTTTGTAAATTACGGATTAAGAGAAGGAAGAAGCTGTTCTGCGGATTTCAATCCACAGGCATACCGGGCAAAATACGCAGATCTGCAGCAGGCATTTGGTGACGACATGGCAGCATATTGCCGCCATTATGTGACATGTGGTAAGGCAGAGGGAAGAGACGGAGGCGGAACAGGAAGCGCATCCGCTGCTACTGTTACTGATGCAGCTACAACGGATACTGCCACGGTACAGGGCAATGTGATCGGTACCTGTACAACAGAATATGATGCGACAGTTCCGAGAGCTGTTAACGTAGAGCTGGCAGCAGCCCGCATCAATGGTGTTGTAGTACAGCCGGGAAAATCATTTTCCTTTAGCTCGACTATTCTGCCGCGTACATCAGCGAACGGTTATGTTGTAGCACCGATCTATATCAGTGGAACGGTCGGCACGGGAACCGGTGGAGGTGTGTGCCAGGTATCATCGACACTTTACGCTGCAATGTTGCATGCAGGTCTTCCTGCAACCGAGCGTTATCCGCATTCACTGCCGGTAATATATCTTCCGGCAGGATATGATGCAGCGATCGCAGGAACGAGCAAAGATCTTAAATTTACCAATACATTTTCACAGCCATTACTGATCCAGGCATCTGCGTCGGGCGGCACATTGACGGTAACACTTACATTACAATAGAAGAGAGAATTTATGCGGATTTTAGTAGTAAACGATGATGGAATTAAAGCACCGGGCATAAAGCGTCTTGTGCAGATGGCAGCAGGACTTGGCGAAGTATGGGTGGTGGCTCCGGCAGCACAGTGCAGTGCCATGTCACACCGGATCACTGTGCGTGGCGATTTAGAGGTAAAACCGTATGATTTTCCGGCCACAGGTGTGACGGCGTACAGTGTGGGGGGAACCCCGGCAGACTGTGTGAAAGTGGCACTTGGATGTCTGATGACAGAAAAACCGGATATCGTATTTTCCGGGATCAATGCAGGCTATAACGTTGGACGGGATATCTTATATTCCGGTACGATCGGAGCGGCGATGGAGGCTCTCTGCTGGGGTGTCCCGGCGATCGCATTTTCCGTTGCGGAGAAAGATCGGAAGAGCACACGTCTGAACTCCAGTCACTAGCTTATCTCGTATGCCG
>OOAF01001361.1_pt1 | contig 20963 bp, 34 predicted proteins | sample 1671251 | NCBI WGS metagenome assembly OOAF01 (sample SAMN06348137, study PRJEB24527) | human gut metagenome | biome: human gut; feature: ankylosing spondylitis patient; material: feces | host: Homo sapiens | place: China | collected 2015-10 | reverse complement strand
TGATGCAGATAACCAGAGCGGAGATAATCGCGGTGACTCTGCTCATACCTCAATCTCTCTGACCGTTCCGCCTGCTTCTTTGAATTTTGCAATCAGGCTGTCAGCCTTATGCTCGAACTGACCATAACCAGCGCCCGGCAGTGAAGCCCAGATATTGCTGCAACGGTCGATAGCCTGACGAATATCACCGCGATCAATCATCGGTAAAGCGCCACGCTCTTTAATCTGTTGCAGTGCCACAGCGTCCTGGCTTTTCGGAGAGAAGTCTTTCAGGCCAAGCTGCTTACGATAGGCATCCCACCAACGGGAAAGAAGCTGGTAACGTCCGGCTGCTGTTGATTTGAGTTTTGGGTTTAGCGTGACAAGTTTGCGAGGGTGATCGGAGTAATCAGTGAATAGCTCTCCGCCAACAATGACGTCATAACCATGATTTCTGGTTTTCTGACGTCCGTTATCAGTTCCCTCTGACCACGCCAGCATATCGAGGAACGCCTTACGTTGATTATTGATTTCCACCATCTTCTACTCCGGCTTTTTTAGCAGCGAAGCGTTTGATAAGCGAACCAATCGAGTCAGTACCGATGTAGCCGATGAACACGCTCGTTATATAAGCGAGATTGCTACTTAGTCCGGCGAGGTCGAGAAGATCACGAATGAACCAGGCGATAATGGCGCACATCGTTGCGTCGATTACTGTTTTTGTAAACGCACCGCCATTATATCTGCCGCGAAGGTACGCCATTGCAAACGCAAGGATTGCCCCGATGCCTTGTTCCTTTGCCGCGAGAATGGCGGCTAACAGGTCATTTTTTTCTGGCATCTTCATGTCTTACCCCCAATAAGGGGATTTGCTCTATTTAATTAGGAATAAGGTCGATTACTGATAGAACAAATCCAGGCTACTGTGTTTAGTAATCAGATTTGTTCGTGACCGATATGCACGGGCAAAACGGCAGGAGGTTGTTAGGGCAACCTCATGCCACCCGCTTTCACGAAGCCAGCCATTGCGCTGGTTTTCTTTTATGCAAAGCACACCGCACCGTAGCCACAGCGGATAAGGTGATTATTTTTGTCTGTCTGGTATTTGGTTTGATGTGCTTTCAGAAAGGCCGTGCTTAAAACGCAAAAAGCCCCGAGATATTAACTCAGGGCTTTATTTAACGAGTGCATTTATCCATCGTTGATGTCAAATTTACCCAACTTTATTCAAAAAGTCAATATCATGCCGTTAATATGTTGCCATCCGTGGCAATCATGCTGCTAACGTGTGACCGCATTCAAAATGTTGTCTGCGATTGACTCTTCTTTGTGGCATTGCACCACCAGAGCGTCATACAGCGGCTTAACAGTGCGTGACCAGGTGGGTTGGGTAAGGTTTGGGATTAGCATCGTTACAGCGCGATATGCGGCGCTTGCTGGCATCCTGGAATAGCCGACGCCTTTGCATCTTCCGCACTCTTTCTCAACAACTCTCCCCCACTGCTCTGTTTTTGCTATATCTACCGCACGGCCTGTACCGTGGCAATCTCTGCATCTTGCGCCCGGCGTAGCGGCACTACGGCAATAATCCGCATAAGCGAATGTTGCGAGCACTTGCAGTACCTTTGCCTTAGTATTTCCTTCAAGCTTTGCCACGCCACGGTATTTCCCCGATACCTTGTGTGCAAATTGCATCAGATAGTTGATAGCCTTTTGTTTGTCATTCTGGCTGAGTTCGTGCTTACCACAGAATGCAGCCATTCCGAATCCGGCTTGTGATTGCGCCATCCCCATAGCAGCCATCACATCAGTACCGGAAAGAGAGTCAGAAGCAGTAGCCCGTGGTGAGTCGCTCATCATCGGGCTTTTTGGCGAATGAAATTTAGCTACGCTTTCGAGTCTCATGCGCCTTCTCCCTGTACCTGAATCAATGTGAGGTTTCCGCAGAACACTGCGCCGGTATCGATATACATCTGGTTGGCAAACTTGAGTGGTTTCACTGCTGGCGTATGACCAAAGATGAACGTGTCCGCGCCTTTGATTTCTTTCACGATCCCGTCTTGTGAGTTGCTGATTCGTTCGCGGTTCCAGATTACCTGCTGATGATCAACTGGCTTTCCAAACTCGTATTTATCACAAGGATAATCGGCGTGGCAGATGACATATTTTTTTCCTTTACTCACCAGTTCGATGATTAACGGAAGTTCATCTGCTTTATGGGCAAGAGCTTTAGCCAGAATTTCTTTGTCGTAATCGAGATTAAAGAACCAGCCACCGCCATTAAGCAGCCAGTGATTGACGTTTCCACGCTCTGATAAGCCATCAATCATCATTTGCTCATGGTTTCCACGTACAGCTCTGAACCAGGGGAATGTGATTAATTCCAGGCATTCGACGTTCTCTGTACCGCGATCAACCAAATCGCCCACCGAGATAAGCAGGTCTTTTTTGGTGTCGAATCCTATCGTCTCCAGTTTTTTCATCAGGTTCGTGTAGCATCCGTGCAGATCGCCAACTACCCAAATATTTCGGTATTTGCTGCCATCAATTCTTTCGTAATAGCGCATCTCTTTCACTCCATCCGCGATGAACCATTAGAACGTCGTTGACGATGGCGTGCATTTTCCCGTCTTTATCATCAACGTATTTTCTGACCGTACCGCGACTACATTTCAGTCTGCGTGCTACTTCTGTCTGGTTTCCGTATGCTTCAACGAGCATGTCTGGAATGGTTTTTACTGAGAACGTCATGCGGCCTCACTTCTGCTATTTCGCAGGTCTTTGAGTTTCTGCTGATACTCCGCCTTGATGGCCCTGCACTCTTCGACAGTCCAGCGATGGCGGCTATGGTTTGATTCGATTTCGTCTACTGCTTCCTGCCCGATACGGCTAATCAGTTCGACGCGATACGGAACGAGATTTCCGCTTTTGTGCTGGTTGCACACCACGCATTGCTTGTGAATATTGCGTTCATCAAATCGGAGTTGAGGTGCCGCAGCAGTTGTCCGGTAATGTCCGGCATCCCACTGAGCAGACGTGAGCGTTCCGCACGAGATACATGGTAAGTCGCGGTCTCTTTCTCTGATGAAGGCGTTTACAGCTTGTTGGGCTTGTTTAATCCAGTAACTGCGGGGCTTTAAGGCGAGTTTTCGAATTTTCAGTTTATCTTTCTGTTTCTGCTCCTCTCGTCGTCGTTTCTTCTCTGCTGCCTTTTCCGCTTTTTCGCGTTCTTTGCTTCGTCGTTCGAGTGCTATCTTGGTTCCACACTCTGGAGAGCACCACCACTGATTGGCGAATGCAGGGTGAAACCATTCCCGACATTCATCGTTTTTACATCGTCTTCGCGCTGGTTTAGCCATCGTCTTCTTCCTCGTGCATCGAGCTATTCGGATCGCTCATCAGTTCTGCGCAGCAGTGCTCACACACGTGAACTTCCAGCACATGCAGCTTCTGACCGCAGTTAGCGCACGTTAAAGCTCGCTCGACACTTCCTTGTTCGTAACTTCGATTTGGGTCAATCACCTTGTTTTCCTCGCACGTTCTCTAAGCCACCGGATATCCCACAGGTGAGCCGTGTAATTGAAGGTTTTTACGTCAGATTCTTTTGGGATTGGCTTGCGTTTATTTCTGGAGCGTTTCGTTGGAAGGTATTTGCAGTTTTCGCAGATTATGTCGGTGATACTTCGTCGCTGTCGTCTCATTCGTACCTCCTGTCGGTAAATCTGACGCCCTGACCAATAGCCCATGCTGTCGTGTACTCAATCAGACTTGCCATACGCTTCACACTCATCTGCGCGCTACTTTCGCGAATGTTGACGTATTCGCCTTCAAGGCCGGACAAAACATCAGCTTCCTGCTTTGTTGCCACTGCATGACCGCTAATCAACAAAACCTTCCATTGTTCTGGTTTTAACCATTTGCCGCACCATTGAACCTGACGTGCGATATCCGCCAGCATCGCGTGAAATTTTGCGTTCTGGTCAAGGTTGCGCTTGTAGTCAGTAATGCGGATGGTGACTGGCTTGTCTTTATCGAGTGGTGTTGCGAGGATGGCATTTATTGCAGCTTGCTGTTGTTGCTTAGTTCGGAGGAAGATTGTTTGCTTCATTGTCACCTCAACTAACAAAACGCCACGCCATTTTTGCTACAGCAACAGGCGCAACACCGATAATCACCCACAGGAGAATGCTACCGAAAAGCACACCCACCAGGTCTTTACCTTCGCCTACCAACCGGACAAAACAGCCAGCAATCACAATGAACGTCGCCACCATCCACATAGCACCGAGAAGCCTCAATGCAGAGAAAATTAACTCAGCCACGATTTACTCTCCCCCAAATAAAAAGACCTGCGATTACCAGCAGGCCTTTATCTTTTTTTAACACGCTTTCGAGTCCTTTTAGATTTTTCCTTAAGATATTCCGCAAGTTTATCCTCATCATTATTAAATTGAGATAAAAGCTCATGCTCGCAATTAAGTGCTTTACTCGCATAAGTTCCATATAGTTTCTTTCTTGCTAGTGCTGCTATGAATGCTGCATCTTCTTTGCTATCGAAATACCCTAACGATATTGTCTTATTTTTATAACCAACATAAGACTTCCACCTGCCAGTTGTCTTATCCCAAGACACTCCAATCGCACCGGATGTGTTTAACCTATTACCTACAATGTTTCTTGCATTCTGCTCCTCTGTTGCCAGTCTTAGATTTGAAATCCTATTGTCAAGTCTGTTCCCATTTACATGATCAATAAACTTAGGAGGCCATTTTTTGTATACATAGAACCAAGCAAGCCTATGCGCATAATACAAAACATTATTTATGCTAATGCATATATAACCACCACTAACACCTCCAGCAATACTACCTTTTACTCTTACTACTGAATTTGTTTTTAGCCATTTAAATATTCCTGTTTCTGAGTCATATGATAATGTTGACAGAAGCTCATCGTGATCAATTGTTTTTTTTATTCGCATAAAGAATATACTTAATAATATATACAGTAAGAACCATTAGTAACGATAACCCTGCTATTAGCTCAGTGATGTAGATTGTCATTTAATACTCCGTCACGTTTTCCTGTCGCCACGCCTCGTCATATTCCGATTTCGGCATATTGGCGATGTAGCTATATGGCGATCCTGATTCAAGTTGCAGGAACTGGTGCGATTGCTCGTCAAGGAACAACGGGACACCACCTTCCCAACCTTCGCCGTTACGTTGTTTTTCAAGCATCAAAACAGATGCCGGAGATGCCAGTAGCTGTTCGTCCTTCTCTGACATCTTTTCACCACTCTGAACTCTCTGTAACGCTCTCTCGCGAGCCTTGTTACGCCAGATGATGAAAAGGTTGTCTGTCAGGTCTGTTATCGCTCCAGAGCCTTTTACGTCCATTTTCCCGGTTGGTTTTTCTTCGCTGTCTCCTTTTCGCGAGTGAGTAACGAGAATGACGTGGGAGTTTGTTTTGTTTTTGAAGTCGCAAATCGAGTCAACAAACGCCTTCTGCCCGTTATAGTCATCGTCGCCTATGCCACATTTCATCAGGCTGTCGATGATGAATAACTGGATCCCGTATCGGCGGCGAGCGTAGTCGAATATTTCGATCAGCCTGTCGGCTTTCGCCGTTCCGGTCAGGCCAAACACCCAAAGTCTTTCGTCATAAAATTTAAATGCAGAGTCAATTTCCAGCACTGGCGGCATCTTGCAGCACGTCGCCTGACGGGTAAGGCGCTTAAGGAGAATACCAGGCTTCAGCTCAAGTGACGCGATGCACGTCTTCACACCCTGACGCATTGCCTCAAGTGCCATATGCCCGACAACCTCCGTTTTTCCGTGACCGTTCACACCATTGACCAGCGTCAACTCTGCCTCACGGAACTGGAATTTATCTGCCAGAGATTCCCACGGTGGATTAAACAGATACTGCTGCTTGCCGTAGAAAGCGTTGATAGTGTCCTGGTAAAACTCTCGCGCGCTGTAGAGTTCTTCAGGATCGAAGTAGGATGCCGTGCCGATGTACTGCCAGATTTCATCCTCGGTAACACCGTTCATCAGGCATTCGTTGATGTCTTTGCACGGCAGAGTAACAAGACGGCAACGATGTTCACCGAGTCGGCTTGCGATTTCCCTTGCGGCTTCACGACCAACATCATCAACGTCCATCGAGATGAATATTTCCTCAAACCTGTCGAGGTTGTGATACTCAAACTCAATCCACTGTTGCTTAGCGCCTTTCCCTCCACCAAACGGTACGGATAACGCCGAGATGCCGTATTGCGCATAGCTCATACAATCAATTTCGCCTTCGCAAAGTACAACCGCCCTCACGCCAGCGTCCAGAGCCTGCCATCCGAACAGGCAAGGTTCGCAATCACCTTCTGCCATAATGACTTTCTTCCCGTCCGGGCGCTCAGTGCTGATTCGCTTGACCTGCAACAACTCACCATCGCGTTTGTACGGAATCACCAGAGCATCCAGTTCCCGCTCTCCATTCCACACCTTGCCGCTGACAACCTCGTAGCGCTTTACGATTTCTGGCGATATGCCACGCGATTGCAGGTACTCAAGATGGGATTCTGTTCTGGTAACGTAGCGGGCGATTTTCTTGCGATCAGGTCTGGAGAATTTTTTCTCACGTCTGGCATCGAAATGGTGATCGTCATCCTTGATACCGAGAAATGCTTTCGCTTCCTGCATAGCCTGATGCAGGTTAATTCCACGACATGCCATCCACAAATCAAGCATGTCACCGCCGTCTCCCTCAGCGAAATCAGCCCATTTTTTCTTGCCGCTAAGGTTGACCTTAAGGCTGTTTCCCTTGTCACCGTTGACGTTACCGGCAACCCACTCATGCCCCTCTTTCTTGCCATTTGGCAACAGGTGCGGAGCCACCCTGTCAACCTGCGCCCAAAGCAGGTCGCTAAGTTCACTTGGCCTCATGATTCCCTCAGATTGAGATTTTTAAACCAGAAATCGACAAACGAAATACTTAACCAGCCGTGGTTATAACCAGCGACCAGTAGCGATTTGATTTTTGATTTCATGGTTCACCTGTCGAAAAACACGTAGCCAGTTTTCGATACGGTGATTGCGGATGATGGTTTGGATTGTGGTTGAATGGTTTCTGGCTTTTCGTCGTTCCAGCGCTGACCGTTCAAGTAGCTCGATGGTAACAACCTGTCGAATCCGAACTGCTTACCATTCCTGCATGCGATGTCTTCTGCCAGCATCGTGGCAAACTCGCTTGCCGTACCCCTGGTAGTTTTACGCCATTCCCTGAACTGTGTTCTGAATGCCGAAGCTGCGTTTTTTTTCCCGGCTTTCCGCATGCCTGCACACCAGAATATTTCCTCGAATGCCTTGTCGGTTTCTTCGTGACGGTCAGATGATTTTTCACACTCCGTCCGAACACTTTCGGACATAGTGTTTTTATTATTTCTTTTTTCTTTTGTAATAGTTTCTTTTGTGTGTCCCTGTTTTGGTGACAGCGCTGTCACCGTTTTGGTGACACTTTTTGTCACCAATGCAGTGACATTATCACCAGAGTAGTGACACCCTTCGATTTGCCATTCCTCGATGTTCTTGTTAGGCCCGATTTGCTGGCCTTCGCGAAGGATTACCTTCATCGCGATAAGCTCATTCTTGGCCTTGTTTACCTTCTGTCTTGGCAGCCTGGTAATTTGAGCTAACTGACTATCAGAGATGCGATCCATCTTTTTACCGTATCCGTATGTTTTACGGCATATGGCGTGGGCAACCTTGCTCTGATTTTTTGTTAAATCTGCGCCGATAAGCTCTTCATACAGGGCATTTGCAAGACGGGTATAACCATCTTCAACTTCTGCCACACGACGCTCCACAGGCCGTTGTGAGGGCCTTAAATGTGTTACGGTTGCAAGATTACTCATGACCTTTCTCCTTCTGCATCAGCTTCACTTTTTCCAACTCAGCCCGGAATCGACCAGGCTGCTTGAAGCTGGACAGGAAGCGATCACGTAGTATGTGTTTGTGAATTTTGTCCTGGTAAGGACTGAGTTGTTTTGTCATAATGACTCCTGTGGATTGATCCAGTCTTTCTACATCAGGCCTCAAAACTGTTGCCGCAGTCTTGAGGCTTTTCTTTTGTCAGCACCATGGCTACTTTCTTTGCCAGCTCCGCTAATTCCTCGTCTTCAACACCCCACTCCAGCACAGCCAGAAGCATGGCCATCTTTGGGATAAAGCTGTCTTTCCATCGCGAAATTTGCGATTCATTGATCCCTAATGCATCAGCAACCTTTCGCTGACCACGTACAGCAATTCGATTTAGGATGTTGCTTGTAATTGCATTCGCTTTCTTGCGAGTACTTGTAAGTTGCATATGTAAGTATTTCCTTAACAAATAAGAAGTTATGCGCACCAACTGATGCGCGTTGTATTCCCGCATTTCGGCGGGAATGAGGACCATGACTGTTAAAGAGCGGTGTTACTTATGCTGCCTGATTCGGTTTTGGAAACAGGTGTGGCAAATCGGGGCGAATTTCGTAAGCCTTGATCTGCCCTCCAGTGGCGTTAACGATGGCGGTAACTTTCTCTGGAGAGACCAACCCGCCTTTCAGCCATTTGTGTACTGCTGGCTGCGTTACACCACACTTGTCGGCAAGGCGCTTTTGGCTACCGACAATTTTCAAGGCTCGTTGAATTACTAAATTCATGAGCATACCTCTTGTGGTCATTACTTATAACCAAAGATAACTCAAGTTATAAAAAATAGCAATAACCTTTGTTATTTTACTTTGGATAACCGTAGTTATAGATTTGTGAGTATGAAAACATTCGCAGAAAGACTAAATGCAGCCATGAGCTCAGCAGGGGTATCACAATCACAGCTTGCTGACATGGTTGGAATATCTCAGCCAGCCATACAGAAGATGTCGTCCGGTAAAACAAACGGATCTCGCAAGATGGTTGAATTAGCCAATGCTTTAAAAGTGCGTCCTGAATGGCTTAGTTCTGGTATTGGTGAAATGAGGGATGGTGCACATGAAGAACCATCCAATGTCCGTGAGTCATCTTTAAAAGCTGTGGTATGGGAAGACATTAAAAGAAACGATGACGAGTTTGTTGCGTTGCCTCTTCTTAACGTTTCGCTTTCAGCTGGAAGCGGTAGCTGCGAGCTAGAGGAATCATCGGAGTTCTCTTTGGTTTTCAGAAAGCACTATCTGAAAAAGATGGGAGTATCAGAAAGATCAGCCAAGCTAGTTAGGGTTGTAGGGCAAAGCATGGAACCAACGCTTCACGATGGCGATGTTGTTGGTGTTAACACGCAAGATACCACAATCAGAGATGGTAAAACCTACGCTATTTGCCAGTCTGATTTGTTACGAGTAAAAACATTAATCGCCACCCCTACATCGGTGATAATCAGATCAATAAATCGCGAAGAGTACCCGGATGAAGTAATGGATAGAGATGAATTTCATGAAACCGTAAGGATTATTGGCAGAGTATTCTGGTCGTCTCATAGTTGGTAACCGATAATCAGAAGAAGACTTACGGAAGTGCGGAGGGATAATGGAATTTCTGATAGTTTTTGTTGTTGTTTTGGTCATCATTCTTTTTGTTTTGCTAAGCATTAGCAAAAAGCTATCTCAAATGATTGAACATAGCTCTAATCGCGCAAAAGAAGAAGAGCATCTAATTGATATAAAAGAGATTCTCTCTGATATAAAAATCACATTAGATGAAATAAAATACACAACAGATCTAATTGAACAGTATAAAATACCAACCCCAAACGAGAGAAAAGCAATAGATCAATATCGTATTGACTTAGAAATCGACGAAATGCTAAGCAAAAGAAAAGACTAAAAACCCCCGGCCTCAGCGCCGGGTTTTCTTTTCCTGCCGTTCACCACCCAATCAACCATCCTCATCATAGACAAGCATCAAGCCAAAGGTAACACCTTCACCCCGCACGTAAGCCCTCAAACACCAATCAATCAGCAACATTTACAAAAATAAAATACCTTTGTTATCCATCACTTATAACTTATTTACCATAAAATATAAATTAGGTTATTGACCACACCTATAACCTAAGTTATCTTTAAGCCATCAGCAGGACGCTGGAAGCCAAACGGAACAGATTGGCAGGCTCTTTAACATTGATGGGATTGTCCCGCCGAAATGCGGGAACTGAGTTTAACCAAACAGGAGGTGCCGTAATGGTGCACTAACGCGGTTAGACCGCAGCCGAAAGGCAATGCAGCAGTAATGATGCTGCCCTGAGTCGCCATTGAGCGAGCCTGCTTAGCATCGGGTTAGGGTCAATATATTAAAAGTAGCTCCGGTAAAGCAGCGCGAATGCCAGACGCGCACCGGTTATCAGCGGCGATGAAGCGGCAGAGACTCAATGGCATGAGCGCGCTCACTGCGAGAGTGTGAGTCAAAGAGTAGTTGGCTTTGGGATTGGGTGAATGCGCAGACTGATGCGATATGACCTGCACTGGCGAGGAGACGATCCTCAGGGGGTCACTAGGCGTGATAATGACCAGGCGAAGCACTAACCAAGCCGGAGATCAGTACCGTCCACCTAATCACCAAAGCCAATCATCGGAGGTCAACATGATAATCGTTACTTATCTGGCTGATGATAACGCCAGAAATCGCCGCAGAGCACGCAGACAGGCTCAACGTGAACAGGCAATGCAAGAACAGCGATTGGCACGAAAAATTGCGCTAAAGCTCTCTGGTTGCGTCAGAGCAGATAAAGCAGCATCACTCGGAAGCCTTCGCTGCAAGAAGGCAGATGAATGCAGTGGAAGTATTTGCCTGCCAAACGTAGCTATTTACGCGGCAGGCTACCGGAAATCAAAACAACTGACGGCGAGGTAATTATGGGTCAGGAAGAAAAATATGAGCTTAAAAAGCTCATTGAAGAAGACGCCATAGAAGAAATTGCAGCATTAACAACAGCTATAAAGAATATTAGGTATGCGCTAAATACGCTTATCTCCTCATGCGACAAAAATAGCAGGGAATTTTTGATACTTGGCGCAGCTCTAGGAATAGTTGATGCGGCAACGCTTCACCTAATTACTCATGACGATATTCTTATTGAGCCGTATGAAACATTACTGCTTGTCAGGCAAAAAATGGCTGATGCCGCAGCAAATGGAGACATTCAACTTTACATCGACTTAAGGAAAGTATTAAGGCGAATGGTCAGAACTGAAGGAGATATCCCCCTGACAAAGTAAGGGGGTGAAGAGGATTTTACTATTTTTCTCGCTGTAGGGGTACACGAGAACCACCGAGCCTGATGTGGTTAAAAGACAGGCACAATCTTTACTACCGCAAGCCACGCAGTGAAATGGGTGTGACTTGTGTTGGTCGCCAGAAAATGAAATTAGGCAGCAAACCACTTATTTGAGGTGATATATGGAAGAAGAATTTGAAGAGTTCGAAGAGCATCCTCAGGATGTGATGGAACAATACCAGGACTATCCTTATGACTACGACTATTGATAAAAATCAATGGTGTGGGCAATTCAAACGATGCAATGGATGCAAGCTGCAATCGGAATGCATGGTTAAGCCTGAAGAAATGTTTCCTGTAATGGAAGATGGGAAATATGTCGATAAATGGGCAATACGAACGACGGCAATGATTGCCAGAGAACTTGGTAAACAGAATAACAAGGCTGCCTGATGGTGGCCTTTATTTTTGGCATAAACAACAGAATAAACACTGCACTGTGTATTCATTCCAACGAGTGAATACACGGAGCAATGTCGCTCGTAACTAAACAGGAGCCGACTTGTTCTGATTATTGGAAATCTTCTTTGCCCTCCAGTGTGAGGGCCTTTTTATATGCATACCAATAACGCTTCACTCGAGGCGTTTTTCGTTATGTATAAATAAGGAGCACACCATGCAATATGCCATTGCAGGGTGGCCTGTTGCTGGCTGCCCTTCCGAATCTTTACTTGAACGAATCACACGTAAATTACGTGATGGATGGAAACGCCTTATCGACATACTTAATCAGCCAGGAGTTCCCAAAAATGGATAAAACACTTATGGCTATCCAGACTAAATTCACTATCGCCACTTTTATTGGCGATGAAAAGATGTTTCGTGAAGCCGTAGAAGCCTACAGAAAATGGAGGTCAAAATGATTCCGGTAGAACTGGCGAAAACTCCAGAGTTAAGTCGATTAAAAAGAGAGTATCACATTGCTGAGGCTCGTTACTGGCGTAAAGCGGGAGATAAATCAAAGAAACAACTTTGTTTATGGCAGGCGCAAAGAGAGCGCATGAATGAGCGCGAATTTCTTTCCTGCCCATCCGAATTACCATTCTGAGGCAAATTATGGGAACTGCGACATTAATACTCGGTGAATCTGGCACCGGAAAATCAACCAGCATGAGAAATATCAATCCAGAGGAAGCAATACTTATAAAACCAATAGGCAAGCCGCTACCATTTAAATCAAAAGACTGGCTTGCATGGGATGCCAGAGCAAAAAAAGGAACCGTAGTTACCACTGACAAATGGGACGTAATAGTTGCTGCAATTAAGCGTGCTCACGAATACGGAAAAAGAATCGTTATTGTTGATGACTTCCAGTATGTGATGAGCAATGAGTTTATGCGCCGCTCAGAAGAAAAATCGTTTGATAAATTTACTGAGATAGGCCGCCACGCATGGGAGGTGATTAAGGCTGCACAGGATGCACCTGATGACCTGAGAGTCTATTTTCTTGCACATACCGAAGAAACCCCTATGGGGCGCGTGAAAATGAAAACTATCGGCAAAATGCTGGACGAGAAAATCACTGTCGAAGGCATGTTTACTATAGTTCTTCGCACTCTTACCCGCGATGACCAGTTCTTTTTCACCACGAAAAACAACGGTGCAGACACTGTCAAATCCCCAATGGGAATGTTTGATTCCAATGAGATTGATAACGATCTCTCTTTCGTCGATGCCACTGTTTGTGATTACTACGGCATCAATAATGTTCATCAAATTAAGGAAAACGCCGCATGAGCAACGTGATTTTTACTTATAACGAAGAAGCAGCACTGACCGCAGGGCAAGGTGGTTTTATTAACGAAACTGGCGCCCATATCATTACCATTACTGAAGCAGAACTAAAGCAATCAGAAAAAGGAGCCAAATTTATTGAGTTTTCTGGAGAATCCGACGACGGACGTAAAATCCAATATCTTAGCGTCTGTGTTCAGAAAAATGACGGAACGGAAAACAAATTTGGCGCAAATGTCGTTCACGCCATGATGGGGTGTGCCGGGATTGGACAATTAACGCAACATATGGTTTCCGCCAGTAAATTTGTTGCTCCTGAGTTTCATGGAAAGAAAATCGGGTTAGTGCTCCAGAAAGTATTAACCACAAACAAAAAGACTGGCGCAGACAGCTACCAGATGGAAATACGCATCCCGTTTATTGCACAAACAGGTCAAACCCTTAAAGAAAAGGCGGAAGGCAAGCAACCAGAAACTATCGCCAACATGGTTGCCAGCCTCAAAGATAAAGACAATCGCTCTAAAAACGTAAGCCAGAATCATGCAGATGATTATGGTTACAGCCAGAACGATTACCCTCCTTTCTGATTATTGAAAATAAGGCTCCCATTATGCCAGCGCCTCTGTATGGTGCGGATGACCCGCGCAATTGCTCCGGTAGCTCCAAGGCGGAGGTGCTGGAAAATATCAAAAACAATTTCGACGCGTTTCTTGCTCTGACACCAGAAACAAAAGCAGAACGGATGTACCGACGCGATATACAACTCGCGCTAAAACAGGAGAAGGACCGAACAAACGAAACAGCAATGAGACCGTTGCGAAAAGCGACAATAGACAAATTCCCTGAATATATCGACCCGCGCCTGCGTAATTACCGCTCACGCTATGGCGCTATCAGTAATGACTGAGGAATTTACCATGAGAGGACTTGCATACAATCCCGGCATTCTTCCGGCAGAAATGATTATTCGCCAACGCGTAAAGCCAATGCCATCGAGAGAGGAATTTCTTAAGAGAAATTCTTTTCCATCAGTGAATCAAAACAAATATCTGAATGCGATGTGGCGGAGTGGGAAGAAATGAAACAAATGTCACTAATTGAGATGGATGGTTTTCTGAAAGGTAAATGCATCCCATGTGATTTAAAGGTTAACGAAACAAATGCTGAATATCTGGTACGCAAATTTACTGAAGCGGAGGCCAAGATTTCAGCTCTGTCCGAAGACCAACAGAAAGCGATTGAGTCAATTAAGCAGGCTGATTCTGCTGTTAAGTTGGCACACGAGAAGTTTTCAGCACTGGCAGCGGAGAATGCTGGGCTGAATAAATTTATCGCACAGAGTTGCTACGTGTTTGATGGCGAGCAGGATGAAATATCTGATGCGTATATCTGCGCAACAGATGGAGGGATGCCGCAAACACCAGCCACCGATGCTTTCCTGGCTGAAGTGAAGACTGAAGCACGCAAGGAGGGCGCTTACTTTGTGGCGAACAGAATGCTGGCTGCCTGGGAAGCTGGTTTTATTGATGATACTGCGAAGAACGCCGCGGATATTGCCCGGATGATTCTTACCTCTACTGAGTTTATGGCTAATGCGCCGGAAGGCGATTTTGACCGCTCATTCTCTGATGGCGTTCTCGAAGATATCGCCGCCCAGCTTCGAAAAGGAGGCAACCAGTGAGCAAGATTGACTATCAGGCACTGCGTGAGATAGCAAAACAGGCCACGCAGGGCGAATGGGTCGCATTTATTTCGTCGGGTACTGGTACATATGCGGTGCATACACCCGGTGATAAACGATGTGAAGACGTTATCAAATGGACCGGCTTTGATGGACAGGAAAACGCAGAGAATAACGCGCGTTATATCGCAGCTTTCAACCCTGAAGTAGTGCAGGCGTTGCTGGATGAACGGGAAAGAAACCTGCAATACATCAAAAGCCGCGATCAGGAGAACGAGGATATTGCGCTAACGGTAGGGAAGCTGCGTGTTGAGCTTGAGGAAGTAAAACAACACGCTGAAGAATTATCAGAAACCAACGCTGTTCGTAACCAATGGCGGCCAGATATTTGCCCAATAACCGGACGTGCATTTTTTATGTGGATTGAGCATCCGACATTAGGAAATGTGCCGACGTACGGTGGCCCATTAGACAGTTACACCATTCCAACAAAGGACGGTGACGGTGAGTTTTCATGTGAGCGTTACGATCATGATTTTGGCGGTTGGGTAGAAAGCGAATGTCTTGGGTTATATCTGATTGATGATAGAGAACAATGCAGGGTCTACGAACTGGAGGAACGCGTTAAGGAACTGGATGCTCGGGAAATAACGCTCCCGGAACGTAGCAGCATGCTTCATCGAACAGATTTTCACGATGATTACCAAACGGTAATGGCATACAAAGTTTCTGAAGTCATCGATGCAATCCGCGCTACTGGCATTCGCATCAAAGGAGAGTGATATGGCGCTAACACACCGCGAACTCTGTCAGATTGCGTACAAGTTCCTTAAGCGCAACGGGTTCAAGGTTTGTTTTCATGACCGCTTTATAGCTGTAACCAGTACCGGAGAACAGCCAGATGCTATGGGATTCAGAAATTCAGCATCATGCCTGATAGAGGCGAAGTGTTCTCGTGCTGACTTGTTGGCAGATAGAAAAAAGCGTTTTCGTAAAAATCCGTCTCTTGGAATGGGCGACTGGCGATTCTTTATTAGTGAGCCGGGAATTATTTCAATTGAGGATTTACCACCTGGCTGGGGATTACTTCACGTTGTTAACGGAAGAGTACGGAAAGTACATGGGTGGCCCAAGGGTAATTGCTGTTGGGGTAATCCTGACGATAAGCCATTTACTGGAAATAAGCAGGTTGAATGCGATTACATGTTATCTGCATTAAGGCGCATGGAGTTGAGAGGGCACCTTAATGAAATATATGACGGTGTAATTGTTAATAAGAAAGAAGGAAACGCGGCATGATCACTATTACCAAAGAGCGACTACTGACAATCAAGCAGTGGCGCGAAACATACGGACCTGATAGCAACGTTGTACTGCCAGCAGAAGAAGCGGAAGAACTGGCGCGGATTGCGCTGGCATCACTGGAAGCAGAGCCAGTTGCTTATATTTTCAAACATCCGGCCGGAAAATTATTCTGGGCTTTAACGGATGAAAGCAATAAAGAGCAATCGGACGTTATTCCTGTTTATGCCGCCCCTCCAGTGCCAGTAGTACCTGAAGAAAAACCAATGCCTAACCATCTTAAAATGTACGCGGTCGATGCTGTTGCCGCTATTGCAGAGGTGAGAGGCTGGAACTCCTGTCGTGCCGCTATGCTTCATGGTGCCGAACCTGTAAGCAAAACTTACAAGTTGAACCAGCTATCGTGCAACTCTCCGGTAACTCCGGATGGTTGGATAAGCTGTAGTGAGCGAATGCCGAACGATAAACAGTATGTTTGGTGTTGGGGTAAGTCTTACGGCTGGACTGAGTGCAATACCTTCGAAGGGTATTACGATTGGTCGAGAAACAAATGGTGGGCAGTTACTGACGATGGGGAAGAACCGGCATCGAAAGTAACCCACTGGATGCCGCTACCAGAACCTCCTCTTTGATAGCTAAGCTTATACATATCTTTTACATCAGCAATCTATTGTTAATCTCCAATCAATGTTACGTTGTCATCTCTCTCATGCTTTGGAGGTAGTGATATGTCTTGTCCAAAATGCGGTTCTGGAAATATTGCAAAAGAAAAAACAATGCGTGGATGGTCTGATGATTATGTGTGCTGCGATTGCGGATACAACGACTCTAAAGACGCATTTGGAGAGCGTGGTAAAAACGAGTTTGTCAAAATTAATAAAGAACGCGAAGGCAACGAAAAAAGCTAATTTATTTATTCATATATGAAAACAATGTAACCAATATTCGAATTGAAGAACTGAAAGAACACCAAGCCGCCTGATGGCGGTTTTTTATTGGAGACAAGAAATGTCAGATTTGGCTATGAAGGTTTTGAAATGGCAATCAACTGGCGATGTCGGCATCAGTAGCGCAACTCTTGCCTCAATCGCATGTGGCCTGAAAAAGAATATCTATGGTCATCACTTCGGCGCTCCCCATGACGCAGCAGACTTTCGGCGATGCGTTGCACTTGTTGAGCAGATTCCAGAAATCAGAGATTCATTCGACAAGGTTGCAAAGCGCGTTCCGGCATTCAAAGGAATCCTCAACGAATGGGATTCACTCGTCGCGCTGTTGAAGTCTGAAATGAAGACGTACGGGAACAAAGCACCAGAGACTTACAGAAGAATCAGCGAGCTACGCAAGGACTAACCCGCCTCACACTCGATGAGGCCTGTTCATATCTGATAGAGCCGCTATATGGCGGTTTATTTTTGCCTGGAGAGTTAAGATGACCGATACCAGCCTGATTCCTGAGAAAGAAGTGATGAACAAGCTCGGTGTTTCATCACGTCAGACAATCTGGAACTATACCAAACGGCACGGATTTCCGAAGCCAGTCAGAACCCACCCCAAATCATACCTTCGTGAAGCTGTTGAAGGGTGGATTCTTAACGGTGGCGTTAATCAGAAATGCTCCTGATGTGCCAGAACAATTTATCAGCGTGAAGCTCATACGCTTTGCGCTGATCCTCTATCCAGTCGTGTTTATTGTATACGGACATTATCCCGCCAAGTTCATGACCGAGCATTCGCTCAGTAACATGAGGCTCGACATTCATCTCGGACAGACGTGTAACAAGCGTTCTTCTGAAATCATGTGTTCGCCAGTAACCTAGATCCATCCCTCCCCTTATTCTATTTACGAATCGGTTGGCTGCAGCGATGCTGATCGGTTTGTTTATGTCTTCTCCAGGGAAAAGAACATCATTGTACGTTGTCATGGCCTTTTCGAGAAAAGGCTTAATTTGATCGAAGATTGGACGGCGGATAACATTACCCATCTTGCTATGCTCTTTCGGTACGGTCCATACGTTGTCCAGCAGGTCAAATTCTGTCTTTGTTGCCAGCCTAAGCTCTGAGAGCCTCGCCCCCCACAGCATAAGCATCTGATGAAGGAGCTTATTTGACGTAGACGCACGGCTTCTTTCAATAGCAAGCCAAATCTTAGCCAGTTCGTGATACGACAGTACCCGATCCCCTACCTCAGCGCGGGAGCCGAAGTCCCTTGGTTGGATGCTCATAATTGCGCAACTATCTATCAACTGACGCCGCATGCACCAACTTATTGCTGATCTTAGTTGACTTAGCACCTGCCTTGCTCGGCGTGGATTATCTCTTTCTTCTTCGGTAAGCAGGTCAACCCATTGCTTAACCGTGATAGAAGATGCCGGACGATTAGGAAAGGCGTCATGCATGCGCTTCATAACCGTTGATCGGTAAAGTGCCTGGGTCTTTTCTCTGAGAGTTGTAGAGACGTAGTTGTCGAACCAGTAGTCGAGACACTGGGCGACCGTCATGGAGTTCTCCACCTTCTCTTCAAAATAGGTGCGTGGATCCGTTCCTGAGAAATAGAGCTTTCGCAAGTCAGCAGTGATCTGTCTGGCATCCTTCAAAGACAGGGATGGGTATCGACCAAGCCCAAGTCTATTAGGCTTGCCATGCCAGCGATAGCGGTACTGGAACTGGATGACCCCCTTCGGTGAAATTCGTACGCTGAGGCCATCGGCATCAGCCACTTCTTGTGGGCCCGAATATGGTTTACCATAAATAGTACGCAGTTTTGTGTCGCTTATAGCCATAAATAATATTTGGTACGCTCAAAAATAATGGTTTGGTACACATCTGGTACACAATATCACATGGACAACAGCGCACAGTAAACAACTATATTTGACGTTCGTAGACATACCCAGGTGAAAAAATGGTTGTTTTTCGAGTTATAACAGACAGTTAATTAACTACAGTGGACAATGCTAGACAATGACAGACACAGATAAACAACCTACCTTCCTCTTTCACGATTACGAAACCTTTGGAACGCACCCCGCGTTAGATCGCCCTGCACAGTTCGCAGCCATTCGCACTGATAACGAATTCAATGTCATCGGCGAACCCGAAGTCTTTTACTGCAAGCCCGCGGATGACTATTTACCCCAGCCTGGAGCAGTATTAATTACCGGTATTACCCCGCAGGAGGCACGGGCGAAAGGAGAAAACGAAGCCGCGTTTGCCGCCCGTATTCACTCGCTTTTTACCGTACCGAAGACCTGTATTCTGGGCTACAACAATGTGCGTTTCGACGACGAAGTCACACGCAACGTTTTTTATCGTAATTTCTACGATCCTTACGCCTGGAGCTGGCAGCATGATAACTCGCGCTGGGATTTACTGGATGTTATGCGTGCCTGTTATGCCCTGCGCCCGGAAGGAATAAACTGGCCTGAAAATGATGACGGTCTACCGAGCTTTCGCCTTGAGCATTTAACCAAAGCGAATGGTATTGAACATAGCAACGCCCACGATGCGATGGCTGATGTGTACGCCACTATTGCGATGGCGAAACTGGTAAAAACGCGTCAGCCACGCCTGTTTGATTATCTCTTTACCCATCGTAATAAACACAAACTGATGGCGTTGATTGATGTTCCGCAGATGAAACCCCTGGTTCACGTTTCCGGAATGTTTGGGGCATGGCGCGGCAATACCAGCTGGGTGGCACCGCTGGCGTGGCATCCTGAAAATCGCAATGCCGTAATTATGGTGGATTTGGCAGGAGACATTTCGCCATTACTGGAGCTGGATAGCGACACATTGCGCGAGCGTTTATATACCGCAAAAGCCGATCTTGGCGATAACACCGCCGTTCCGGTTAAGCTGGTGCATATCAATAAATGTCCGGTACTGGCCCAGGCGAATACGCTACGCCCGGAAGATGCCGACCGACTGGGAATTAATCGTCAGCATTGCCTCGATAACCTAAAAATTCTGCGTGAAAATCCGCAAGTGCGTGAAAAAGTGGTGGCGATATTCGCGGAAGCCGAACCGTTTACGCCTTCAGATAACGTGGATGCACAGCTTTATAATGGCTTTTTCAGTGACGCCGATCGTGCAGCAATGAAAATTGTGCTGGAAACCGAGCCGCGTAATTTACCGGCACTGGATATCACTTTTGTTGATAAACGAATTGAAAAACTGTTGTTCAATTATCGGGCGCGCAACTTCCCGGGGACGCTGGATTATGCCGAGCAGCAACGCTGGCTGGAGCACCGCCGCCAGGTCTTCACGCCAGAGTTTTTACAAGGCTATGCTGATGAATTGCAGATGCTGGCACAACAGTATGCCGATGACAAAGAGAAAGTGGCGCTGTTAAAAGCGCTTTGGCAGTACGCGGAAGAGATCGTCTAATTTGAAGCCTCCGCCGCTGGTACGGCGGAGGTCAATGTTGAGTCAGGCTTTTTGAACGGTGATACTCCACGCTGCATCGCCAATCTGCTGATAATCGGTGATGGCATGTCCTTCTTCTGCCGCCCACTGTGGGATTGCTTCAGTTGCCTGGGTGCAATCAAACTCAATTACCAACTCGTCGCCGCTGGCCATTTCTGCCAGTGCTGCTTTTGCTTCTATGAGTGGAAACGGACAGACCTGCGTCACCACATCCAGCTTTTTAATCGCCATCTTTACACCTTACTTAATTTGCCGCAGCAGTTGCCAGTCGCGCCTTACGCTGCGGTCGAACATACACAAGCCAGGACGCAGTCCAGACTCCGAGAATCATAAATACAAGGCCAATCCAGCCCTGCCAGGTCATCATTGCAGTCATAACCAGTCCATTACCGATAGAGCAACCACCTGCAATGCTGGCACCGAAGCCCATCAGTACACCACCTAACCCGCTACGTAATGTTGTTTGTGCATCAGCTGCGCGAACGCGGAACTCACGGCTCGCTTTGGCTGCAATAAATGACCCCACGAAGATCCC
>OOAF01001340.1_pt1 | contig 21579 bp, 20 predicted proteins | sample 1671251 | NCBI WGS metagenome assembly OOAF01 (sample SAMN06348137, study PRJEB24527) | human gut metagenome | biome: human gut; feature: ankylosing spondylitis patient; material: feces | host: Homo sapiens | place: China | collected 2015-10 | reverse complement strand
GAGCGGTAGGGCAGGTAATGCAGATGAAAGACGCTTGCTCGAGGCCCCTTGAGGGGCTTTGCCAGTAGGATGCCCTTCTAGGGCTTACTCAAGCCACCGGCTTAGCCGGTGGTTTTGACTATACCTTAATTGAAAAAAACTTCGTTTCATACTGCGAATCACTTTATATATTTAGTTATTGCTCGATACAGACTTTTGCAGCGAGCATCCCACAATCTAGCAGGTTCATGGATAGAGCATTGATCCACCCTACATGAACACATACCACATGACCGCTCACGACCTCGCCATGACGATGATTCGTGAAGTATTGTACGAAACTGGGATCACCGCCACGGCGGGCATCGGCACCAACCTCTACCTCGCCAAAGTCGCTAAAGATAGTGAGCATGATCGACACAACAACATTAATCACAGCGAGGAGGACGGGCTATGGCAAAAGGAATAACTGAAAAAGAACCCGACCCGCGTATCGTGTATGCGGATATCATAGACCTCCCCCATCACCAGTCAGCTACCAGGCCCCACATGAGTCTGTATGACCGTGCCGCACAGTTTGCTCCGTTTGCGGCTCTGACCGGCTACGATGACATGGTCAAAGAAGAAGCACGATATGTCGGGCAGCAGATAGAGCTAGGCGAAGCATCCATAGAGCTTCTGAACCAAAAGCTCACCCTGATTGCCGATGTGATAGAGGATGGCACGAAACCTACTGTGTCCATCACCTACTTTGAGCCGGATACCATGAAGGCTGGTGGAAAATATGTGACCGTATTTTATAAAGTTCCACCAAACACACAAAGCCGGTACAGATCCGCGTCGATGGCGACGGGCTTCTGTACCGGCTTTTTCAGGGAGAAGGAGCAAATGTAAGGAGAGGTGTTTGTGTTGATGCTCGTATTTTGTTTGGGAGAGAATTGGAGTTTTGTGTTTGAGTGTTGAGAAGAAATCCAGTAAGCCAGGCGCTATTTCATGTTCAACTCAAGTCGCGCCAGCGCTGGGAAGGATTTTATGCTGCACAATGGGGTAAACGTCACACTCCAGCCCCCTGCTGTCAGTGTCTGCGATTCAGAGAAAATCCGTCCGCTGCGGAGTAAAGATGTCCAGAATTACGCCCTCTTCCAGGGCCACTGCACCATGAAGCAGGTCGGGAGCCACATAATAGCTGTCGCCTTTGTGCAGGATGTACTTCTTGCCTTCCACCTCGTATTCAAAGCAGCCGGACAGAATATAACTCACCTGCTCATGGGGATGACGGTGGGCTTCGCCCACAGCACCTTTCTGAAAGCTCGCTTCCACCCCCATCATCCCGCCGCCATGGGCAAGGATCCGGCGGGTAATCCCCGGAGCCGGGCAGGTAGGCTGAATGTCCTCGTATTTCAGTACCATAGGGAACCTCCTGTTTCTAGTTTGTCAGCCTGAAGCCTTAGATGAATGCCTGGCCGCCGTTGATCTGGATCACTTCGCCCGTGATAAAGGAAGCCTTCTCCGATGCCAGGAAGACGATCACGTCCGCCACTTCGCGGGGGTCGCCCAGCCGCTTCATCAGGATGCTGTCCTTCCAGCTCTCCACCAGGGCGCGGTCAGTCGCAGCGTGGAAGGCAGTGTCGATGGTACCGGGAGAGACCATATTGGCACGGATGCCGAACTCGGCCAGATCCTTTGCCAGAGCACGGGTGTAGCTCTGGACAGCGCCCTTGGAAGCTGCATAGATGGAAGCGCCGATGCCGGCACCACTGGTCACTGCAATGGTGCTGAAGTTGATGATCGAGGCATCCTTGCCCTTCTTCAGCAGAGGCAGGGCGGCCCGCGTGTTGAAGAACACGCTGTCAAAGTTCAGGGCCATGACCTTCCGCATAAAGTCGGTCTCCATCTCGGACACACGCTGCCGGCCGCCCAGGCCGCCCACGTTGTTGACCAGCAGATCCAGAGAACCAAACTCCTCGCCGATCTTGGCGAAGGTCTCGTTCACCTGCTCCTCGTTGGTAGCGTCGCAGGCATAGAAGTGGGCCTTGATGCCCTGGCTCTCCAGCTTATCGATCACCTTTTTACCTGCCTCCAGTTCGATGCCGGTAATGATCACCTCGTATCCTGCCCGGCCCAGTGCCTCTGCGGTTGCGCCGCCAATGCCGCCGGTTGCACCAGTAATAACTGCTCTCATAATAAAACCTCCATCATAAGTAAAAAATTATTGTAACCTTAAACGGTTAACTGCATTTGATAGGTAGCCTTGTCCCCCACACTTCGGATCAAAACCGTATTCCGGATCCGATTCACGGGGTTGTCCTTGGTTTTCAGCAGGAACAGTTCCTGCCCTTCCTGGAGATCGACCCGAACCTGCATCGACTCTGCCCCCAGCTGAGCCCGCAGAACCACAGCGTTCTGATCTGTTTTAACTTTCTTGGTTTCCAGAACGTGCTGATAGCCGTTCTCCGAGAAGCCCAGGTCCGCCGCTTCCGTCGGCAGGTCGCAGGACAACTCAATCCCCGGCTCAAAGTGGAAGGTATAATCGTAAACGCCGGTTTTGCCCTCTACCTGGAAGTAATCCAGAACGGAATTCTCGGTGATCTTCAGCTCTCTTGTGTAGTCGATGCCCTCATAAACGTTCTCGGCCTTGCAGCGCACCTGGTCGTTCTCAAACAGCAGGCATTTGCCCGGTTCGACCGAGGTAATGTCGGTTCCGTTCCAGCACACTGTGTTGTGTGCCAGGGTTTTACGGTGCCACTCGTTGCACAGCCGCGACTGATAGCCCGCGTTGGACAGATCCCGAGACAGGCGAAGCTTTTTGTACATTACCTCAACGTTCATGATGTCCGGGTGGGCATGAGAACGCCCATTCAGGCCGTACTTCAAGAACACATTCCAGGAATCGTTCCGTAGCATAGCAAAGTTGGAAGTGGGGAAAATCGTCGAGCTGTGGGGAACGGGCTTGTAGTCCGCATAATTGAAATCGATGTTGAACAGCAGCCGCTCCAGGCAGATGGTTCCGCAGCAGTAATAGGGCTCTGACAGCGGCAAAGTGGTTCTCGGCGCGGGATCTGCCTCAATGATTTTGAGGATATTTCCTACCGGGCTGTACTCGCCAAAGGCCCGGGCTGCCGTATGATAAACATAGCTGAAGGTCTTCAGATTCAGATCCGGCCAGCCATCGTTGGGATTCGGCAGATAGAGATTGTCAAAAGCGTACTGGTACGCTTGCACAAACATCCGCTCCAAAATAGCGGTGCTTTCCTGACCAAAATCGTAATCGTAAATTTTGCCGAACAGGAACAGATAGGAAACGCCCTCCAAGAGGAAGAAGTTGTAGTGAATTGACCCCTCATACCAGAAGCCATCCTTGGTGACGCCCTTTTTCAGCTGCTCGTGCATATTGAACTGGCTCTTGAAGGCGTAGTCAATCATTTCCTGATCGTGCATGGCCAAGCCCATAACACCGATTGCAGAGAGCGACCAGCAGCTGATGTTGTGGATGGCAACCGCCTGCGGAGCCATCAAGCGGAACATCTCGCGGAACAGTTTCTGGTGGATGCGATCCAGCCAGGCCGAATCCAGCTCATCTCGCAGAATCTCGATGGTCTGGATAAACCGGATGGCTACGATCGCCTCGTTGAGGCCCTGGGGCATCATCTTACCGCAGCCCCACACCATGTTGTCGTAACTTTCGCAGAGGACATTTTCTTTGCTGTGCAGCTGGAACTCGTGATAATGCTCTGCGTAGAACTCCATGACCCGGACCGCATAATCCCGGTACTTGGTCTCGCCGGTGGCCTTGTAGATCAGGGCGGAAACCAGAGTCATCACAACAGCCCGGTTGCGATAGAAGGTAATCCAAACGCCGTTCCGCGTCTCGTCCCGATAGACTTTCCCGCAGACAACACAGCGGTGTTCCTTCGGCGAGTTCAGGTCAAAGATCAGGCGGCCGCCATCGTCGTCGCAGAAGTAATGGTGACCCCATCGGCTCAGCTTCTCCGGGGAATCGGAAAAGCCAGGCATAAATGCATCGACGTCTTTCTTCATGACTTCAAGCGCCTTCTGGTTCATCTCCAGCCCCATCAGCTCTTGAAACCGATCGTTTACATAATTCACAAAAGCCCTCCTATTGGCGATGGATACCCCTTTTTACAAGGAATATTCCTGTTTCGTCTTCGATTGACATACCACTTGGATCGGTGTAGTGTTGGATGCGGAATCACAGTATCCAACCTTTACCTCATAGGAACAACCACCGCACTCCAGGAAAAGAGACCGCCCCTTGTGCTGAACTTTCACCGGATCATCCGAGAAGGTAAAGCACTCAAAAAAGACTTGTTCTTTTTCCGGCGCAGAAGAGCAGGTTGCCAGGGTCTGGATCTCTGTCCGGCACTTTTTGTCCTGTTCCTGGGTGGTCATGACGCTCTCCACCTGCTGCTGGTACTGCTTTTGGCAGATAGGCCGGTCCGAATAGACCTGGTAAGACAGTTCTCCGCCCATCAGCGGGTATACGGCCGTTTGCCCATCCAACTGCGCTCTCCGGTCCGTGTTACAGATCAGAGAATAGGTGTGGGGCTGTGTGCTGTGCAGCAGATCCACAAACACCCAGAACCGCAGGCCGTCGGTGATCAGCGCCCGGCTGACTTCCTGCATTTCCTGTTTGGCGGGGTACACGCCGGCCGTCTCGCCGCGATAGAGCACCAGGCTGCCCTCCGTCTGGAATTTGGTCACCCGCCCTGCATACTGTTCGGGGCAGAAGGGCTCGCCCGCCACCAGACGCTGCCGGACGCTGCTCATATACGCATCGTTTACATCTACGGCATCGGTGTAAAGCCCATCCACCAACAGAACATTGTGGTTGTCCGGCATCAGGTTGCGGTTATATCCATCCTCACAGGTGAAATAATCGCTCCCGCGGGTAAAGATGTAGGAGAGGTTATCCGGATGATGATGGGACAGGGAGAACAATTCGATCCCCTCTTCATTCTGGATTTTCCAGCCCTCTCTCCACTGCTTGATACCGCCCGGCGGACTGCACTTGATGGTCAGGACTTTGGCGTCCCATTCCCAACTGCTGCGAACGGTCAACAGGCCTAGATCATCGAAGTAGCGCACCAGCGGCAGGTCTGAAAGCTCTTTTTCCGGCACATCGGGTGCATACCACAAGAACTCGAACACCGCTTCCGGCAGAATCCCGGGTTTCACCTTGCTGTTCTGGGCTTCCTCCATCAAAAACTCATCGACCACCAGATTTCCCAACTTTTGTGCGTAGCCATCGCCATATTCTGCGGCAGCCTTATAATACACACAGGCTGTATGAGAACTGTACCGGTCATGGCAGTCCCCATAGTTCAGTTGGCGTTTCAGGTCCGCACAGGACTGATACAGCCGGTAGTAGAAGGTATTTTTGAGGTATTCACTCTTCTGGAACCAATCCACGCCCTCCTGTACTTTCAGCAGATGGGCATAGACAAACAGCCACATCCCGCCATAGCGCCAGTAGGTCGCGCCCTCATAGTTCGACCCGTCCTCCGGCATCAGCGCGAACACCCGCGCAAAATCCTCTTTGGCCTCCTGAATGTACTGTGCAGCGGCTTCATCTTCCCCTTGCAGGGCGTAACCCGCAGCGGCGAGACCCGTCATATTAATCCAGTTATGGTTCTGGTAGAAGTTGGTGGACCAACCCTTGCCGTAGGTCTCGCGCCGGTAATCCAGCATGATCTGTGCGTGATGCCGGATTTTGTCCGACACTTTTTTCTGCTCCTCGCTGGAAAGCCAGGGCTTGAGCCAGTCATACCCCAAAGACAATCCAAACAGAATCCAGGAAGCAGACAGGTCTACATTTACCAAATGGGCGTTGCCCCATTTTTCATAGGAAAGCACGGTGCGAATAAATCGCTTTGCCTGGTGCAGATATTCCTCGTCACCGCTGAGGCAATAGGCCAGCGCCAAATTGGGGATCGCAATGCCCATATAAGTTGTGCTTTCTTTGGGATGTTCCTCAGGCAGGACCATCGTTTTATAGCGATCGGCCTGCTCAAGAAGCCTTTGATACTGTTTTTTTCGTTTTCCGGAAATCTCTTTGCGATAGGGTTCCAAGTCTCCGATAAAAATCAAATGGCTCGCCTCATTTCACTCTTTTGCCTCTTTTTTCTTTTTGCGGTCCCGAAGCTTTGCAGCCAGTTCCGAAAGGGCCGTATAGAACAGCAGATACAGTGTTGCAAAGCCAAAAGGTTCTCCTGGAATCAGAACCGTTTCAACCGGGAGTTCCAGCATCTGATTGAGCAGCAAATTCAGGTTTTGATAGGTCAGGTAAACCAAAATTACTATAATCATGCTGGCGGCTATTTCCACCAAATTCCGAGCTGCTTTTTTTGCACCAGAAATGTTGCGATAGGTGTGGTTTAAAATCTCTCCATTCCGGGTCAGCCGGAACACATTGTAGGCAATCGGGTTATAAACCACGATTGTCACCAGGCCGATCCCAACTCCTAAAAAGAAGATGAAATCAATCGGACTGGAATACCCGCCTACTTGTGTTCCAAAGCCGATCATGAAGTAGCACATTCCCACCAGCCACCAACGCATCAGCCCGGCTTTCCGATTGTCCGTGAACCAATTCTTCAGGAACTTCTTCATACCTTTTTGCTCCCCAAATAACGTTTGACTGCATCGACCATCAGCAAAATCCCTGCTGCTCCAAAAGCGGTCATCAGGCCCGCACTGAACAGAATTGCTTTTTGTACCACCGCGACATCCAAGTTGCTCTGAATTTGGATCGCCTGCTGGTAGATACCAACCAGCTGCATCCCCAGAGCGATGGTGCCCGCACAGAGCAGCGCGGTCAACACCTCTTCTCGGATTCTTTCTCCGCGGATCTGGGTAGCTTCAAACAGAGTTACAAGACCCAGCAATACAAACAGGAACATGATGAACCCGCAAATTTGATCCTCCAGAAGCAGCAGGGCGTTGGTGTGGACATAGGTGAAAATCAGATGCACAATTGCCGCTGCAGCCACCAGCAATTTTGCGGTGATCTGGATCTTAGAGGTTTCTTTACGCATGATTTTCCTCCACCTCTCTGCACAACAGACTCCTGGTTGTCTCTCTATCAAAGAAATGTGCCTTGTCCATGGAGAGACTGACGTAAAACTCCGGATTGATCTTTACGTCGGAGGGGACGCTCAGGACCAGTGAACTGCCTCCAACCATGGCATGAACAATCTGGTATCGGCCCATATACTCCACTTCCTCCAGACGCACCGGGATGGTATTCTCCTGGATACCCTCCGAGACTGCCAGTGCCTCCGGGCGCAAGCCCAGGATAACCTCTTTCCCGATCGAAGAGCGGAGCTTGGCTTTCAGCGCGTCCGGCAGCGAAAGCCGGAAGCTTTCATTTTCAAAGCCGGTTTCACTCAGCTTGCCAGGGATAAAGTTCATCTGTGGTGTGCCGATAAAGCTGGCCACAAAGAGGTTGACCGGAGCGGCGTAAATCTCCTGCGGGGTACCCACCTGTTGGATCACACCCTCTTTCATGACAACGATCCGGTCCGCCATGGTCATGGCTTCGGTCTGATCATGGGTAACATAGATGGCTGTCACTCCAAGGCGCTGCTGCAGCCGTACAATCTCGATTCGGGTGGAATTTCGCAGCTTGGCATCCAGGTTCGACAAGGGCTCGTCCATCAGAAACGCTTTCGGCTTGCGGACAATGGCACGGGCCAGTGCCACCCGCTGCTTTTGGCCGCCGGACAGCTGCTTGGGCAGACGGTTCAGATATTCGGTAATTTCAACCGTATCAGCAGCTTCCAGCACTTTATCCAGGATAACCGTATCCTTTTCGTGCTGGACTTTCATGCTGATGCCCACATTCTCGTAGACCGACATGTTGCTATACAGGGCGTAATCCTGAAAGACAATCGCAATATCACGCTCTACCGGGGGGCATTTGTTAACGACTTTTCCATCCAGGATCACTTCTCCCGAACTGATTTGCTCCAGACCGCCCAGCATTCGGAGAACCGTGGATTTGCCGCACCCGGAGGGGCCGACAAACACGATAAATTCCCCTTCATCAATGGTAAGGTTAAAGTCGTGAATGGCATGGAAGCCATTTGGGTAAATCTTATTAACGTTTTTGAATTGAATTTTTCCCATTTGCTCTACACGCCTCCGATTTTATGAACCAATACGCTCGAGCTTCTGCCGGAGAGCCTGGCGTTTTTTCGCCTTGGCTGTGCCGGTCACTCCTGCGATGATTAAGAGAACGGATCCGATCAGGTTGGAAACAAGCAGAATCGTCTCGTGTGCATAGGGCTGGAGAAATACTGGCACGATCAAGAACTGCCTCACAAGGAAGTACACCCCAACGGCCAGTGTGATCACGGCCCATCGCGAACTGTACACATTGATCTTCACTGCACAGGTAAATACCAGAAACAGCACGAAGATATTCACGATAACTGTTAAACCCATCCAGAAATTAACGGGCATCGAATCCAAAATCGTGGTGACATATACAAACTCGGCAATGATCGCCAGGAGCGTCAGGGTGTAAGAATAGCCGTTCGTTCTATAAAGCGTCACATAGGTTTTCTTTTCTTCGGGAGGAATGGATTTCAGCATACTCAAACACCCTCCTTTTTCAAGCGGACAAATGTCAAATGGCTCGCAGTCAAATCGATCGCCAATGCGCCGCACACCAAGATGTAAAGTGCGTTAAACACCACTCCAAGCCGGAATGTTGTAAACTGCAGCTGATAGTTTTCAAGCCCCTCCAGAGACAGGTACTGAAAATCCAATCCCTGATAGTAAACAGAAATTGCTTGTAAATTCATGATCGAGTTGGCTGCGCCATAACAGCAGGCAACCATCAGCAGCAACATTACAACCAATGCAAAACGATCCGGAACACAAGACAGAATCTCCAGAAAAACGATCAGAGCAATCCCGATCACACCCACCAGCGACCAGGCAAAAATCTGGCGGTTAAACGTCTGAAGGATCACGTCGTGGAACATTGCGATTTCTTGGTTCTGCGGCAGTTTCAGTCCAAACAAATCATTATATTCCGTCATAAAGGCCAGGGCAAACAGAAACATTCCGATGGAAGCCAGAATATACAGCACAGAAAGGATCCGCTGCCCTTTGAAAAGTTTTCTCATAAGTTCCTCCTAATTCTGTATTCCAAAGGCCCTGCCCCGAATACAGTTTGCAGAGTTCAGTTTGCGGCCTGCATCGCTGCATAGGACTGCTGGTAGGCCACAACATAGTCCGCGAGATTGCGCGCTTCAAACTGTGCCAGATACTCCTCATAATTGGCCGGAATCGTAATTCCCTGCGGGGGATTGTTGCGGGTCTTGTACCGTACGATGTTAAACATCTTTTCCACGACGTCATCTTCCTCCATGGCAGTGGTTTCAGAGATCATCTCTTTCTGCCGGAGCGTCAGGGAGAAGACCGGCGGAATCATCTTGTAATAATTGGGGTTGTCGCCCTTGGGGCCCTCGCCGGCGTAGGTTGCAAAGGTCGTGGTGGAACCCTGGAGCAGCACCCAGCCCTCAAAGCCGCGCTCGGAAGTATACTGGTACTCAAAGCCGATGTCTTTCTGGTATCCAATGGGGATCAGGCTACCCATCCAGTCCCGCATAAAGGTGGACAAATCGCCCTTGGCCACCGCATTGCAGGTGTCCACCATCCACTGGTTAAACTTGGGATAGGAGGTCCCATCCGGACCCTGGTAGCTGCCGTTCTCCTCCAAGTTCATCGGCAGGCCGTAGTTCTGGAGCGTGGAACCCTCTTCGGTGAAGAAGTAGTCAAACAGAGCGCAGGCGCGGCGCAGAGTCTTTTCGTCCGTGCAGCCCGCTGCCGAAATTGCCCAGCCGTCGGGTTTGATGGCGCGGCCGTTGTCGATGAAGTACTGCCACACGCCGTTCACCTTGGCGACCGGCGGCAGGATCACCACAACATCGCTGTTCAGCGAGTCCGCAGTGGAGGATGCCTGCCAGTCGAAGGTGATAAAGCCAAAGGAAGGCGCATCGCTGGAATCCGTTCCCCACAGAGTGCTGCGGAAGTTGGTCTTGTTGGTCAGGTCATAGCAATCGGAGTAGATCAGACCCTCGGCCTCCATATCAGACAGATAGCACAGCACATTGTACATGCCCTCGGTGGAGTAGGTGTATTGCACATTATTATCTGCATCAATGTACCAGCGAGCGGTGTAGGAGTCCGCACTGTGTGCTTTCACGCCGTCAAAATAGGTGCTAAGGCGCAGCAGATCCTCCCGATAGCTGGACTGACGGGTGAACATGGGCCAGACCGTATCCGCTCTTCCGTCGGTCAGGTAGCCGGGGTTTGCCTTGATGCAGCGCATCAGGGCCACCAGCTCGTCGATGTCGTAGGCGGCCTTCTCGCCCAGGAACAGCTCGGAGGGAGAAGCGTAGTCGTAGTTGTCCTTGATGTACTGGACAAAGGTCCTGGTCAGAGTTTCGCCGTTTTTCACCGAGAGGGCGTTCTGCAACTCCACAATGTTCTGATCGGTCTTTTTGGTAATGGTGACGCCTTCCATGGGAGACACGCTGCCGCCGTTAGCGCCATAGCGGGCGTTTGCGCCAGCATAGAAGCCCTTGTAATGGCAGGTCAGCTCGGTGGCAGTGTCGTAGGGGGCGTTGTTTACATCCAGCAGCATCACGACCCAGCTCTGGCGGGCGCAGAACGAGCGAGCAAAGTTATTCAGTTCTGCAATGTAAGGGATGTGATAAATGTTGCCGTCATATGCGGTGATTGCACGTCGAACGTCAGGATTCTCGTCCAAATAATTCTGGAAATTGGGCAGGTAACCCTGATCCATCATCTGGCTCAGATTGACAAATTTGCCCTCGGTGCCATAGTACATCAGATCATCTGCGATGGAGTTACCGCCAAAAATATTTGCCTCTGCAAAGTTGGTGGTGGAGGCGGTATCGATCATCTCGGTAGCCTTCTGGTCCTGGGTGGTGACATCGGTGATGGTCACATTCAGCACCTGCTTCAGGTGGCTCCACACCGGCTTGAGCATACCGGCGGTGACATTGGTGCCGTCGGGCAGATTCAAGGGAGACTCCTGGTTATAGGTGATGGTCCGGGATTTGTTGCCCGCAGCATAGTTGATTTTCAGGGCGATGTTCTCGCTGAGATCCAGCTCAGCCGCCGGGGCCGGCCCACTGCTAGCCTGGGAATTGGCCGTGCTCTGGGCCGCCTGTTCTACAACAGACGAGCCGCAGCCCGCCAGAACTGCCGAAGCAGCGGTCACAGACATGAGCTTTAAAAAATCACTCCGTTTGATTTTCATGTTTTTCTCCTTTTCTTCTACAAGAGTGTTATTCTTTAAAAAGTTATCCTTTTACGCCGCCGACGTTGACGCCCTTGGCAAAATATTTCTGAATATAGGGATAAATGACCAAAACCGGGATGATAGAACAGACGATGATTGCATAGGCCAGGCTGTCTGCTGAATAGGAAAGAACTACCGGAGATTCGTCGTACAACTTCTGGTAGTTTTCGATCAGCTGCCGCAGATAAACCTGGAGGGGTTGCTGGTTCGGGTCGGCCAGGAGCATTCTCGACCAATAGTAACCGTTCCAGCGGCTGATGGCATAGAACAGGGTCACCGTTGCAATACTGGCCGTGGACATGGGCACATAGATCCGGGAGAACAGCTGGAATTCGGTAGCGCCGTCCACCAGGGCAGCCTCTTCGATTTCCTTGGGGATGCTGTCAAAATAGTTCCGCAGAAGGATGATATTGTAGGCCTGCACGCCAAAGGCAATGATCATGCCCCAGCGGTTGTCCACGTTCATGCTCTTATAGTTCAGATAAAGCGGAATCATGCCTGCGCTGAACCACATGGTGAACACCAGCAAAAAGTTCCATTGACGGCGGAACTTGAGCTTTTTCTTTTGCAGGGCGTAGGCACCGGTCAGAGAGATAAACATACTCCACGCCGTGCCAACCACCGTATAGAACAGGGTGTTTGCATAGGCAATCCAGAAACCCTTGCTGTGGAGCACCATGTCGTAAGCCTGCAGGGTCACATCCTTGGGCAGGAGCACGATGCTCCCGCTCTCGTAGGCCACCCGGCCGCTGATGGAGACGCTGAACGCATACACGATCGGGTAGAGCGTCACGGCTGCAAAGGCGATTACCAGCAGATACGCACATACTTTAAATATTTTTTCGCTTCGGTTGAGAAGGTCCATCTTTCTTTTCCTCCTTTACCACAAAGATGTATCCGAAATATTCCGGCTAATTGTGTTTGCCCCAATCACCAGCGCAAAGGCGATGAGGGAGTTAAACAAGCTAACCGACGCACCAACGCCATAGTTGGCCGAAAGGATACCGATGCGTTGTTCAAAGGTAGACAGAACATCTGCGGTCACATAGATGTTGGAGTTGTACATCAGCAGGACGCGCTCATAACCGATAGACAGCATGTTGCCGATTCGCATAATCACCATGATAATCAAGGTCGGTGCCATGCCCGGGATCGTGACATACCGCAGCTCCTGGAGCTTATTTGCGCCGTCCACCTTCATAGCTTCATACAAGGTGGGCGAAATACCCATGATGGCGGCAAAATACACAATCGAGCTGTAGCCGCTCTCTTTCCAGATTCCAACAGCAATGTACAGTGGACGGAAATAGTTCGCGTTGGAAAGCAGCGAAACGCCCGGTTCAATGAGGTCCAGCCTCTGGAACAATGCCGCCAGAACGCCTGTGGAGTTTACGCCGCTGTACACCAGCATGATGGTAATGCTGGTGATGGTAACCTCAGACAAAAAGTGGGGCAGATAGGTCGCCGTCTGGGTCAATTTCCGGACAAAATTGTTGCCAATCTCCGCAAACAGGATAGCCAGGATAATCGGCACAGGGAAACCAAATACCAAGCTGTATGCGTTAATTACAAAGGTATTCCGGAACGCCTGCCAAAACTGTGTCTGGTAGACACCCGATACCAGGGTCATAAAGTTTGCAATGCCTTTAAAGTCGCTGTTCCATACGCCCAGGCTGGAGTCAAATCGCTTAAAGGCGATGAGCAAACCGCCCATCGGCTTATAGGCCCACAGTGCAAACCAGATCACCACCGGCAACAGCAGCACATAAATCTGCCAATCACTGGCCAAAGACTGCAAGAGCTTTTTGCCGTGCGGCTGTCGCATCTTAATTTTAAGTTGATCCATTCTTTGTGTCGTCCTCCTTGTCGTGCGCCCAGAAATACCGCTTGCAATCCGTTTGCGCCAGGCATTTCAGGCAAATTTTTGCTGGGATCCCGCTATCTTACAGTATCACCGCCTTTCTTCTGTACTGCATTCAACCTTTGTATCAGACTTATTCAAGTACTGAACAGTTGCTTCATCCAGCCCGCCCCATACTCTTTGTGCAGGATCACCGCAGCGACCACCAAAGCAAGCAGGCCAGTCATACCATTGCTGATCATCATAATCAAACCCATCGCCTGGCCGCCCACAAGTGTTGTACAATGCTGGAAGAACAGGAGAATCGGAATCCGGAAAACAAAGAGTCTTGCAAAATTGACATAGAAGGACAATTTGGTATATCCAAAGGCATACAACAGCGCCATAACCGCCGAATGGATCGCCAAAAATACGTTTGAGATCATTTCGAGAGTAAAGATCTGCGCAATCAGTTCTGCAAAGGCCACATCCCCTTTGGAAAAAACCGCGAGGATCGGATCTAAGAACACCCAAGTCAAAATGAATCCCAAAACGCCCCAGACAAAATCTACTATAAAAACACACCGAAAAATTTTCAGGGCCCGCTGTAGATTTCCATAGCCGATGTTCTGTCGAATCAAAGCAGCCCCGCCATCTCCAATGCTTCCTGCCGGGACCGTAGACAGAGCGCTGACGCTGTTTGAAACGCCCAGCGCACCCACAGTTTGGGTGCCGTAGTTCACGCCAACCGAGTTAACGACCACTTTGCCTGCGCTGAAGGAGAATTTTTCGGCGATAACCGGAAGGGAAATGGAAACAATCTTTTTGACGATGCCGCTCTTCAGCTTGACATATCGGAACGACAGCCCAAAGACGTCCTCAGGGTTACGCAGGTTATAAAGGCCGATTGCTGTTACCACCAGGTTGGAAAGCAGGGTGGCCACTCCGATCATGACAATCCCTTGATGGAGCACCAGAACAAAAAAGGCGGAAAACGAGAACTTGGTAAGCGCCATTGCAAAGTTGATCCGCATGATTTTGGCACCATTCCCACGGGCCTTTTCAATGGCGATATAGACATTATTGAAGAAGGTGAAAACCAGATTCAGCGCAGTGATCCGGTAGTAGTTCAATCCGATTTCCACAAGCTGGGCGGGAGTGTTTGCCAAACGCAGAATAGGCCTAGCCCCCAGGATAAGCCCTGCCACCAGGACAAGGGCAGCGGCTCCGGCCATAAAAAAGGTGGTATTTACGGTGGTTTTTAACCTCTCATACTCCCCAGCTCCATACAAACCAGCAATTAGAATCCCTGCACCGATGGAAAGGCCGGTCCCCACCGAGACGATGGAGTTGTTAAGCTGGTTGAAAAACGACACCGCCGAGACGGATTCCGGGTTGATCTGAGAGGTAATTACAAGATCGAACACCCGAAACAACTCATTGATCAACTGGAACAGTGCCATGGGCAAACAGACAGAAAGAACTGCCTTGGGGATATTTCCCTCTAAAAAGAATTGCCTTTTTTTAAGTTCTTTTGGATCTACCTGCAAGCCCATGTTGATTCCTCTCTGCATGGGTTCTTAATTAAGAACCCAGTTCATTTATCGGACTGATAAAATAGTGGTTCTGGATGAACCACTATTTTATATGATGAATCGTTAAGTTTTTACAGTTCACATTTAGGAACCGAGTTCTGCTTTTTCAGTATATACGAATTTGCCTTATTCTGTCAACCCGGTTTTTCTTTTTCTCGCATTTTGACAAAGATTCAATTTGCGAATTGTGCAACCTGTAGGGGATCATAAGAATCTCACTGAATCTTTTGAGCCTGATCATGGATCTTGGTCTGATACGTCTGCCTGAGTTTCTATGGTATCCTTCAAAACCATTCGTGCACATACGGCACCCCCTCTCTTTAGGCAGGAGTGCTTGACGACAGAACGATATAATGATAATATACATTCTGGATTAAAGTTGATTTGGCCTGGAGGAGGATGTAGTAAATCATGAATCGAACCGTTGAGCGCACTTTGGCAATCCTCAAAATTATTGCCAATAGCGAGCATGGCATTACCCTGCAGGAAATTGCCAATCAAATGGACATGGCAAAAAGCAGTGCTTTTGCAATTGTCCATACCCTATTGGAGTTGAACTACATCAGCACGGTTGAAAACAATGATAAAAAATACTGCTTGGGGGTCGAGACTTTTGCGCTCGGGATGAAGTATGCTAACAATCAAAGCCTCGTTCAGCAGTGTGTCATTCATCTCCCCGGGCTGGCTGAAAAATACAACAAGACTGCCTTTCTTGGCATATTGAACGGCTCCAATGTGGTTTATCTTTATAAATATGTCGCAGAAAACGCACGGCTTGCCACCTGCTCCATCGGCTCCAGCAAGCCGGCCCACGCGACAGCTCTGGGCAAAGCGCTGATTGCTTTTCTCCCACCCAAAGCGCAGCGCACACTGATTGATAACATAGAACTCACCTCTTATACCGATCAGACCATCTCTTCTAAAGAGGAATTTATTGCACAGTTGGAACAGATTAAAAAGCAGGGTTATGCAACCGAATTTGCTGAATTGGGCCACTTGACTGCGTGTTGCAGTGTTCCGATTCTTGATTCTCAAGGTAACGCTGTAGCTGCAATTTCTCTGGCAGATATCGCTGAATCAAACGAAAACTATCTCCAGATGGCCAATGACCTAAAGGCTGCTGCGGCTGAAATTTCCAAAATTGTGGCCTACACACAAAATTGATTCCCAAATTATAAATCAAAATTCCCGACTTTCGGTACAGTGGACAGCCTGTTGAGCTGTTTGCCTCCGGTGGAACTTCAGTAAAAACTCTGAACGGTTCTTTTGCTGAGGTTCCATTTTTTATAATTTTAATTTTTTGACCGCTCGAGACTTGCATACAACAGAAAAAACGTTACAACAGACTCGTCTTGAACCCACAGTAAGAGATCAAAACCCATTTACATAGATGATTTTTTCTGGCACCCGGTTTGTCCTCATAAAATGCCGCTCCCTGTATCGAGCTGCACACAGCAACCCGGAATAAGCTTGTATTCTCCCCAACAGAGTACGGGCAACATATCCACTGTCTTTCCTGCTCAGCAAGGCTTTGCCGCTATCCTCAATAGGATCGTTGGCCTAAGATCCATCCCTTGGGGTTTCATATGCCCACTGAGTAGTGCTATGAATCCAGGCGATGCCACCTATTCAGTTTTTATTGCATTTGCAATAGAATAAAAGCAGAGACGGAACACAACAAAAAGGAGAAATCATCATGGGTAAAAATGCTATCGTGGGACAGTCCGGCGGCCCGACTTCGGTCATCAACGCAAGCCTTGCAGGCGTGTTTGAGAGCTGCAAAAGCCGCGGCGCTCAGGTGGTGTACGGTATGTGCAATGGCGTAGCCGGTCTGTTGGAAGAACGGGTGGTTGATCTGGGCAAGCTGCTGACCGACGATCTGGATATCGAGCTGCTCAAGCGTACCCCTTCGAGCTTTTTGGGGAGTTGCCGCTATAAGCTGCCGGACTGGCGGGCTGAAGAGGCCGTCTACCAAAAGCTGTTCGCTATCCTGAAAAAGTTTGACATCGGCTACTTTTTCTATATCGGCGGCAACGACTCCATGGATACAATTGGAAAACTGGCCGACTATGGCCAGCACATCGGCAGTGATATCCGCTTTATTGGTGTACCCAAGACCATCGACAATGATTTGATGGTCACCGACCACACCCCCGGCTACGGTTCAGCCGCCAAATACATTGGAGTTGTAATGAAAGAGATCGTCCGGGACGCAACGGTCTATGGCACCAAGTATGTTACAGTGGTTGAGATCATGGGACGCAACGCCGGTTGGCTGACGGCCGCTGCCGCTTTAGCCAAAGGGAATGACTGTGAAGGGGTTGATATAATCTGCCTCCCTGAAGTACCTTTCCATGTCGATCGTTTTATCGAGAAGGTTCGTGCAATGCAGGAAAAAAAGCCCAGCATCGTTATTGCAGTCTCGGAAGGCGTCAAACTGGAAGACGGCCGCTATGTCTGTGAACTTTCCGATGATGTCCATAAAGATTCCATTAAAATTGATCGGGCAACACCAAATAACAAATGCTGGATATCACCAGTTAAAAAAACAGTAATATCCAGCATTCATTTAGATTTCTAGTCCATGGCTTCCAGCCATATTCTTCAAATATTCCTCCGGGTCACCATTCAAAATCAAATCCGCATAGCCAAGCGGGTCATTGTAGATGAGATAATCCAATTCCGACCTCTGTGCCATGGTCACGTCCAAATCATCCTCGACCCCAGTGCAGTCAATGGAGATCATTCTCCCATCCCGGAGCCGTAGCTCCACGCAGCCGGTGTCCATGTTGAAATGGCAAGCTCTTGCATCGTACTTCATGTTTGTGTCCTTTCTGCCTTACGGCACCTTTACAGTTGTGACCTTCGTAATATGGTCTTTCTGATAAGGTTTCGGACACACAGCCGTCAGGGAAGAGCCCTTGTTTTCGTTTCCGAAGAAAACAAAAAATCCGAACCCTTCTCCTATTGAGAAAAGGTTCGGATTTTCATGGTTTGGTGCGGATAAGAGGACTTGAACCTCCACCGAGTTGCCCCGATTAGAACCTGAATCTAACGCGTCTGCCAATTCCGCCATATCCGCATATTCTGTTTTGTTCGTGAGCTGTGTCGCTCGGAACGATAGTTATTATACCAGATATGGCAGAATTGTCAAGCATTTTTTCAAAAAAACTTTTTCCTCACTGCAAAACGTCATACTTTCGCGAAAAAAGCCCTCTGCAGGCCGATTTTCCGGCGGTGCAGAGGGTCGGAGTTTCTTTGTTTTTTTCTTCAGCAGGCAGCCGTGCCGGAGGCCAGCAGATCAGACTTTGCCCCACACCAGCCACAGGTACGCATAGCCTGCCAGCACGGCGGCCAGCGTAAAGGGCACGCCGATGCGCAGGAAGTCGCGGGTGGTGACGGTCTCGCCGTTTTTGCGCAGAATGCCAATGGCCGCGATATTGGCCGAAGCACCGATGGGGGTCAGGTTGCCGCCCAACGTTGCACCGGTGAGCAGGCCGAAGTAAAACACATAGGGTTCCACGCCCACGCCATCGTTCATCAGGGCGGCGATGCTTTGCACCACCGGCAGCATGGCGGCCACGTAAGGGATGTTATCGATGAAGGCCGAAAGCACCACCGACACCACCACCAGCAGGGTGAACAGCCGGAAGGGGCTTTCCCCTGCCACGGCATGGAACAGCCGGGCTGCTGCGTCGATAACACCCGCCGCGTGAATGCCCGCGATCACGATGAACAAGCCAAACAACAGCAGCAGGGTGTCGCAGTCCAGCTCGCCCAGCACATGCGCCAGCGGCTTTGCCGACCCTGCCCGCAGGCAGGCGCGCGCCACGCCAAACAGGCACAGCCCCATGCACACAAGACCGCTGCGCAGCTCGTACACCGTGTGCAGCGGCCCGGCTGCAGGCTCCGGCAGGAAGGATGCCGCAATGAGCAGACCCACCGTAAGCAGCATCAGAGCGGCGGGCACATCGTCCTCCACCTCAGTCTCCACCTTTGCGGCGATAGGCTGGGTCTCACGGCGGAACAGCCACAGCAGCACTGCCAGCGAAGCAAGTGCGCCCAGCTCCACGCCCCAGAAGATGCCCGGACGGCCCCGCATCCAGAAGAAATCGAAGAAATTCATGTCGGCAAAGCTGCCCAGCAGGATGCTGGTGGTGTCGCCCACCAGCGTGGCCGCGCCCTGCAGGTTGGAGGACACCGCAATGGCAATGAGCACCGGCACCGGCGAGATCTTCAGCTTGCGGGCAATGGCAAGGCCCACCGGTGCTACCATGAGCACCGTGGCCACATTGTCCACAAAAGCACTGATGACACCGGCGAACAGCGCCAGCATACACACCGCCCACTTGACATCCGGCACACGGACGATAAGCATTTCCGCCAGGCGGGCAGGCATTTTGCTCTCGATGAACAGTGCCACCGTACCCATGGTGCCCGCCATCATGAGCAACACATTATAATCCACGGCCTGCAGCGCGGCGCGGAGTGAAAACTCGTAGACCCCTGCCTCGCCCAGCACAATAAAGAGCACCGCACTGCACAGTGCCACCCACGGGCGGTACTGCTGCAGCCGCAGCATCAATACATAGGTAACAGCAAACAGGATCAGTGCAAGTATCATTCGTTGATCTCCCCGCTGCGGGCATCCTCGTCGATCATGCGGTAGCCCACGCCCAGCTCATTGAGGATATAGGCATTGCTGCCCGGACGGCTGCCCAGCTTTTTGCGGATATTGGCCATGTTCACCTGCAGCTTTTTGGTGCTGCCGATGTCGGTATCGCCCCAGATGGCCTTGACGATGGCCGCATAGGTCATCACGCGGCCCGCGTGCTGGGAAAGGAACGCCACGATGTTGTATTCGGTCTGGGTCAGCTTGATCTCCTGCTCGTCCACGAACACCTTACGGCGGTCATAGTTGATGCGCATTCCCTGTGCGCGGAACTCACCCGCCGGGGCATTGCCGCCGTGCATGGCACTGTAGCGGTTCAGCCGCAGGGCAGCGCGCACGCGGGCCAGAAGTTCGCCGGTGCCGAAGGGCTTGGTGATGTAATCATTGGCACCCAGATCCAGCGCTTCGATCTTATCCATCTCGTCGGTGCGGGCCGAGAGCACCACGATGGGGGTCATATACTTCTGCCGCACGGTGCGGATGAATTCCAGCCCGTCCCGGTCCGGCAGGCCCAGATCCAGAATGACCAGATCCGGGTTGTGGGAGGCGAACAGAGTCAGGCCCATGGTACAGGTATGAGCCACCAGAGCCTGATAATCGTTGGTGGTGAGCAGCGTTTCGATAAAGCTGCAGATATTTGCCTCATCCTCTACGATCAGGACCTTGAATTTGTTATTGCTCATCTTCTGCATCCTCCATTTCAATTTCTTCGGTCTCCAGCCAGAAGCGGATGGTCGTTCCCTCACCCAGACGGCTCTCGGCCTTGATCTCGCCGCCGTGCGCCTTGATGATGGCCGCACACACCGAAAGGCCGATGCCCATGCCGTGCTTGCGGCTGTCTGCCGGTACATCCGGGTCGGTGCCGGAGAACAGCGTTTTCAGCCGTTCTCTGGGGATGCCGCAGCCATTGTCCGTCACCTCGAACACCGCACGATTGCCCACCGTGAACACCTTCAAGGTCAGTTTTGTCATGCCCTCGGCGTGCAGAGCGGCATTTTCCAGCAGGTTCATCAGCACCTGCTGGATGAGCATGGAATCCATGGGGATCACGATAAAGGCATCCGGCGTTTCCAGCTCCACCGGGATCTCCGGGTAGCGCTTGCGGAACTTGACCAGTACCGTATCCAGCAGTTCGTCCAGCACAGTGGGGGTCTTTTGCACCGTCACCTTCTCGCTGTCGATGCGGGTGACGGAAAGCAGATTCTCCACCATGCGGGTCAGCCACTGGGCATCGCTGCAGGCTTCACCAAGCAGTTTAATGGTCTTTTCCTTATCCAGCGAGTCATAATTTTCGATCACAGTGGAGCAGGCACCGTAGATGGAGGTGAGCGGGGTGCGCAGATCGTGAGAAACCGCGCGCAAGAGGTTCGCGCGCATCTTTTCCTTTTCACTCTCCATACGCAGCTGTTCCTGCTTTTTGATGCGGGTGGTGAGAGTGCTGGTCATGATGGACACCACCAGCATCACAAGGCCGGAGAACAGGTTTTCCGACAGGGTAAAGTTGAAGGCGAAATACGGTGAGAGGAAGGCAAAGTTCACAGCCAGCACGCTGATGAGCGAAGCCGCCACGCCCCACGCATAACCTTCTGTATACATAGAGGTGACGAATACCGCCAGCATAAAGATAAGCATTGCTACGCCCTCAATGCGGCCCATAACGGCCTGTGTAAGCATCACCATGGCATAGGCGGCGAACAGAGCCAGCAGCATTACGGTGGCATCCCGCACAAGCGTCTGTTTTTTCATGCACATTCCCCTTCCCAAATAATATATTCCGTTTCCCGCATTATACCATAGAAAAACTAAAGATACAGTAAAAATCCTTTGCCGTAAAGAGGGACGTGATTTGACACTCCCTCTCCCCCGTAGTAGAATAGCCTTATCAACACTTTATCTCACTGGATCAGGAGTAACGATATGCTGTATTTCGAGAACGACTACTGTGAGGGTGCACACCCTGCCATCCTGCAAAAGCTGGCCGAGACCAACTTTGAAAAGGTGCCCGGCTATGGCACCGACCCCTACTGCGCCAGCGCCAAAGCAAAGATCTGCGCTGCCTGCGGCTGCCCGGATGCAGACGTGACCTTCATCTCCGGCGGCACCCAGACCAACGCCATCGTCATTGCGTCCA
>OOAF01001322.1_pt1 | contig 21797 bp, 18 predicted proteins | sample 1671251 | NCBI WGS metagenome assembly OOAF01 (sample SAMN06348137, study PRJEB24527) | human gut metagenome | biome: human gut; feature: ankylosing spondylitis patient; material: feces | host: Homo sapiens | place: China | collected 2015-10 | reverse complement strand
CCGTGCGGACCATTTCGCTGTCACTGGCATCCAGGTACTCGCTCATGGTCATAAAGTTCTCTTCCGAGAAGCGATATCCAGCGAAGGTGACGCGACTGTTGAGCTGGTCAAAGTCTTTGGAATAACTCACACGGAAGGAGTTACCGTCCAGCGAACCTTTGCCATAAGCGGTGTCTTTATCCAGTTTGGTATGCGAGTGGGTAACATCAAACGCAACCGCGCCGAACGTAGACAAATCGCGACCGATGCCAAGTGCCGCAGACTGATAGTTTTTATCTCCCAGCGCGCCGCCATATAGCGACCAACCGTTAGCGATCCCCCAGGAGGCTTCAGCACCAGAGAAAAATCCCCCCTCGACATGGTGGCCCCACTCTTGCGGACGTCCCATCATGACTTTATAACGAACCTGGCCTGGGCGAGTAAGGTATGGCATCGAGGCGGTGCTGATGTCATATTCCTGCACCTGGCCGTTCTGTTCTTCAATGCGAACATGCAACGTACCGGAGATGGAATCACCAAGATCCTGAATACGAAACGGCCCGGCCGGAACCTGCGTTTCGTAAATCACACGCCCCATCTGGCTGACGGTCACTTTTGCTGTGGTGTGCGCCACGCCGGAAATGTCTGGCGCGTAGCCACGCAGGTTGGGAGGCAACATTTGATCGTCAGTACTGACACTGCCGCCAACATAGTTAAAACCGTCGAAAATATCGGAATTGAGGTAATCTTCGCCCAGCGCCAGTTTGGCTTTCAATGACGGTAACGCCCGCCAGGCATAGTAGCGACTCCACTCCCATTTTTTTTGTGTGTCATCGCCGCTAAATTCATCGTCATCATCATTACTGCGGGTATGTTGATAGTCGGTCTGCCAGTCGGCACGCACACGCCACGGCCCCAGGTTAACCCCGACCGTCCCGTTGCCGCTGATCTCGTTAGAGTCATCACCGCCATTTTCTTCGTGTCGTGTTTGCGCAGTGATGCTGTAGTCCGCGATGATCCCGGAGATGCCATCATCCCAACGAGAAGGCGGATCCCAGTCGGGCCAGGTATATTCGAGGTAAGCCTGCGGTAATGAAATGACTAATGCGGACTGGCTTAAATCAGCCTTAATTTCCATGCCTTCCAGTTGACCGGGTTTCAGGCATTTACCATCGTGGCTCCATTGCAGATTTTTCGCCACATCTTCTTTTAAACCAAACTGCGCCACCAGTTCCGGTGTCAGACAAGCATAAGTTTTGCTCGCGTCATCTTCACCAGCGTACCAGTAAATATCGTGCTCTTCCGCCAATGGCTGTTTATTTAGTTGAACCTGTAAATTGTATTTTCCGGGCTCAACATATCCCTGACTGGAAAAACGCTTCAGATCAATTTTCGTGTCGCCTTTTAATTCCAGAAAACGGGAATCAAACTGAATGTCGTCTTCAGCCCAGACACTGCTATAACTCCCTGACATTGCCAGCGCAATGCACCACGGAAGTATCCGTAATCGAAAAAGAGAATGGTCAGGCATACACGTTTCTATCCGTTTTTATTCTTGTTCGGTCAAAATCCATTTAAATCCCCCCATAGCGGTGTCGCTATGGGGGTATGCCTTACAGGTAAGTAATCTGGAAGGTGGTATTTGCTTCGAAATTACCCAGATCTGGCGCATCAGCTGCGCCGACCAGCCAGGCTTTAAAGTTCAGTGTCTGCTTCGCTTTGCCTTTATTAGTGGCAGTGTCTTTCACGATTTTCTGGTCGATACCCATGCCACTTTTGTAAGAGGTCCCCAGAGAGTCACCGATTGCCAGGCTAACGTTGTTAAATGCCGCACCGGTATCGGTATTGAAAATGGTGTAATAATTGCCGCTATTTGCAGAAGAAACGGTACCAGTAAAGGTAGTGGTCATTGTTTCCTGAGTATCAAATACGCAATCTTGCAGGCGAATCTGGAAATTTTTCGGCGTGGTGGTGCCGTTATTTTTCAGTTTTTCGGCACCGATATCACCCATATCAACTTCCAGTTTGTGATCGTCCGGAACGATAGAACACACTGAGTCTTCAATGGTGCCGTAAAAACGTGCAGTACCGTTGTTACCCGCAGCGATTGTTGCCGTAGAGGTGAACGCGCCCATCACCATTGCCGCAGCAATAGCTGTTTTAACAAACTTACTCATTATTTGTCCTTAAACTATAAATAATTAAAATATAAACATTGCAATACATTGATTCAGTCAATAGCCAATGTTTATACCCAGCCATTGAATACGGCATGCGATCCAAAAAACAGGTCGTATAAAATGTATTCGTTGGTATGGGGTCGAATAGTGATGTTTTCACTCCCCTGATTCAATTTAATTTTACTAATGAGTAAATGTAGATTTAATTAATATATTGATAGGGGAAAGATTATCTTAAGGATCTTCTAAAAAACACGAAATATATATTTAGAAAAAACAGGAAGCATATCAACAATGAATGCCAATAGCTTAAAAAACAAACAATGAACATATAATGCGATTGGCATTAACCCGCTTTTGTCGATATAATATATAAACACTATAGCCAGAATTTAATCAAGTTTCAATTACGTCCTGCCTGATTATTCAACTCTATTTTCTCCATTATCTGTATTAATAAATGATAATGAGTGTCAAACAGACATTATTCATTTCAACATGTAACTTTGGGCAAAATCAAGATACGCGCAGAAGAATACTTTCCGAATGAAAGTTGAAGGTGTTTTATTTATAGATGGGGAGAGTCTTCGATAGTAGTGAGGTTGACAGATATCCGCTGCCTGATGAGCAATTATGCCCAATGAATCTACCTCATTGGGCATAATTTGGAACTCATCAGATAGCTTTTGCCATCTTCAGATTACACGGGCTCATCTGCCAGTTGAATGTGCCGTTTCCGCTTTCATCAAGCGTTACGCTGGCAATGGCCGAGGTGGTAAACATAGGCGGCGTTTCGCCCGGACATAACTCGGCAACCAGATACCCGACTAACGGTAAGTGAGAGATCACCAGTACCGAAGCAACACCTTCATTGGTCAACGCCTGTAAATAGGCACTGACCAGACCAACATCGCCGCAGGGCGTTAACTCCGGCAGAACTTCTGCACTGGAAGGCAGGTTCAGACAATCCCCTACTTCTTCCAGTGTTTGCTCGGCTCGCAGGAACGGGCTCACCAGAACGCGTTCGATTTCCACTTTTTGACCTTTCAGCCAGTTCGCCATCAGGCGGGATTCGTCACAACCATTAGTGGTCAGAGGACGAACCGAATCACTGGCGGCATCGAGGGCTGCGTCGCCGTGACGCATGATAAAAACTTGCATATTGCACCGCTTTTGTTAACCAGATTCGCCCGTTTTCTTTCATCTGAAACCAGAGAAAGAAAACGGTGGCCGGCATTGTGCCTTATCCATTCACCGAATGAAACGCTGTTTTTTACCTCAATGGCGTAAGTATAGTCAATATGCGTTTACATTTTGACCAACACTCCGCCATTCAGCGCGGATTCATATAGCTTTGACCTTCTTATTGCAGGTCAGTTGCAGTTGTTTTCCAAAAACTTTCCCCACGCGCGCCCATCTCGACCAAACGCTCGCAAGGGGTAAAACGGGAACCATACTGCGTGGCAAGTCGTTGCATTATTGCAACCACTTCGCCCGCGCCGAGAGAATCGATATAGCGGAACGGTCCACCGAGAAATGGCGGAAAACCAATGCCAAATACCGCGCCAATATCCCCGTCACGCACGCTACGGATAACCTGCTCATCAACACAACGTACTGCTTCATTCAGCATCAACATCACACACCGTTCAGCAACCTGCGGTGCGGAGAGTCGCCCCTGCCCATGTGCGCCAATGAGCGGGTAAATGGCGGGATCGACCTGTTTTTTGCTTTTACGCCCTTTCTGACCATAAAGATAGAAACCCCGACCATTTTTTCTGCCTTTGCGATCGTCGTTCAAAATTGAAGAAACAACATTTGCAGGCGCGCTAAAACGTTCTCCATAAGCGGCTTCCAGTACAGGAATAATTTTAGTCCCGGTGTCGATTCCAACCTCATCCAAAAGTTGGATTGGACCTACCGGAAAACCAAATTTCACTAGCGCGGCATCAATGTGCTCTACCCGTTCACCTTCGGTCAGCATGCGGATAGCTTCATTAATGTAAGGCGCTAAGATGCGATTGACGTAAAACCCGGCTTTGTCACGCACGACAATGGGCGTTTTGCCCTGTTTTTTCGCCAGTTTTACCGTAGTGGCGATGGTTTGCGCTGATGTACCCGCATGAGGAATAATCTCCACCAGCGGCATTTTTTCCACCGGACTGAAGAAATGCAGGCCGATAACTTGCTCAGGTCGCGTGGCGTGAGCGGCGATATCACCAATCGGTAAAGATGACGTATTCGAAGCAAAGATGGTATGAGCGGCGCAATTTTGCTCAACTTCCGCCACCATCTGTTGTTTCAATTCGAGATTTTCAAACACCGCTTCAATAATCAGATCGCGATGGGCAAAGCCGCGATAGTCCGTCGTTCCGGAGATTAATGCCAGCTGTTTGTCACGTTCGCTGGCTTTGAGATGACGACGGCGAACTTTGCCCTCCAGCTGATCCCAACTGTACTTCAGCGCATGATTTATGCCCTGCGGGTTGATATCTTTAATTCTGACCGGAATCCCCGCTTTACAAGCAGTGACATAAGCAATACCGCCGCCCATCAAGCCACCACCTAAAATCCCCACGCTGTTTAATGGCGCAGGCGGCGCATCACTGCCGGGATCTTTCTTCACGTCCGTACTGGCAAAAAAGATACTACGCAGCGCCTGCGATTGTGGCGTCATCGCCAGTTCGCCAAACGCCCGAGCTTCGGCGTCATAACCGCTGCTGGTGCCCTGCGCTAATCCCGTTTCAACAACCTCCAGGATGCGTTCTGTCGCCGGATAATTGCCTTGAGTTTTGTGTTCTGTCTTCTTGCCGACCATTTTGAACAGCAGCGCACGACCTAACGGCCCCGCCAGAATACGCTCGCGTACAGGTAGAGGGCGGGAAGATGGGCGCTCCTTCTTTGCCAGCTCAACAGCGGCTTCCAGCAGAATGGAGTGCGGAACAACGTCATCCACCAGCCCCAGCTTTAATGCCTGTTTCGCCCGAAGTTGTTTTCCGGTGAGGATCATCTCTAATGCTGTGCTGACGCCTATCAGACGCGGTAAACGCTGGGTGCCGCCTGAACCGGGTAACAATCCAAGTTGTACTTCAGGCAAACCGAGCACCGTTTTAGGATCGTCAGTACAAACGCGACCGTGGCACGCCAGCGCCAACTCCAGCCCACCACCCAGGCAAGCGCCATGAATAGCCGCGATAACCTGAATGGGCAAAGCATGAATCTCTGCCATCAACTGTTGGCCCTGCCGCGCCAGAGCTTCCGCTTCTTGCGCCGTTTTGCAGTTGCCGATCATGTTGATGTCTGCGCCAGCAATGAAGTTGTCCGGTTTAGCGGAGACAAACACCACGCCTCGCAACTCTTTGTTTTCACGGAGTTGCTTAATAATGGCGCGCACCTGCGAGGCAAACTCCGCCTTCAGGGTATTCATTTTCTCACCCGGTACGTCGATGGTGATAACGGCAATGTTGTCCAGACGAACATTAAGGGTAAACGCTGATGTCATTTCCATTATTCCGCCTCCAGAACCATTGCCGCGCCAAGCCCACCGGCAGCACAGGCGGTAACTAAACCAAATCCACCGCCGCGACGGCGAAGTTCATGCAATGTCTGGGTAATCATCCGCGCGCCGGTCGCCGCGAAGGGATGCCCGTAAGCAATCGAACCGCCAAGCACGTTAAATTTGCTATCGTCCACTTCGCCAGTGGCATGTGCACGCCCCAGTGCTTCACGAGCAAAACGTTCACTACCCAGCAACTGAATATTCGCCAGCGTCTGAGCTGCAAAGGCTTCGTGCATATCGATCAATGTCAGATCGCTCATCGTCAAACCGGCACGCTCCAGCGCCAGCGGTGTTGACCAGGCTGGACCGAGCAACATGTCCTGCCAGACATCAATCGCAGTAAATGCGTAGCTGCGCAGATACCCCAGCGGCACCAGCCCTAATTCTTTCGCCCGGGATTCAGTCATCAGGATCACCGCTGCCGCGCCATCGGTCAGCGGCGTACTGTTTGCCGCCGTTACCGTTCCGTGTTTGCGATCAAACGCCGGGCGCAGCTTTGCGTAATCGGCAAGCGAGGAATTACCGCGAATATTGTTGTCTTCGACAAGCGGTTGTTTATAAGGAGGGATAAAGGCAGTCATCACCTCTTCTTTGAGTTTTCCGTCTGACCATGCCTGAGCGGCACGCTGATGCGAACGGTGCGCTAATGCATCTTGCTGTTCTCGGGTGATGCCGTAGGTTTTCGCCATTTGCTCTGCGGTGTCGCCCATCCGCAAGCCGGTAGAATATTCTGCTACCGCAGGTGGTACGGGCATTAAGTCGCGCAAACGCAGGCGAGAGAAGAGTTTCAGTCGCTGGCTCATGGTACGAGCTTTGTTGACATCAACCAGCACGCGCGCCAGTTTTTTACTGACGCCAATTGGCAATACCGAAGAGGAATCTGCCCCACCGGCAATCCCCGCTCGAATAGTTCCCGCCATCAGGCTTTCTGCGACGTTTGCAACTGCCTGGAAACTGGTAGCGCAAGCGCGGCTGACGCTGTAAGCATCGGTATGTACATTCATTCCCGTACCGAGAACAATTTCACGCGCAATGTTGGGGGCTTCAGGCATTTGTACGACCTGACCAAAGACCAGTTGTTCAATCACTTCGGCGGGGATCTCGCTGCGTGCCAGCAGTTCGCCTACCACCATCTTCCCTAAATCAACCGCGGGAATGCCATGAAAAGCCGTCGCCTGACGGGCAAAAGGCGTACGTAAACCGCTAACAATGGCGATACGATCGCCCTGGCGGGTAACCAGCGGTAAAACCTGACCCATAACACTCCCCTGTAAAAAAATAAATAAAGTGGTCTGACCTGATCATAGTCTTAACCATTTTTTTACATTTAGCCAAGTGGAGAAAAGGGAAAGTGGGAGCTATGACACAGAGAGAAAAGAAGAAGAGAAAAGAAAACGCCCCTGCCAGCAACTGACAGGGGCGTACGTACCCGAGAGGAATTAACGCAGACCCAGCTGGAAAATCAGCATTTCAGCTTCGCAGGCAAAAGTGAAATCGATATCCAGGCGCACACCGTCAGACTCTTCAGTGAAAGTCGGGGTGATTTTGCAAGGTTCAGATTCCACGCTACGGGCTTTTTCAGTCAGCGCCGCCAGCGTTTGCTCTGCTTCTGCGCGGTTTGCAAACACGCGGCTGTAAGACGCGGTGCAGTCGGAGTTGTCCATAATGGTGCCAACATCCATACAGCAGCAAACCGGGGTTTCATCAGCACTACATTTACTCATCGTTGATTTCCTCTGTATGTGCACCCAAGGTGCCAGATAAACGTTGTGGATATTTTACGCTTCCGGAAAGTGCTGCTCCAGTTGTTAATTCTGCAAAATCGGATAAGTGACCGAAATCACACTTAAAAATGATCTAAAACAAAATTCACCCGAATCCATGAGTGCGCCACCTCCAAATTTTGCCAGCTGGATCGCGTTTCTTAGATCATATTTGAAAAAAGATAGAAACATACTTGCAACATTCCAGCTGGTCCGACCTATACTCTCGCCACTGGTCTGATTTCTAAGATGTACCTCAGACCCTACACTTCGCGCTCCTGTTACAGCACGTAACATAGTTTGTATAAAAATAAATCATTGAGGTTATGGTCATGAGCCAGAAAACCCTGTTTACAAAGTCTGCTCTCGCAGTCGCAGTGGCACTTATCTCCACCCAGGCCTGGTCGGCAGGCTTTCAGTTAAACGAATTTTCTTCCTCTGGCCTGGGCCGGGCTTATTCAGGGGAAGGCGCAATTGCCGATGATGCAGGTAACGTCAGCCGTAACCCCGCATTGATTACTATGTTTGACCGCCCGACATTTTCTGCGGGTGCGGTTTATATTGACCCGGATGTAAATATCAGCGGAACGTCTCCATCTGGTCGTAGCCTGAAAGCCGATAACATCGCGCCTACGGCATGGGTTCCGAACATGCACTTTGTTGCACCGATTAACGACCAATTTGGTTGGGGCGCTTCTATTACCTCTAACTATGGTCTGGCTACAGAGTTTAACGATACTTATGCAGGCGGCTCTGTCGGGGGGACAACCGACCTTGAAACCATGAACCTGAACTTAAGCGGTGCGTATCGCTTAAATAATGCATGGAGCTTTGGTCTTGGTTTCAACGCCGTCTACGCTCGCGCGAAAATTGAACGTTTCGCAGGCGATCTGGGGCAGTTGGTTGCTGGCCAAATTATGCAATCTCCTGCTGGCCAAACTCAGCAAGGGCAAGCATTGGCAGCTACCGCCAACGGTATTGACAGTAATACCAAAATCGCTCATCTGAACGGTAACCAGTGGGGCTTTGGCTGGAACGCCGGAATCCTGTATGAACTGGATAAAAATAACCGCTATGCACTGACCTACCGTTCTGAAGTGAAAATTGACTTCAAAGGTAACTACAGCAGCGATCTTAATCGTGCGTTTAATAACTACGGTTTGCCAATTCCTACCGCGACAGGTGGCGCAACGCAATCGGGTTATCTGACGCTGAACCTGCCTGAAATGTGGGAAGTGTCAGGTTATAACCGTGTTGATCCACAGTGGGCGATTCACTATAGCCTGGCTTACACCAGCTGGAGTCAGTTCCAGCAGCTGAAAGCGACCTCAACCAGTGGCGACACGCTGTTCCAGAAACATGAAGGCTTTAAAGATGCTTACCGCATCGCGTTGGGTACCACTTATTACTACGATGATAACTGGACCTTCCGTACCGGTATCGCCTTTGATGACAGCCCAGTTCCTGCACAGAATCGTTCTATCTCCATTCCGGACCAGGACCGTTTCTGGCTGAGTGCAGGTACGACTTACGCATTTAATAAAGATGCTTCAGTCGACGTTGGTGTTTCTTATATGCACGGTCAGAGCGTGAAAATTAACGAAGGCCCATACCAGTTCGAGTCTGAAGGTAAAGCCTGGCTGTTCGGTACTAACTTTAACTACGCGTTCTGATAACACGTTCGCCTGGATAAAGTCACCTGCATAGCAGGTGACTTTAACTCCCCCACTTCACCGAAAGTAGTGTCCTCATTGCTTACCTCCTGAGTTTTGCAAACAGCCTGACGTCAGCTTACCCTTTCAAATCAATCAGTGGTATCCACAGACAAACCTGAAGGGGAGCGCATTTTTTCAGGCGTTCTGCTCGTCCTTCTCAAAGAGTTTACTTTTCTGAATTTCCAGGATACTCACCCCCCCTGGATATTGTGCGCTCATACACGCAAATTAAAGATAGGTTCTAAATAAATGAGCGTTTTTTGATAGTCTATTTTATTAGGTAATATATATTTGTAACAAATCAATCAACATGGAATAAAATCATGCTACCATCTATTTCAATCAACAATACCAGCGCTGCTTACACAGAATCCATCAATGAAAATAACAATGATGAAGTTAATGGATTAGTACAAGAGTTCAAAAACCATTTTTAATGGTAAGGAAGGAATAAGCACCTGTATTAAACATCTACTTGAGCTTATAAAAAATGCCATACGAGGAAACAGCAATCCTGAGAGAATTAATATCAATAATTCCGCAGTTACTTATATCGATATTGGCTCCAATGATACAGACCATATTACTATTAGTATCGATAACCAAGAACCAATAAAATTACCTGCGAACTATAAAGACAAAGAACTCGTCCGTACTATCATTAATGACAACATAGTTGAGAAGACTCATGATATCAATAACAAGGAAATGATCTTCAGCGCATTAAAAGAAATATATGATGGAGATCCTGGTTTTATCTTCGATAAGATATCACACAAACTCAGACATACGGTAACGGAATTTGATGAGAGCGGGAAAAGCGAACCAACGGACTTATTTACCTGGTACGGTAAAGATAAAAAAGGCGACTCTCTCGCTATTGTAATTAAAAATAAAAACGGAAATGATTACTTATCTCTCGGTTACTACGATCAGGACGACTACCACATTCAAAGAGGAATTCGTATTAATGGTGATAGTCTCACCCAATATTGTAGTGAAAACGCCAGGAGTGCTTCAGCGTGGTTTGAAAGCAGTAAAGCTATCATGGCAGAATCATTTGCAACTGGTTCCGATCATCAGGTTGTAAACGAGCTCAACGGGGAAAGACTGAGAGAACCAAACGACGTTTTTAAACGTTATGGTCGAGCAATAAGATATGATTTTCAAGTGGACGATGCAAAATTTAGACGCGATAATGTAAAAGAAATAATTTCTAATTTATTCGCTAACAAAGTTGACGTTGACCATCCTGAAAATAAATACAAAGACTTTAAGGATCTCGAAGATAACGTTGAAAAAAGACTTCAAAATCGCCAGGCGAAATATCAAAATGAAATTAATCAACTATCTGCACCAGGTGTTAATTTTGATGATATTTAAAATTATTTTTCCAGTTTTTTGATTTTTCAACGCCTGAATATCGGAAATAGTCAGTGACGAACATCAGTATTTTTACATCATTACGTCCGGGTCATTGTCGGTTTATCTCCTTTTACTTGTGGTAATTGAGGGATAACAACAAAAAAGGTGAGTTTTGCGACTCACCTTTTTTATTTGTTTCTTATTCAGAATCAATATCTTTTAAATCATCCTGAATCGCTTGTGCGTTCGGATTTTCCTGCGGTTTGAGTTCGCCGCCATTAGCGATGAAATCATGACGCTGGAAGTACGCTTCGCGCACCATAATATAAGGATCGGACGACTGACGCAGCAGACCATCGGAATCCAACAACTGCGCACGAGTTTCTATCCCTTCAAGCGTCCATTTACCCACAGACATCGGCCAGGTCAGCCAGGAAAGAACCGGGTAAAGACCATCCGCCATATCACCACCGTCATCACGCAGCGTGAAGCTACCGTAGAACGGTAACTGGACGTAAGGCCCATAACCCACGCCATAATGACCAAGCGTACTACCGAAGCGGTGAGGTTCAGTCCGTTGCAGTTTCGGGTTCGCCATCCCTGCAACATCAATAAAACCGCCCATCCCCAAAATGGTGTTCAGGAAAAAGCGGGTAAAGTGGACCATCCCCTGATAAGGGTCGCCCTGCAAGAAGTAGTTAACCATCACCGCAGGTTCTTCAAGGTTGCCAGTAAAGTTGCTCAAACCGTTACGCGCCGGTTGCGGAACATAATCACGCCAGGCGACAGCGACCGGTCGAACAATATACGGGTCTAATACATTGAAGTTGAAGTTGTACATGGTGCGGTTGAACCCTTCTAACGGGTCAGAACGCCCTTGCTGATCTGTACCGGAACTCGCACACCCCACCAGAAGCGTAGTTCCCAGAGCAAGCGCCGACAGGCGAAGCTTCATAAATGTCTCCCTGTTTTTTTATGGCTTATGCAGTTTGCCATCCATGACGGAACGATACCGTATCCGCCTGTTTAGGTGTGGGCGATTGTAACAGCACGTCAACTGATGTCCAGACGCCCTGATTTGCTGATTTGATCATAGCCTGGTAATCGCCGCCCTGTAGGCTACTTGATTTTATAGAAACAGAAAAAGGCAAACGCAGCCTTTTCTACATTTTCAGAGTAACTCCCGTCAGTTGCGAGCAAAAAAGCCGCTACGCTTTAGCTATACGTGCTAATTCAAGAGAAGAGACCATGGACAACGACAAAATTGATCAACACAGCGACGAAATTGAAGTTGAGAGCGAAGAAAAAGAGCGCGGCAAAAAAATAGAAATAGATGAAGACCGACTCCCCTCCCGGGCGATGGCAATTCATGAGCATATCCGCCAGGATGGTGAAAAAGAGCTGGAACGCGACGCAATGGCGCTACTGTGGTCAGCCATTGCGGCGGGTCTGTCGATGGGCGCTTCGTTACTGGCAAAAGGGATATTTCATGTCGAACTGGAAGGTGTGCCGGGCAGCTTCTTGCTGGAGAATCTCGGTTATACCTTTGGTTTTATTATCGTCATTATGGCCCGCCAGCAATTATTTACCGAAAATACCGTGACTGCGGTACTACCCGTCATGCAAAAACCGACAATGAGCAACGTCGGCTTACTTATACGGTTATGGGGCGTCGTGCTGCTGGGTAATATTCTCGGGACAGGTATTGCGGCGTGGGCATTTGAATATATGCCTATCTTCAATGAAGAAACTCGCGATGCATTTGTCAAAATCGGCATGGATGTGATGAAGAACACCCCCAGCGAGATGTTTGCCAACGCGATCATTTCCGGCTGGCTGATCGCCACTATGGTTTGGATGTTTCCTGCAGCGGGTGCGGCAAAGATTGTGGTGATTATATTGATGACCTGGCTTATTGCCCTGGGTGACACCACCCATATCGTGGTCGGTTCTGTTGAAATCCTCTATCTGGTGTTTAACGGTACGCTGCACTGGAGCGATTTCATCTGGCCCTTCGCACTACCTACTTTAGCGGGGAACATCTGCGGCGGCACCTTTATCTTCGCGTTAATGAGTCATGCACAGATTCGTAACGACATGAGCAATAAGCGTAAAGCAGAAGCACGCCAAAAAGCAGAACGTGCGGAAAACATTAAGAAAAATTATAAAAACCCGGCATAAATGGCGAGGGTTTAAGCAATCGAGCGGCAGCGTACTTACCCCGCACTCCATTAGCGGGTATACTCATGCCGCATTGTCCTCTTAGTTAAATGGATATAACGAGCCCCTCCTAAGGGCTAATTGCAGGTTCGATTCCTGCAGGGGACACCATTTATCAGTTCGCTCCCATCCGTACCAGTCCGCAAAATCCCCTGAATATCAAGCCTTCCGTATATTCACGGTTCGTCATGGTTCGCGTCAGATCGTTGACAGCCGCACACCATGACGGGTAAAAAGTGGATAAAATAATTTTACCCACCGGATTTTTACCCATGCTCACCGTTAAGCAGATTGAAGCAGCAAAGCCGAAAGAAAAACCATACCGCCTTCTCGATGGTAATGGCCTGTACCTTTATGTCCCTGTATCCGGGAAAAAGGTATGGCAGCTTCGCTACAAGATTGACGGTAAGGAGAAAATCCTGACCGTCGGAAAATATCCACTTATGACTTTGCAGGAGGCAAGGGATAAAGCATGGACTGCGAGGAAAGAGATCTCGGTTGGCATCGATCCGGTAAAGGCGAAAAAGGCTTCGTCTAACAACAATTCCTTTAGCGCCATTTACAAGGAATGGTACGAGCACAAGAAGCAAGTCTGGTCAGTAGGATATGCAAATGAACTTGCAAAAATGTTTGATGACGACATTTTACCCATCATCGGCGGTCTTGAAATTCAGGATATTGAGCCGATGCAACTACTGGAAGTAATCCGCAGATTTGAAGATCGCGGTGCAATGGAGCGAGCAAATAAAGCCCGCAGAAGATGCGGCGAGGTTTTCCGTTACGCTATTGTCACTGGTAGGGCTAAATATAACCCGGCACCTGACCTTGCTGACGCCATGAAGGGATACCGCAAGAAGAACTTCCCATTTTTACCTGCCGACCAGATCCCGGCATTCAACAAAGCACTTGCAACATTTTCAGGAAGTATCGTATCGCTCATTGCTACCAAGGTTTTACGCTACACTGCCCTAAGAACGAAAGAGCTTCGTTCCATGCTATGGAAGAACGTCGATTTTGAAAACAGGATTATCACCATCGACGCCAGTGTGATGAAAGGACGCAAAATTCATGTGGTCCCGATGTCAGACCAGGTAGTTGAACTTCTCACTACACTAAGCTCAATCACCAAACCAGTATCAGAGTTTGTTTTTGCCGGGCGCAACGATAAGAAGAAGCCAATCTGCGAGAACGCGGTATTGCTTGTGATCAAACAAATCGGCTATGAGGGTCTGGAAAGCGGTCACGGATTCAGGCATGAATTCAGCACGATTATGAACGAGCACGAATGGCCTGCTGACGCTATTGAAGTGCAACTTGCACATGCCAACGGCGGATCTGTGCGCGGGATTTACAACCATGCTCAGTATCTCGATAAGCGCAGAGAAATGATGCAGTGGTGGGCGGACTGGATTGATGAAAAGGTGGAGTGATCCACCTTAACCATTATCGAAGAGCACAAAGCCTTGCAATTCAGTACAAAGCTTTGTGTGTCTCAGTTTTGTCTCATCGGTAATTATGTGTTCGCTACGATGCAAGAATCCATACCAATAAGCATCCGATAATTGGGAAAGAAAAATCCAACAAACTTCCCACATCCCACACGCGTGGATCAAAACCGCCCCACCACGGCATATTCATACGCTTGCCATGCCCGAACATTTCAATCCAGCGATATTCTGCCTGGGTGTGTTCACGCGCAATGAAGAACGTACAACCAGCTATCGCTCCGTAAGCCCAGTTTCCGGTAAAAAGGCCAACCAGTATCTGTGCGGCCACAGCACAAAGCGCATGAAGGAAAGGTGTTATATCATTTGCAATAAAATGTCCGGTTCTATATTCCATGCATTTAATCCTACTTCGTTAATATTTTAATCAAATCAATATTGCTTCCTTCTGATATTTCAGAAGGAACACTACCTGATAACGTTATTGCATTAGATGAAATTCCTGAAACATCAGAAATCATATTTTTTGCCCCGCTAGTATATGCAACTTTAAAGTCATCATAAGGACCAGAATATGAAATTTCATCCTGGTTACGCACATATATAGTATTTCCGGACACCGATTTAACAACGTATCTATTTCTGAATATATTAACCTTAACATCAGATGCATCTTTTACATAACAGGTAACACCTGATGCTATATTTTCCATTTTGACATCAAGTGATGAATTAAACATCACAGCACCAGACCTGTGGATATTATGATCATCCATATTTCTTCGAGGATACGCAGAACTATCCTTATAATATCTTCCGGTAAATCTGATATATTTGAAGGTAATTCCAGATGTATTACCACCCGACAGAATGACAACCCTTATTGATTTTACTCCTCCTTTGTCGGTTATCCTAAACTTTGCATTACCGATGTTAGACTGGGTAGTAAAACGACTGTTTTCATCATCCCATGAAGCCCCTGGAAAACCAATCCCTTCAGGCTCATTTGTAATAACACTGCCATTCTCGTCAATTCCATAAACCCTTATGCGGAATGCGCTGACATCAGAAGTAAATGCAAACACATCGCCATTCCTGACGCTTATATCACCTGATTCCCAAATTGTCCTGAAGTTACGTCCAATAGCAAAACTACCATTAACAAGATGAATTAAATTTCGCACATTTTTTACATCTGTAACATAATCAGGTGTATCTGAACTTCCCATATTAACGCTTGATAAAAATGGCGTTTTCTCACTCACTGAAAAAAGCGACACTTCATTAGTTAGTTCTTCCTGAATATGATATACAGCATTTCCATTACCATTATCAGTGACAGTTACAAGATTGTTTGGGTTATATGGTTCATTGGTATATGCAGAAAAGCTAAGCCATGATGCCTGAACAGAATTATTCCACGTATAACTACCAAAATTAATTCTTTGTGTGTCATCTGGGTTGTCTGGTCTGCGCTCAAAACGGAGTCCGTAAAAATGATTATTATTACCACGCTGAATGTCAATAACCCCAGTATTCTCCATCGTTCCACCAAAAAACTTGTTGTGATTATGTGAATACGGATTATCAGCAATAATCACATTATTTGTCCTGTTTAGGTAAAACTTGTTTTCGTTTATCCAACCTCTAACTACACCAAGAAAATGAATTGTATCGACCTTTTTCAGGTTAAAGGTTGAGTAGGCTATAGAATAATCTGTTTCATATACTGAATCATCAGAGTTTGCATATAACTGTAAGTAGTCGCAACGCTCAATGTTAATATGCTGCCCTTTTGCCCCGATAATACGAATATCCGGTGTCGTTTCAGATGAAATACCAGAATTTCTGATAATCGTTCCGAAGTTTTGTCTTGGGTTGTTAGGGTTTGATGCATTCCCGCCAAGCAATACCCCTATCCCTGAGTGGGATATGGTAAAAACAGCATTGGTCATTTCTAGGCTGACATTACGAAGATTTAATGTCTCCGTAATAATAAAATTACCTTCCGCTCGTAATGTTCTGGATGATTCTCGTGCATATTCTGCAGCCAAGATCAATGCAGATGTATCATCTGTTATACCATCGCCTTTTGCCCCCCACCCTCTTACATCACAATCGTCCCTCCACCGAGATATCTGCAATTCAGGATATTTTTTAGCTCCATCCGGGTCTTCTAATTGCTGCCGTAGTTGATCAGGGTCATACTTCAGCACATTAGGAAAATAGAACTGCTGCGCCCCATACGCATCATAAACAGCCATAGAATGGCCTTGCACGGTAACGAATTTGGCAATCTGTCCGTTATATACCGGATATCCAGCAGCATTAATGATGATTGGTTGCGAAACAGGAACGTGAGAGCCGTCTTCGTTCTCTATATAAACCTGAATCTGGTTTTCAGGATTTACCGGGTCAGTGTCAATTTTACCGATATAAATTTTGCCATTGGCTACGGCTTTAAAAGAACGCGCCATAGTGAAGAGTTGCGAAGGCATCGATACGATCACATTGGCTGTAATGTCTGTCATTTAATTTGCTCCAGATACAAGGAATCGCCGCAGCGTAGCTACGGTGAATTTTGGGCATAAAAAAACCCAGCCGAAGCTGGGTCGTTGCGTTGGTTATCTGTCAGTAGTTATGTACTGAAGGAGGCAATTCTTTATTCTTAAGTCTCATCCATGCGGAAAGATTCGTTGGTCCGTCTGGCTCATTAATATCAACATCTCGTGTATGGTTGATTAAAACATCTCTCGCCATTCCGATAACATACGAGAATTCATGACCGTAGTCGTAGCATCTGCCGGAATAGTTCGATTGAATTTGTTTTAGCGCCGGATACAGTTCGCGGAATAATGCCTGTGAGCGGTTGGCATAATCCCATAACCATACAAGGCTGTTTGCTTCTTTTGCAGAAAGCTCGTTGGTTTTCTTCTCTTGTTTGCCAATGAACTCACCTTCAAGCACTACCCTGTGGATGTACTCTACGGCCAGCGGGATTTGTTCAATTGAAAGTTCATCAATGCTGTCAATACCAAAACGCTGATGAACCATATTGTATGCATCGTCATAGCGAAGTCCTTTCTTTCCTACCAGCATGTTTACTGCATCGCGTAGCGGTGTTCTTTCCTCAACAGTGGTTTTCTTTCCTTTTACATACTCGCCATGTTTGCGAATTGAAGGCAGAACTTCTGCTGTTACCCACTTGCGGAATTTGTGCGGGACTGAACCTTTATTGACTGCATCGCGGCAGCGCAGAACCAATGTATACATACCTGATTCGCTCACAATGCTTAGATTCTGCTCACCACCAAGGGTGTAACTTAAAGTTACTCCCTTTTCATCGTCATCAAGTGCAGTAAGCGCCTTGCGTGAGTTAGTCAAATCTAAAGCATCACAAACATCTTTAGCTACAAACCACAGCTCACCGCACTTGTTGATGACGCGGATTTCACTGTCGCCGAATTTGAAGATGGTGAAATCGTTTTGTGCCTTTGCTATACTTTTCATGTCAATATTTCCTAATCCGATTTGTTGATGCCGAAGCCCTGACTGTTACAGCAGTTGGGGCTTCAACTTTACGCACCAATGCGCCCTTCCTTCTTAAAGCTTTCCATTACTCGCTGATAAATCTCAGAATTAACAGACCGACCATTTTCTTCCGCCACCTTGCGTACCAAATCCAATACTTCTTTAGGCCACCGCAAATTGAACTGTGGCATTTTGCTCATTCCTTTCATGTTCACCTCACAATATAGGTCCACGGTGGACCTATTGAGAATATAGTAGAGTGCTTCTATCATGTCAATACACTAACTTGGAGTGATGGCATGGCTAGAGATGATCCGCACTTTAACTTCCGTATGCCTTTGGAAGTAAGAGAAAAATTGAAATTAAGAGCCGAGGCTAACGGAAGGTCAATGAACTCTGAGTTATTACAAATCGTTCAGGATGCACTATCAAAACCATCACCGATTACAGGATATCGCGACGAAGCTGAACGCTTGGCTGATCAGCAGGCTGAGCAGTTCAAGGCTATAGTGTTTGAGACACTTAAAAAGATTTATGAAAAGGATTTGAAATGAGATTTCTATCACTGTTCTTGTTAGCAGTTGTCTCTTCTTCCAGTGCTGAGCTGCGCGAGCTTCAAACGGGTAATGACCTTCTTTACAACATTCAACAAGGTAAAAAGGGTGATGATTTTTCATCGCTTTACATTACTGGATATTTGCGCGGAGTAACTGACTCATTGATACTAATTGGTTCTCTATGTCCTCCTGATGGCGTTGACATGTATCAATACACCGATATCGTTGAGAAATATCTAAACAAAAACCCAGAATCAAGAAATGAGAGTGCAGTTATACTAACCGCCCTAGCAGTAGGAAAAACATTTCCGTGCAAAAAGAATCAATAACAATAAGGGCTTAAAATGAAATTGATTATAGCAATGGCTTTCCTTGTCTTCTCTTTTTCTGTCTCAGCAGAGTGCTGGGTCGTTGGAGATATGCACGGAATAAGCTATTCAGAACGAAATAATTTTCAACCGGAAGAAGATGGTTTTAGTGGAACATTCATCATTAAGACAAACGGTGAAGATGCCAGTATCACATATTCTGGGACGGATGCGGGCGGCATGGCTTACAAAGCATTGTCTAAAAACTCCATCATTGGAATCGGCGCGAATGGCGAAACTCAACGAGTTATCGACTCATGGGTAATACATCCTAATGGAACAGTTTTAATGTCGAAAACCATTTCTGGTTATGGGAATATGGATTCAACCAAAGCTTTTGTTGGAAAAGTAAAAAGAAAATGTTAACGATTGAATCCAATTCCCCATACGTTACTGCTGTGTTGCCTCAGTAGCAAGCAGCGGCCTGATGGCATTTGCAGCGTTACTCAACGCTCTTTCATAGGCTGGCGTTCCAGCTTTAGTGTTTGCCAGACGTAAGAGAGCATTCCTTGCTGCTTTGGACTCATACAAACGCATCATTGCACCAAAGCCAGCCTCAAGCCCCATTGATACACCAAGAGTCGCAGTTGCGCCAATCGTCCTTATCCTGTTGGCTTGTGATTGCCCCGTCTGAGTTACTACATTTGCGGTGTCTGACCTTGCTGTTTGCTGTAGAACTTCATGAAGAGCATCAAGCTCTTTCATGTGCTTTCCAGAAAAAATAGTGTTGTAAATTTCACCGCCTGACTGAGATTTCAGCTTATTAACTTCAGTGATGAACTTGGCTGGAGAGTCACCGGCCTTTTCCGCTATTTTGCTGACGTAAGCTGCACGCATAGCATCTTTCCCTTTATCATCCATGGCGCTCCATATTCGTTTCACGTCAGATGGTTTTCTGCTTAATACAACGGTATTTATAAGTTCAGGACTGGCTTCACTGCTTGCCTTGTTGAGCTTGTTAGCAATGTTTTTATTAAGCACCTTATTATAAACGTTTGCATAATCGGAATTTGCTTTAAGGTATTTTGCTGCGTCTGATGCACCGAGGTTTTTAGCAACTGCGTTACGAAGGTCTTTTGACATTGCATTCTCTACCATATTGGTAGCTGCTTTTGCCTGGTTGGGGAAGACCATAGCATCTCCCTGAACATTAGATCTAAATGCTGTTCTGTGCTGACGCAAGAGATCAAACGTAACATCCAAATCAGTTGCAGGGTTTGCTAATTCTTCACGTAGGTTACGCAAGGATGTAAGCAGGCTTTGATTGGCAGACGTCCCAAGCCGTTCCTGTCTTGCGATCGCTGTATTCAGAGCATTCATGGTATTTGTGGTATCAACTGCGGCATTACCCATTTTATTGGTGACGTCATTGATAACAGCGCCAGCGGCATCCTTCCGCCCCCTTAACGTGGTGGTAAGAGATTTCACCACATCATCAGGGTTGTACTCACCAAAACGGTCAAAATAATTACTTACCAGCTTACTACGCGTTGCATATTGCTCCGCTCGCTTTGAGCCTGTCCCGAGCAAAGCCCCCTCGGCATCCTGAGTTAGGCCGCGAGTGAAAGCATTTTTCGGCGGGATAACATCAGATGTCATTGGTGTCACGCCCATCGATTCTGATGTGGCAATTTTCTTCGCCACTTCTGGCGCAATATCACCTTTTATAGCCGTTATTCCACGCCCTATTCCCTTTGCTGCTGCGGAAAGAACACCCTGAGTGGCAAGGTTAACTCCGGCATTTTTAGCTGCATTTTGTGCGAAATCGCCTTTCTGATTTGCGGCCTCTGCCAGTGATCCAATAGCCATGCTTCCTGCCGTTCCAACTCCTGGAACTAAATACCCACCAATTGTTTCACCGGCTTGCGCGTAGGGGTCTGTCGGTCTGTCTACTGGACGATAAACATCATCCAAAACCTTGGGTCCACCAAGCCCCTGACTGATTGCATTAATCAGACTTGCGCCGCCCTGCAATACGTCAAATGGTATGTTTACCAGACCACGACCAGCCTGTTCTGCAATTTGCCCTGCACTTTGACCACCAGTGAGCCAATCGCCAGCTTGTTGCATCAATGATGATTCTTCCCGTGTTGGTGCATTATTGGCCTGATTAACTGTTTGTTGCTGAACAGCCTGACCAGCAAAATACTCATCAATGGCGGTGCCAATATCTTCGGTGCTCGTACCATCAGGAAAGGTAAATGTCTTACCGTTTGCAGTTACTTTCATCATTCCACCGTAAATTGAATGCCTGATTTTGAGGTATATGATCCAACCTGATTCCGTGGTTCTCCTGAAGGTGTCGAATCTTGTGCTGGCGCTGCGTCAGTATTCATTGACATATACCGCTTAACGGCACTCCCCAATGATTCACCTTTTTTAACATCCAACCCCAATATCTGACCGCCATTACGCGATTGTCCAGGGTTGCCATTCGCGCTCATCCACTCGGCTTTAAACTCATTAAACTGCGCGTTTCGTCGCTCAAGGTTTGCCATTGCATCAAGCCATCTTGCGACCGTCTCAGGGTTATCCATGTCAGTTGGCGCACCCTGTCGAACGATCTCAACGTCTTTATCCGTTGCTGGGCCGGGAGGTAGGAATTTAAGAACCTGACTGTTAACAAGGGCATTTTGGCGAATGCGCAAATCACGCAATGTTGTATCGCTTCCGGTAAGTTTTGCGAACATGTTCTGTGCGTTACCGAACAAACCTGTCGTTGGTTTTTCTGCTCTGAACTGTTGAGCAAGCGCACTCATAGAATTGGCTGAGTTTGATGATGCTGTAGCATTGTTTACAGCCGTCTCGATGCCTTTTTCCATGTTTACTGACAGCTTAGGTGCTTCGCTAATCAACTGCTGAGCCTTTTCCTGCGCTTGCTGCATCTTAAACCCGAACTCTTGCTGATCCAGAGCCAAGCGTTGTGCTGCGATATTGTGCCCAGTCATTGCTGACTGATAGGAAAGGTTTTGCCCTCTCGCCTGAAGTGCTTCACCAGCCTGATTGCTGCGGATTGTCTCTGCCAGCCTGCCTCGGTCAATTTCACGACCAGCCATATTATCCTGAACAGCAAACGCCTTTTCTGGTCCAAGCGCACCGAGAGACATAGTAGTCA
>OOAF01001313.1_pt1 | contig 21935 bp, 19 predicted proteins | sample 1671251 | NCBI WGS metagenome assembly OOAF01 (sample SAMN06348137, study PRJEB24527) | human gut metagenome | biome: human gut; feature: ankylosing spondylitis patient; material: feces | host: Homo sapiens | place: China | collected 2015-10 | reverse complement strand
GCTTCGGGACAATATCCCTTGTCAAGCTGCTGTGAATCTCTGTAGCAGGGCACTACTGTTTACGATAAAAAACAACTTTGTTCGTCCCGCGTTGGCCTGACCGGCCCGCCAGTGCCTCTCCCTCTGGGAGAGGTGGCTGCGAAGCAGACGGAGAGGGCTACCACTCGTTCTCCCCGGCATCGGTATCGGCCACCCGGGTGCGCTGGAACATGCTTTCCAGCACGGCGCAGTATTTGTCGGCCAGACAGACGATGACCGCCTCCCGGCAGGTGGGGACATGGCGGAAGGTCAGGGGCCACATATGGCTCGAGATGATGTTCTGCTCTTTTCTGGTGATGGCAAAGCACCGCTCGGCATTGACGCAGGCAGAGCCGGGATGGGCAAAGCCGTGCATCTCGAACAGGCGGCGCAGGCCCCGGAAAGAGCTGCGCTTGTGCCAGTCGTAGAGATAGAAGTCATGGAGGAAGGCCCCCACGGCCAGCGACGTCTCATCCGCGCCCAGATGGAAGCGGCGGTTGAGCCAGAAGCTCACCAGCACCACATTCTTGCAGTGCTGGTAGGTGGTCACATCGCCGTGCTGGATAAATTCCCGCATCCGCTGCACTTCGGGGTGCTGGTCATATTGGGCCAGAATGGTGGTGAGGCACTGACGCTCCGTATCAGAAAGCTGCATTGAAAAGTTTCCTTTCATAAAGAGGTTAAACCTCTCCGTCACGCCTGACGGCGTGCCACCTCCCCTATTGAGGGGAGGCTTTGGCATTTCGTAAAGCTTTTTCTCTTCGCCAGAGGCTCCCCTCGGTAGGGGAGCTGTCGAGCGAAGCGAGACTGAGAGGTTAACTTCTCAGCTGCACCGGGTTGGAATTGCCGAAATTCTCGGCCTCGGTGGGGTTTGTGCGCTTGAGGCTCATGTCCACGAGGTACTGCTTGCCGTCGCCCAGCTCCTCGAGCTGTGCCAGTTTTGCCCTGGCGGATGCTTCGTCCGGGTACCACTGGATGAGGAAGAAATTCTCCGCCTCCACGCCGTAATACAGCCACTGGCCGTCGGCCCGGAGCAGGTCGTCCAGATGGTCTACCTCGTCGCCGTCGGTCAGGCCGAGGCCCTCTTCCACGTAGACGTTTTCCGGCTCCACCTGCAGCACTTCGATGACCTGAATGGCGCTCTGCAGATATTCGTCCTGAGCGATGCTCTTGTCGGAGAGCTCCCAGCCCGTCAGGAATGCCTGCATCAGCAGGTCTTTGACCGAGATCTTCTTTTCCATGTATGTTTCCTTCTTCCTCGTTTGTTTCCGCTGACCAGTATACGCTCAAATCTTGGACAGGTCAACCATAAATTTATGAATTTTTTGTAGGAATGTCCAAATTCAACTCAATTTGAACCCAAACGTCTCCCCCAGCCACTCGAGGCAGAGAGCCACCCAATGGGCGCGGTGAGGGTCGGCAGCATCCACTTCGGCGGTGCTGATGCTGGTGCCGTGAGCGCCCTTCTCGAACAGATGCGCCTCGCACGGCACGCCCGCCCTCCGCAGGGCGGCCAGCAGGAGAAGCGTGTTCTCCACCGGAACGGTCTTATCCTCCATGGTATGCCAGACGAAGACCGGCGGTGTGTCGGAGTTCACCTGATCCTCCAGGGTGAACTCCTGCTGTGCGGCAGCATCCTCGCTGCCCGCCAGCCGGACGAAGCTGCCCCGGTGGGCAAACTCCCCTGCCGTGACGACCGGGTAGCCCAGGATCACTGCATTGGGCCTCTGCTGGGCCGTCTCGCCCGGAATGTCCAGCACCGCGCCGGACAAGGCCAGATGTCCGCCCGCCGAGAAGCCGCAGACGGCGATCTTATCCGGCAGGATGTGCCACTCTCCCGCATTCTGCCGCAGCAGAGCCAGTGCTTCGTTCAGCTGTCGGAGAGGTTGGTAGTTCTGCGCCCCCTCCCCCACGCTGTAGGTCAGCACGGCGGTGTGATAGCCCGCCGCCGCAAACTGCAGGGCCACCGGGTCGCCCTCCCGGGGGCTGACATGGTCGTAGCCGCCGCCCGGCACCACCAGCACCAAAGGCCGCTCCTTCACGGCGGGCATGGCGTCCAACGACGCCCGCAGGGAAACCGTCAGCACACCGCCGCCTGCAAGTTCCAGCTCTATCTGCTGCATCCTTCATCCTCCTTATAAACAGGTCTGTCATTCCGGCCCATTATACGGCTTTGGCGCGGGAAAGTAAAGGCGGCTTTGGCCCCGAAAGGAAAGTTTTTTGAACTTTTTATGAAACCCCTTGATTTTTGTCTCCCAGCGGTGTATATTGGCACTCGAAAGTTATGAGTGCTAAGTTCCCGCAAGCAGTCATGTGCTCCGGGTGCTGGCATTGAATCTGATAAAAAGAGGTTTTGTATTATGGCGAAAAAAGAATTTCAGGCCGAGAGCAAAAAGCTGATGGACATGATGATCAACTCCATCTACACCAACAAGGAAATTTTCCTGCGTGAGCTGATCTCCAACGCTTCGGACGCCATCGACAAGCTGTATTATAAGAGCCTGACCGACACTTCTGTCGGCATGAACAAAGGCGATTTCCGCATCCTGCTCACCCGCGACAAGGACAGCCGCACCCTGACCATCTCCGATAACGGCATCGGCATGACCCGGGAAGAGCTGGAGCAGAACCTCGGCACCATCGCCCACTCCGGCTCCTTCGACTTCAAGAAGGACAACAAGGACGAGAACATCGACATCATCGGTCAGTTCGGTGTCGGCTTCTATTCCGCCTTCATGGTGGCCGACAAAGTGACGGTCATCTCCAAGGCTTACGGCTCCGACGAGGCCTGGCAGTGGGAGTCCAGCGGTGCTGACGGCTATGAGCTTGAGCCTGCTGAGAAGGGGACTGCCGGTACCGACATCATCCTCCACATCAAGCCCGACACGGAGACCGACAACTACGACAACTTCCTCGACGAGTACGGCATCGTGGCCATCGTCAAGAAGTACAGCGACTATGTGCGCTACCCCATCCAGATGGAGCGCGAAAAGAGCCGTCAGAAGCCCGAACCCGACCCCAAGCCCGACGACTACAAGCCCGAGTGGGAGACCTACACCGAGCTGGAAACTCTGAACAGCATGGTGCCTATCTGGAAGAAGCAGAAGAGCGAAGTCACCGACGAGGAGTACGCAAACTTCTACAAGGATAAGTTCAGCGACTACGCCGACCCCGCCCGCGTCATCGTGAGCCGCACCGAGGGCACTGCAAACTATAACGCCCTGCTCTTCGTGCCCAGCCACCGCCCCTATGACTTCTACACCAAGGACTACGAAAAGGGTCTGGCTCTGTACGCATCCGGCGTCCTCATCATGGAGAAGTGCGGCGACCTGCTGCCCGACTACTTCAGCTTTGTCAAAGGCATCGTGGACAGTCAGGACCTGAGCCTGAACATCAGCCGTGAGATGCTGCAGAAGGACAATCAGCTGAAGCTCATCCACAACGCTCTGGAAAAGAAGATCAAGAACGAGCTCCACGCCATGCTGGCCAACGACCGCGAGAAGTACGAGAGCTTCTGGAAGGAGTTTGGCCGTCAGCTGAAGTTCGGCGCTTACTCCGACTACGGGATGCACGCCGAGCTGCTGCGCGACCTGCTGCTGTTCTGGTCTGCCAAGGAGCAGAAGATGGTCACTCTGCAGGAGTACGTGGACAAGATGCCCGCCGAGCAGAAGTACATCTACTTCGCCGCCGGCGACTCCACCGACCGTCTGGCAAAGCTGCCTGCCGCTGAGCTGGTCATGGACAAGGGCTATGACGTCCTGCTCCTGACCGAGGATGTGGATGAGTTCTGCCTGCAGATCATGCGCACCTATCCCCGCAAGGATGCCGAGGGCAAGGACGGCACCGTCGAGTTCAAGAACGTCAACAGCGGCGATCTGGGCCTCGAGACCGAGGACGAGAAGAAGGCCGCCGAAGAGGCTACCACCGCCAACAAGGCTCTGTTTGACGCCATGAAGGACGCTCTGGACGGCAAGGTCAAGGAGGTCAAAGTCTCCACCCGCCTGAAGGATCACCCCGTCTGCCTGTCCGCCGACGGCCCGCTGTCCATCGAGATGGAGAAGGTGCTCTCCAAGCAGCCCGGCAGTGAGGGCGTCAAGAGCGACAAGGTGCTGGAGTTGAACGTCAACCACCCCGTCTTCGCTGTGCTGAAAGCCGCACAGGAGGCTGGCGATACCGAGAAGCTCAAGAAGTACAGCGCTCTGCTCTACGCACAGGCACAGCTCATCGAGGGCCTGCCCGTGGATGACCCCGCCGCTTACGCCGAGGCCGTCTGCAGCCTGATGCAGTGATTTTTCCCCTGTGTTCCCGGGCCGGAGGGCGCTGCTCCCTCGCCTTCCGCCTGACATCATAATTTTCTTCCCTTAACAAGAAGGCCGCGCTCCGCTGGAAAAGTAGAGCGCGGCCTTTTCTTTTGCACTGCCCGCCGCAGTAAGGTTTCTCCATATCGCGGCCCGCTCCCCCGCCGGGACGCGGCAGCGGGAAGTTTTGGCGCAGTTATACAATGCTTTCCCGGTTTCGAAAAAACTTTTGTCTCAGTTGTAATTTATCCGAGATTTTTATTCTGCATCCCCGCCGGACAGCCCCGGCGGGGATTTTTTGCAACTTTTCATTGAAATGCAACAATAACACATGGTTTTTTCCGGACAAATCCTTTACTATAGGATTAGAAGCGGGCTGTATCGCCCACACGAAATAAAAAAATATCTGTCTGTCAGGAGGAAGATTCCATGATGAAGTCCATTCCCGTATGGAAGCAGGAGCTGTCCGACGGCGTCCACGCCGCACGCCTCGCCTCCCTGTATTGCTGTTCTCCCGCTGAGACGGCCTCTGAAGCCGCCCGTTACACCGCTGTGCTGGACGGGCTGGAAAAGACCTTCGGCTCCCACGCTGAGGCTGGCCTTTACAGCGCACCGGGCCGCACCGAGATCGGCGGCAACCACACCGACCACCAGCATGGCCGGGTGCTGGCCGGCAGCGTGAACATCGACATGATCGCCGCCGCAGCCCCCAACGATAAGAACCAGCTCCGCGTCCAGAGCGAGGGCTATGATCTGTGCGTCATTGATCTGAACGACCTCGAGGCCCGCAAGGAAGAGGAGAACACCACCGCCGCCCTGCTGCGCGGCGAATGCGCCGCCTTCACCCAGCGGGGCGCAAAGCTGGCCGGTCTGGACGTCTACGTCTCTTCCAACGTGCCGAAGGGCAGCGGCGTTTCCTCTTCTGCCGCCTTTGAGGTGCTCATCGGCGTCATCCTGAACGACTGCTTCATGACCGAGAAGGTCTCCCCCATCGCCATCGCGCAGATCGGCCAGTGGGCTGAGAACGTCTACTTCGGCAAGCCCTGCGGCCTGATGGACCAGATGGCTTCCAGCGTGGGCAACATCATCACCATCGACTTCGCCAGCCCCGCAAAGCCCGTGGTGGAGCCTGTGGCTGTGGACTTCTCCAAAGCTGGTCTGGCCCTCTGCATCCTCGACTCCGGCGCAGACCACGCTGACCTGACCGACGAGTACGCCGCCATCCCGGCTGAGTGCCGCGCCGTAGCCGCTGTCTGCGGCGGCGAGGTGCTGCGGGATGTGCCGTTCGAGACCTTCCTTGCAAAGCTGCCCGAGTGCCGCAGGCAGTGCGGCGACCGCGCCGTCCTCCGTGCCTTCCACGTCTACGCCGACAATGACCGTGTGGCAAAGCAGGTGGCCGCACTCCATGATGGCGACTTCGACACCTTCCTCTGCCTCGTGAACGAGTCCGGCCGCAGCAGCTGGGAGTATCTGCAGAACGTCATCCCCGCAGGCTACAAGGAGCATCAGGAAGTGGGCGTGACCATCGCAGCCGCCAAGCATCTGCTGGGCGATAAGGGCGCTGTCCGCGTCCACGGCGGCGGTTTCGCCGGCACGGTGCAGGCTTTCGTGCCTGTGGAGATGCTGGATGAGTTCAAGGCCGGTATGGAAGCCATCCTCGGCGAGGGCCGCTGCCACGTCCTGTCCATCCGTCCGGAAGGAGGCGCTGTCCTGTGATCTCCACTGCCATCCAGCAGCTCGTCAACTACGGTCTGGACACCGGCCTCATCCTGCCTGACGACGAGATCTACATCCGCAACCAGCTGCTCATGACCATGCAGCTCGACAGCTTCACGGAGCCGGAGGGCGACGTCTGCTACGCCGACCTCGAGAGCATTCTGAAAACGCTGGTGGACGATGCCGTCGCCCGGGGCGTCTGCGACGACAGCCCCACGGCCCGCGACCTCTTCGACACCCGGCTCATGGGTGTGCTGACGCCCCGCCCCAGCATCGTCCGCGCCAACTTCGAAGAGCGGTACGAGACCGACGGCCCCCAGGCCGCCACCGACTGGTTCTACAAGTTCAGCCAGGACACCGATTACATCCGCCGCTACCGCATCAAGCGGGACGTCAAGTGGGTCACCAAGACCCCCTACGGCGACCTCGACATCACCATCAATCTGTCGAAGCCCGAAAAAGACCCCAAAGCCATCGCAGCCGCAAAGCTGGCTCCTCAGAGCGCCTACCCCAAGTGCCAGCTCTGTGTGGAGAACGAGGGATATGCCGGTCGGCTGAACCATCCCGCCCGGGAAAATCACCGCATCATCCCGCTGACCATCAACGACAGTGCGTGGAATTTCCAGTACAGTCCCTATGTCTACTACAATGAGCACTGCATCGTCTTTAACAGCCAGCACACCCCCATGAAGATCGAGCGTGCCACCTTCCGCAAGCTGCTGGACTTCGTGGCCCTCTTCCCCCACTACTTCGTGGGCAGCAACGCCGACCTGCCCATCGTGGGCGGCAGCATCCTGAGCCACGACCACTTCCAGGGCGGCCACTACGAGTTCGCCATGGCCAAAGCGCCCATCGAGAAGAAGTGGGTCTTCCCCGGCTTTGAGGACGTGGACGCCGGCATCGTCCACTGGCCCATGAGCTGCATCCGCCTCACCTGTGCCGACGACGAGCGCCTTGTGGAGCTGGCCGATCAGATCTTGACCGCATGGCGGGGCTACACCGACGAGAGCTGCTTTGTCTACGCCGAGACCGACGGCGAACCCCACAACACCATCACCCCCATCGCCCGGATGCGGGACGGCAGGTTCCAGCTGGATCTGGTGCTGCGCAACAACATCACCACGCCGGAGCATCCGCTGGGCGTCTATCACCCCCACGCAAAGCTCCACCACATCAAAAAGGAGAACATCGGCCTCATCGAGGTCATGGGTCTGGCCGTTCTGCCCAGCCGCCTGAAGCAGGAGCTCTTTGACCTGGCCGACCTGCTGGTGGCCCGGGCTCCCACCGCCGGGTACCCCGAGGCCCTGCAGAAGCACGCGGAGTGGGCTCAGGACATCCTGGACCGCCACCCCGAGCTGAACGCCGATAACGTCCATCTGATCCTGCAGGACGAGGTGGGCCATGTGTTTGAGCAGGTGCTGGTGGATGCCGGTGTCTACAAGCTGGACGAGGCTGGCCGTGCAGGCTTTGAGCGATTCTTAGCAAGTATCTGAGCATAAAAAGGAATGCCTCCCCGGCGGGGAGGCATTCCTTTTTCGTTTATTGTTTGCCCAGCTGCCAGAAGGCTACGGCGCTGGCGGCGGCGACATTCAGCGAATCCACGCCGTGGGACATGGGGATCTTGACCGTGTAGTCGCAGGAAGCGATGGTGCCGGCGGCGAGGCCGTCGCCCTCCGTGCCAAGCACGATGGCAAGCTTCGGCTCTTTTGCAAGCTGCTCGTCGTCGATGCTCACCGAGCGGTCACTGAGGGCCATCGCGGCGGTCTTGAAGCCGAGGGAGTGGAGGATGTCCATCCCCTTCTCCGGCCAGTCTGCCGGGGTCTCGCCCAACTGCCCCCAGGGTACCTGGAACACCGTACCCATGCTGACGCGGACGGCGCGGCGGCAGAGCGGGTCGCAGCAGGAGGGGTTGATGAGGACAGCGTCCATGTTCAGTGCCGCCGCCGAGCGGAAGATGGCGCCCACATTGGTGGAGTCCACGATGCCCTCCAGCACGGCCACCCGGCGGGCGTTTTTGCAAAGCTCTTCCACCGGGCGGGGTGCCGGGCGGCGGAAGGCGCAGAGGACGCCCCGGGTCAGCTCAAAGCCGGTGAGCTCTGCCAGCATCTCCCGATCTGCCGTGTACACCGGCGCGTCGCCGCAGCGGCTCAGGATGCCCGCTGCCGGGCCGGTGATCTGCTTACGCTCCATCAGCAGGGACACGGGCTTGTAGCCTGCGTCCAGCGCCCGGTCGATGACCTTGGGGCTCTCGGCGATGAAGATGCCTTTCTCCGGCTCGAGGCGATTGCGCAGCTGGTTCTGGGTCAGCCGGGCATAAGGGTCCAGCTCCGGCGCGTGGAAATCCGTGATCTCGATGATATTGGGCATACAGAAAGCCCCTCCTTCTCCTGAAAAAAGCTGTTTTATGTATTCTACCACAGTCTGCGCCGCATTGCAAAACAAAGCGCATCCTGCGATACCCGCCCGGAATCGTCATTATCTATAAAAAATATGGCGCAGTTTTTGACAAAACGCCGGTTTTGCGTTATAGTATGGCATGGAATTATTTTCTGGATACAAGGAGGAGCTTTTATGCCATCTCTCAAACCTCACGGACAGATGTCCGAAGCTTTTATCACCGCTTTGTTTCTCTCCGTCTCGGGCGGCTTACAGGATGTTTATACCTATTTATACCGCGGCAAGGTCTTCGCCAACGCCCAGACCGGCAACATCGTGCTGATGGCCGTCAAGCTGTTTGCGGGCGAGTGGGGCGAGGCCCTGCGCTACCTGATGCCTCTGTGCGCCTTTGCGCTGGGCATTTTTGTGGCCGAGTTCATCCGCCTCAAGCTCAAGCGGATGCAGTGGCTCCACTGGCGTCAGCTGGTGGTGTTGTTCGAGATCCTGCTGCTCTTCGTCGTGGGCTTTTTGCCGCAGGAGCTGAATCTTCTGGCCAACTCCCTTGTTTCCTTCTCCTGCGCCATGCAGGTACAATCCTTCCGCAAGGTGAACGGCTATGCCTTCGCCAGCACCATGTGCATCGGCAATCTGCGCAGCGGCATGGATTCCCTCTGCGCATGGCTGGTGGGCGGCAGCACCAAAGCCTTCGGCAAGGCGATGCACTACTTCGCCATCATCTTCCTGTTCGCGCTGGGTGCCGGCCTTGGCAGCCTTGCACTGGCCCCCATGGGCAGCCGGGCCATCTGGCTGTCCTGCCTGCTGCTCTTCATCAGCTTCTGCCTGATGTTCCTGAAAGAGGACATCGAGGAGCTGGAAGAATTTGAGCACCTGGAGCACGAGGAAGCCCTCAAAAAATAATTGCGCCGAAGCCCGTCGTATGCTATACTATAAGGTGTTTGTGTGACACTCCGGCCCGCCGCACCACCGACGTGCCGGAGATGAAGTTGTAAGATCAGGAAGAGGAGCATTCCATGAAAAAAGGTTTTGACAACGCGAAATATCTTCAGATGCAGTCCCAGCATATCCGGGAGCGCATCGCACAGTTCGACAACAAGCTCTACCTCGAGTTTGGCGGCAAGCTGTTCGACGACTACCACGCCTCCCGCGTGCTGCCGGGCTTTGAGCCGGACTCCAAGCTGCAGATGCTGCTGCAGATCAAGGAGCAGGCCGAGATCGTCATCGTCATCAGCGCGCAGGACATCATCAGCAGCAAGGTGCGCGGCGACTACGGCATCACCTACGACCTCGACGTTCTCCGCCTCATCGACGCCTTCCAGGGCATGGGCCTGTTCGTGGGCAGCGTCTGCGTGACCATGTACACCGCCGCCCCCGAGGTCGAAGCCTTTGAGCACAAGCTGAACAGCGTGGGCGTGCGCACCTTCCGCCACTATAAGATCCCCGGCTACCCCAACGACGTGGCCCGCATTGTCAGCGACGAGGGCTACGGCAAGAACGACTACATCGAGACCCAGCGTCCCCTCGTCGTCATCACGGCCCCCGGCCCCGGCAGCGGCAAGATGGCCACCTGCCTGTCCCAGCTCTACCACGAGCACAAGCGGGGCGTCAAGGCCGGTTATGCCAAGTTCGAGACCTTCCCCATCTGGAACCTGCCCCTCAAGCACCCGGTCAACCTCGCCTACGAGGCCGCTACCGCCGACCTGAACGACGTGAACATGATCGACCCCTTCCATCTGGAAGCCTACGGCGTCACCACCGTCAACTACAACCGCGACATCGAGATCTTCCCGGTGGTCAACGCGATGTTCGAGCTCATCGCAGGCAAGAGCCCCTACAAGTCCCCCACGGACATGGGCGTGAACATGGCCGGCAACTGCATCGTGGACGACGAAGCCTGCCGCGAGGCCTCCCGCAACGAGATCATCCGCCGCTACTTCAAGGCGCTCTGTGACCACAAGACCGGCAAGAACGTGGACAGTGAGATCTTCAAGCTGGAGCTGCTGCTGAATCAGGCCGGTCTGGCTGTCGGCGACCGTGCCGTAGAAAAGCAGGCTCACGCCGTGTCCGAGCGCACCGGCGGCGCACCCGCTGCCGCCATCGAGCTGCCGGACGGCACTGTCGTCACCGGCAAGAACGGTCCCCTGCTGGGCGCAGCCTCTTCTGCCCTGCTCAATGCCCTCAAGAAGCTGGCCGGCATCGACCATGAGATCGACCTGGTCTCCGCCCGCGCCATCGAGCCCATCCAGACCCTCAAGACCAACTACCTCGGCAGCCGGAATCCCCGCCTGCACACCGATGAGATCCTGATCGCGCTGTCCAGCTCTGCCGCCGAGAATGAGACGGCTGCTGTCGCTCTGCAGCAGCTCTCCAAGCTCAAGGGCTGCGACATGCACTCCACGGTCATCCTGTCCAGCGTGGATACGGACACCATCAAGCGTCTGGGGATGTACCTCACCTGCGAGCCCGCCTATGAGCAGGAAGACCGCAAGTATCACAAGAAATAAGCGCTCCGGCGCATAAGAAAAGCCGCACAGTACAGCGAAAAGCTGTACCGTGCGGCTTCTTTGTTTCTTCTGTGGTTTCTCAGACGTGAGACAGGCTGGGCGCACCGCCCGCGATCTCCTCGGCGGTCAGGGGCTTCGCCTCGGCAGGGGCGTTCAGACGCTCCTTTGCTACGGCCAGCATCAGTTTGATGCGGTTCTCCTGATTGACCCTGGTGGCGCTGGGGTCGTAGTCGATGGGGGTGATGTTGGCGCCGGGGTACATCGCGCGGATCTTGTTTACCATGCCCTTGCCCACGATGTGGTTCGGCAGGCAGCCAAAAGGCTGTGCGCAGACGATGTTGCCGTAACCGCCCTGTACCAGCTCGATCATCTCAGCCGTCAGCAGCCAGCCCTCGCCCATCTTGGCACCCAGTGAGATGACCCCCTCGGGCTTTTCCACCAGCTCCTTGAAGGGGCCGGGGGCGTAGAACCCGGCGTCGGCCTCGGCCTTGAGCATGGAGCGCTCCACGCTGTCCAGCCAGTTGAGCAGCTGGTCGGTCCCCATCTTCATGGCCAGCTTGCCGCCGTAGAGGACATGGTCCTCGCCCATGTTGAAGATGCAGTACTGCACAAAGCCCATCAGACCCGGGAAGTTGACCTCGCAGTCCTGGCTCTCGAGGAACTTCTGCAGGTCGTTGTTGCCCAGCGGGCTGTACTTAACGTAAATTTCGCCCACGACGCCGACTTTGACCTTCGGCACACGGGTGACGGGAATGGACTTAAAGTCCTTTGCGATGAGGGGGAAGGTGTGCTTCATCTCGCGGGAGGTGAAGCCCTTGCCCGCCAGCAGCACACGGCCCAGACGCTGGACCCAGAGGTCTACCATCTTATCGGCAGCGCCCTTCTCGTTCTCATACGGAGCGACCTGATTGCGCAGGGCGCAGAGCATATCGCCGTAGAACACGCTGGCGATGGCCCGGCGGGCCAGAGGCAGAGTCATCTGGAAGCCGCTGTCCTTCTCGAGGCCCGAGAAGTTCAGGCTGGCCACCGGGATATTCGGATAGCCTGCCTTGACCAGCGCCTTGCGGAGCAGATGGATGTAGTTGGAGGCACGGCAGCCGCCGCCCGTCTGGGTGATGAGCAGGGCCGTGTGCTCGAGGTCGTACTTGCCGCTGTTCAGCGCGTCGAGGAACTGGCCGATGACCAGCAGTGCCGGATAGCAGGTGTCGTTGTGGACATATTTCAGGCCCAGCTGCGCCACAGCGCTGCCGCAGTTGCCAAGGATCTCGCACTTGTAGCCGTCGTAGCGCAGGGCGTATTCCAGCAGGCGGAACTGGGTGATGGCCATGTTGGGGATGAGGATGGTGTGAGTTTTCTTCATCTCCGGGGTGAATTTGGGGTAATTGTATTCCATAGGTTCCTCCTATGTCACTTCTTATCTTCGTCTCGCTCATCCAGTGCGGCGAACAGGCTGCGCAGGCGGATATTGACAGCGCCCAGGTTTGTGATCTCGTCAATTTTCAGCTGGGTGTAGAGCTTGCCGCCCTCCTGCAGGATCTCGCGGGTCTCATCGGTGGTGATGGCATCCACGCCGCAGCCGAAGGACACCAGCTGCACCAGATCCATATCCTTCTGGGTGGTGCAGTACTTGGCGGCGGCATACAGGCGGCTGTGGTAAGTCCACTGGTTCAGCACGCTGGTGGGGAACTTCTCCACGCGGTTGGAGATGCTGTCCTCGGTGACCACCGCCGCGCCGTGGCGGGTGATGAGGTGGTCGATGCCGTGGTTGATCTCCGGGTCCACATGGTAGGGGCGTCCGGCCAGCACGATGATCCGCCTGCCCTGACGGCGGGCCTCATCTATGATCTCGCTGCCCTTGACCCGGATCTGTGCCATGTGGGCTTCATACTCGGCATAGGCGGCGTTGGCAGCCTCCTGCACTTCCTTCTCGGAGATGCCGCCGAAATACTTGGGCAGCACGTCCTTCGCCATCTTGTGGACGAAATCCTTCGGGCGATGGATGCCGACGTAGTCGTAGATGAACTTCTGGCCTTCCAGCTCGGGGCAGTTGCCGGCAAGGACTTCGGGATAGTAGGCCACGACGGGGCAGTTGTAGTGGTTGTCGCCCAGACCCTCGTCGATGTTGTAGGTCAGGCAGGGGTAGAAGATGGCGTCCAGATGCATCTGGGTCAGGGCCTTGATGTGGCCGTGGCTGAGCTTGGCCGGGAAGCAGGCGGTGTCGCTGGGGATGGTAGCCTGACCGGCCAGATAGAGGCCGCGGCTGGACACCGGGCTGGTGTGGACGGCAAAGCCCAGCTTGGTCCAGAAGGCGTGCCAGAACGGCAGCAGCTCGTACATATTCAGGCAGAGCGGGATGCCGATGGAGCCGCGCTTTCCGGCCACGGGCTTGTAGCCGGCCAGAAGCTGCTGCTTGTAGGCGTAGAGGTTGAGGCTGTTGTCCTCGCTCTTGCCGGTGACGGGCTTGTCGCAGCGGTTGCCGGAAATGAACTTGCGGCCATCGGCAAAGGTGTTGACGGTGAGCTGGCAGTGGTTGCCGCAGCCGCCGCACTTGACGCTGACGACTTTCTGGTCGAAGTTCTCCAGCTCTTCCTCGCTCATCATGGCGGAGGTGGTCTGGCCGTTCTTGCGGCACTGGCGCAGGCCGAAGAGGGCCGCGCCGTAAGCGCCCATCAGACCGGCGATGTCGGGGCGGATGACCTCGACGCCCATCTCCTTCTCGAAGGCGCGGAGGACGGCCTCATTGTAGAAGGTACCGCCCTGCACGACGATCTTCCGGCCCAGCTCTTCGGGGCTGGACGCACGGATGACCTTGTACAGTGCGTTCTTGACGACGCTGATGGACAGGCCCGCCGAGATATTCTCGATGGACGCGCCGTCCTTCTGGGCCTGCTTGACCGAGCTGTTCATAAAGACGGTGCAGCGGCTGCCCAGATCCACGGGGCGGTCGGCGAAGAGGCCGAGGGCCGCGAACTCCTTGACGTCGTAGCCCAGTGCCTGCGCGAAGGTCTGCAGGAAGCTGCCGCAGCCGGAAGAGCAGGCTTCGTTCAGGAAGATGTTGCTGATGGCACCATCCTCGATCTTGAAGCACTTCATATCCTGGCCGCCGATGTCGATGATGAAGTCCACATCCGGCATGAAGTACTTGGCGGCGGTGAAGTGGGCCACCGTTTCCACCAGACCGTAATCACAGCGGAAGGCGTTCTTCACCAGCTCCTCGCCGTAGCCGGTGGTGGTCACGCTGGCCACCTGCAGGCCGGGGTGTTCCTGATAAATTTTGAGCAGCTGCTCCCGGATGAGGGGCAGCGGGTTGCCGAGGTTGGGCTGATAGTTGGTGTACAGGATCTGGCTCTTTTCGTCCACCACCACCAGCTTGACGGTGGTGGAGCCGGAGTCGATGCCGATGTGCACCGGGCCGCAGTGGGCACTGAACGGCACATGCGGCACGCTGTGGGACATGTGCCGGGCGTGGAATTCCTCGTACTCCTGCTTGTTGGCAAACAGCGGCGGCTCGCTGGCATAGGTGGCCGTGGCGGCATACTTGTCCAGTGCGTCGGCCACATCGGTAAGCACAAAGGATTTGTCCGCATACAGGGCGGCACCCAGTGCCACATACAGCAGGCTGTTTTCCGGGCAGGTGCCGGTCACGCCCAGCGCCTCGTCAAAGCTCTTGCGCAGCACGGTGCTGAAGGTGAGCGGCCCGCCCAGATACAGGATGTTGCCCTTGATGGGGCGGCCCTGTGCCAGACCCGCAATGGTCTGGTTGACCACGGCCTTGTAGATGCTGGCGGCAATGTCCTCGGTGCGGGCACCCTGATTGATCAGGGGCTGCACGTCGCTCTTGGCAAACACGCCGCAGCGGGAAGCGATGGTGTAGGTGCGCTGGGCCTGCTCGGCGGCCTTGTTCATCTCGTCGGCGCTCATCTTGAGCAGGGTGGCCATCTGGTCGATGAAAGCACCCGTGCCGCCGGCACAGCTGCCGTTCATGCGCACTTCGGTGCCGTTGGTCAGAAACAGGATCTTGGCATCCTCGCCGCCCAGCTCAATGACGCAGTCGGTGGCGGGCACAAAGCGTTTGACCGCCACGCGGGTGGAGAACACCTCCTGCACGAAGGGCACGCCGCAGCTGTCGGCCAGACCCATGCCCGCCGAGCCGGAAATGCTCAGCAGTGCTTTCTGCCCGTGCAGCTGCTCGGCGTCAATGCGGCGCAGCAGCTCCTGCGCCTTTTCCAGAATATGACTATAATGTCGTTCGTATGTAGAATACAGCAGGGTATCCTGCTCATCCAGCACCACGCACTTGATGGTGGTGCTGCCGATGTCAAGACCTACTCTCACGTTGTTTTTCCTCCTAAGGCATCGTCTGCCGGGGCACGCCCTGCACACAGACGGTTCAGTTTTGACTGCCGAAAATTGTTCGGTAACAAATCATCCTCACAGTTTGCATACAAGGTCATTATAAACCAAATTGTCGGCACATTCAATCTGGAGCCTTTATTTTACACGAAAAAAATAGTATTTTCCGCTCCAAAAGTTAAACATTTTGTGAACTTGCCGGACTTTTTGGTGCTAAATTTTTCCGTGGCAAAGGTTCTTTGCTGCGAGCAAAAAAGAGCACTGTACCGGGTGGTACAGTGCCCCGTTTGCGTTGTTATGCCTGCTCAACTTTAAGTCAAGAGGTTTTTACAAAGTTTCCACACTCTATAAAAAAGACGCAGGGGCTTCTGGTTTTCCAGAAGCGCTCCGCGCCTTTTTTCGTTGTCAGAACAGGTCCAGCATATTGTCGAGATAGATCTCTTCCCGCACCTGCAGCTGGTGTTCCGGTTTGGTCAGATAGTACAACAGAAATTCCAGCACCAGCGCACTGCCAAGGCCCCGGCCCTCGATCTTGAACTGCGAAAAGCCCATGGGCAGGTAGGTGCTGCGGATGTCCTCCACTCCGATAAAGCCGGGGTTCCGCATTGCTTTGGAAAAGCGGTAGCCTTCCGCCGCACCGGGGGCCATGCAGCGGTGCTCCGGGCAGAGCTCGCCCAGATTCCGGCGGCTGACGTTCTCGTAGCAGCGCCGCCGGTCGGTGCAGCCGAACCAGCAGCACTCGTTGCAGAGAAATTCCAGCTTGTCCTTCTGCGGCTGCGGCAGGCTGTCCAGCTGCGCAAAGGCTTTGTTCAAGCGGAAGTCCGGCACCACATAGCGGAACTCCGGCCGGGCGGTCTCCGCTTCCAGCTGTGCAAACTCCGTGAGTACCTTGGTGGTGGAGGACACCAGATATAATTCCGGGTAGTGCGTCTGCAGATAATCCACCAGCAGGTCCGAATGCACGATGACGCCGTTTTGCACGCTGCTCTGCGCGAACTGCGCGCAGAGGGCGTTGCATTTAGGGTCGGTCAGGTGCTCTTCCCGCAGCAGTGAATTGCTGAAGGTGAGCCGGGCCGAGATACCGTACTCCTGCGCAAGGGCCAGCACCTCCCGGGCGGTGTGTCGGCTGCAGCCGGTCCGTCCGCCGCCCCACAGGCAGTCGGCCGGGGCACCGTAAAGGGAGCCGATCTCGCACCAATCGTAAAACCAGTCGCGGTGCGTCCGGTACAGCGGCAGGAACACCCGGTACAGCTCGTAGAACTCAAACAGCCCGGGCAGGTGAAAATACGCTTTTCTGGGTTCCATGATCAGTCGTCCAGCCGGATCCTTTCCTTCAGCACCACGCAGCCGGCCATGGTGGCCAGTGCGGCAAAGGAGGCGATGGCACCGGTGATGTGCTCCTTATACCAGCCAAACAGCGATTTGGGGGATGTTGTACCGTCTTGTGAGGAACTCATTGTGGAAACTCTCCTTTAAATTTTATCGTTCCTATTATAGCCCTTCCCGCCGGGGAGGACAAGACGGAATTTCACCTCACGGATGGCTTTTTTACAGTCGTCCGGGGGCCTGTCTTTTGGTTGTATTCAGTGGTCCAGCACGGTCTTGCCGGTGAGCGGGTCCGGGATGCCCAGCAGGGCCAGAATGATGGCCATGCGGATGTAGACACCGTTGTGCACCTGATCAAAGTAGGCGGCGCGGGGGTCGTTGTCCACGTCGGTGCTGATCTCGTCGATGCGGGGCAGCGGATGCAGCACCGGCATATCCGCCGGGGCCAGCCGCAGCATGGCTTCGTCCAGCTGGTAGCAGCCCTTCAGGCGCAGATACTCTTCCTCGTTGAAGAAGCGCTCCTGCTGGATGCGGGTCATGTACAGCACATCCAGATGGGGCAGTTCCGCTTCCAGATCATCGGTCTCGGTGTAGACCTGATGGGTGGGCTCCAGCGATTCGGTCTTGACGTAGCGGGGCAGGCGCAGGTCCTCCGGCGAGATGAACACAAAGCGGTTGCCCTCAAACTGGCTCAGCGCGGCGGTCAGGGAGTGGACCGTCCGGCCGAACTTGAGGTCGCCGCAGAAGCCGATGGTCAAATGATCCAGCCGCCCCTTGCGCTGACGGATGGTCATCAGGTCGATCATGGTCTGAGAGGGGTGCGCGTGGCCGCCATCGCCTGCATTGATGACCGGCACGCGGGCATACCGGGACGCCCGGAGCGGAGCCCCCTCCTTGGGGTGGCGCATGGCGATGACGTCGGCGTAGTTGCTCACCACGCGGGCGGTGTCCTCCACCGTCTCGCCCTTGCTGGCGGAAGAAAGCTGTGCCCCTGCAAAGCCCAGCGTTTTGCCGCCCAGCCGCAGCATGGCCGACTCGAAAGAAAGCCGGGTGCGGGTGGATGGCTCATAGAACAGGGTGGCCAGGATGCGCCCGTCGCACAGGTGGGCGTAGGGTGCGGGGTTTGCCTCCATCCGGTCGGCAAGGTCCAGCAGGGCCAGCTGCTCGTTCCGTGAAAAGCTGTTCGGTTCAATAAAATGTCTCACAGCCATGCTCCTTTCAGCACGAATTTCTCGCGCTCGGCACCGGTGGAAACGAACTGGATCTCATGGTCCAGCTGCTTTTCCAGGAACTGCACATAGTTCTTTGCTGCTTCGGGAAGCTCGTCCCAGCGGGTGCAGCCGGAAATATCCTGCTCCCAGCCGGGCAGCATGGTGACCACCGGCTCCACACGGTCCAGGTCGGACAGCGGGTCGAAGGCGGGGACCTCCACGCCGTCCAGCTTGTAACCGGTGATGACCGGGATCTCCTTCAGGCTGCTGAGCACGTCCAGCTTGGTCAGGGCGATCTTGTCGGCACCCTGCATGGCAAGGCCATAGCGGCTGGCCACACAGTCAAAGGGGCCCACCCGGCGCGGGCGGCCGGTGGCAGCACCGTACTCGCCGCCTGCCTTGCGCAGCTGTTCGTTCCACACCTCGCCCATGGCGTTCTCGGCCGCAAAGGGGCCCGCACCCACGCAGGTGGAGTAGGCTTTCAGCACGCCCACCACATGGTCCAGCTTACAGTTGGGGATGCCTGCCCCCAGCGGTGCATAGGCCGCCAGCGTATTGGAGCTGGACGTGAACGGGAAGATGCCGTAGTCGATGTCCCGCATGGCACCCAGCTGGGCTTCCAGCACGATGCGCTTGCCGCTGTCGTGGGCCTGCTGCAGGAAGGCCCCCACATCGCAGATGTACGGAGCAAACTGCCCGGCCTGCACCCGGCACCACTCCAGCAGGGCGTCGTAGCTCATGGGCTCCTGATGATAGCAGCCCGCCAGCTCCAGATTCTTGGATTCCAGGATCATGTGCAGGCGGTCCTGCACCCGCTTTTCGTCCAGATGGAGCAGGTCGCCCAGACGCAGGGTCTTTTTGCGGTATTTGTCGCTGTAGGCATAGGCGATGCCGCGGCGGGTGGAGCCGAACGCACTGCCCTTCTTGGCCAGACGGTCCTCTTCCAGACCGTCCTGCACCTTGTGCCACGGCATGGAGATGGTGGCCTTGTCAGAGAGTTTCAGGTTCTCCGGACTGACGGTGATGCCGCGCGCCTCGATGGCGTCCATCTCCCCGGCCAGATGGTCCAGGTCGATGACCATGCCCGCACCCAGCACGCAGGTCACCTCCGGGTGGAGGATGCCGGAGGGCAGCAGGTTCAGGATGAACTTGCCCTGCTCTGTGACGACGGTGTGCCCGGCATTGTTGCCGCCCTGATAGCGGGCAACGATGTCCGCATGTTCTGCCAGCAGGTCGATGACGCGGCCCTTGCCCTCATCGCCCCAATTGATTCCAGTAACAGCAGTCAGCATAATACTTCATTTACCTTCTTTTTCCATACCACTTTACGATACTTTTGGATTTCCCTCTTGCAATTTCAGATTGCAGTGCTATTATACGAGCAGAGGAAGAATGTGTAAAACGTATCTTCCACATGGCTGCAATGTAAATTTGATATGAATGGAGGCAGATGCCCATGTATGTGGACTGGGAATACTACAAGATCTTCTATTATGTGGCGAAGTATCAGAATTTTACCAAGGCCGCGCGGGTGCTGGGCAACAACCAGCCCAACATCACCCACTCGATGAACCGGCTGGAAAGCCAGCTGAACTGCGTGCTGTTCATCCGCTCCAACCGGGGCGTGACCCTGACCCCGGAAGGCGAGATGCTCTATTCCCGCATCGCATCGGCGGCGGTGCAGATCCAGGACGCCGAAGAGGAACTGAGCGCCAGCGCCACACTGGAGCACGGTGCCATCAGCATCAGCGCCACCGAGATTTCAACGGCTTGCCCATTCTGGTCTACGCATATCATAAGTTTCACCTCGCTGTTCATGTTGCGGAAATGGTTGGTGCATTTTCGCAACACAAACAATACTCTATTATAATAAGGAAAGCTATTCACCAAAACGGAGAAGAATCGTCGCCAAACCCGGCCACACTTCTACCTATTACCCTGTTCTTCTCTTTGCTTGCGCAGATCGTATGCAGACATAATCAGCTCTTTAATAGGAATCATAACGTCCGTTTCACAGTTTTCGCAAAAGGTCAGTTCGGCGGTGTACTCGCCGCAGCGAACAACGATGCTCTGTACGCCGCTCTTTCCCCTTTTTGTTTCAAGAATTTCCATCTTCGCATTCCTCACATACCCATACAGGCTTTCTTTTCTTAGGGCGGCTCAATAGTCTGTTCTCCAGCCCCGTCAGAAAGAGTTCATATCGTAGATTGGTTTCGGTCGTAATCAGCACTGCACCGTAATTTTGCAGAAAGCGCAGGATGCGGTACAAGGTTGTAATGTCGTGGCTCAACCGGTCAAGGCTCTGCACCATGATGGCGTTGACACGCCCCTGCTGCACAGCAGTAAGCATGGCGAACAAGGCCGGACGCCAAAATTCGGTGCCGTATTTCTGCTCCATGCAGGAATTCACAATGATGTAGCCGCGCCTGTCGGCTTCGCGCATGACATCGGCAAGCTGTTCTTCCAATGCGGGCAGGTTCGGTGCAGCGCTGCGGGCAAACGCCCAAACTTTGTATTCTTTCATGGGCGCACCTCTTAAAATTGATCCATCAGAGGGAGACGAACATCAAAACGCGGCTTGCCGAAAGATGCCCGCGTGAAGCGGTCACCGACAAAGCGTTCCAGCCCGCTGTTGATGAGCTCGGCGTTTAAGTCACATTCGGTGGTGATGAGGTAGACATCATTCTGACGCAGAATTTCAATAACTCCCACCAGTATGTAGCTGTTGCGGCTGATTTGCTCCAAATCGCGCACCATCACGGCTTCAATCCGACCGTTCTCTACTGCGTCCAGCATAGAGCGCAGACCGATGCGGTCTTTCAAGGTGTTTCCACTGCAATGGTCAAAAGATGTGCCGCGCACGAGAAAACCGTGCCCTGCTGCTTCGTCGATAAGGTCATACAGCCGGTCAAAGGCAATGCGCGGATCGCTGTTGGCGCAGCGCACATAGATCCAGACATCGTGGTTTCGCATAAGGTACATCTCAGGTTCCTCTTTTCACAAAAAGTAATCCGGGCACTTCTGCTCCCGGATAAACTGTTGTACATCTTCGATTTTCACGGTGGTCGGACAGGTCGGCAGCGCTGCCAGCGCGGCGTCATGGTACTTGCCGCCGATGCCCGCGCGCTCGTCCAGAATTGCCACCACGCAGGAATCCTGCTCGGTGCGGATGGCACGACCAAAACCCTGCCGCAGCTTCTTCTGCATTTCGGGGATGACTTCGGCGTTTATGTAGTCGCGCAGGTTCGGGTACTGCCGGCGTTCGTAGTCGCTGACCGGGTCAGGAATCGGAAACGGTAGCTTGGCAATAATCAGCAAGGACACCATATCGCCGGGAAAGTCGATGCCCTCCCAGCAGGAGCCTGCCGCAAACAGTACACCGTTGCCGGATTGCTTGAACTTCTGGATAATTTTGCCGCCGTTGCGCCACGACTGATAGGTCGGGTATTGCCACTGACCGTCCGTCAGCGCGCGGACTTCTGCCATCTGGCGGTAGGACGTGAACAGCACCAGCGCGTGACCGTGGCAGGCATCCACCAACCGAACGATTTCTTCTGCCATTTTGCGGTTGTCCATTTGCATTTTTACGCGAGGCGGAAAGTACAACAGACATTTTTTCTTGTAGTTAAACGGAGAATCTGCGCGGAAATGACGCAGAGGTCGGTAAGCCGCCAGCCCCAAAAGCTGTTCCGTGTGGCTGAAATCTCCGGCTACAGCCAGCGTGCCGGAGGTCAGAATTGCTGGTTCGCGTGTGTTCCACAGCGCACTGCGAAGCAGCTGCGGTACGCGGCTGCTGGCTGCGCAGAATGTAGGCTGACCATCGGCATCGTAGTCGATGTAGAGGATGCGCGTCGGCACCTCCAAAAGAAAAAGGCGCAGGAGACTTTCTGCTTCTCCCAGCCTGTTCAGCAGGTATCGCGGCACATCCGGCAATCCGCCAGCATTTTGCAACAATGCTATGCAGTCGATGAGCGCAGCGCGGCGGAACGGCGTAAGCACGAACGGTTCGCTCACTTTTCTTCGCAGCTTGGAAAGCCCCTGCGTGCAGGAGAACGACAGCGTAAGGAACGCCGTCCGCGTCTGTCTGGCAAAATCCTTGTAGTGCGCCTGCTGTA
>OOAF01001307.1_pt1 | contig 22079 bp, 23 predicted proteins | sample 1671251 | NCBI WGS metagenome assembly OOAF01 (sample SAMN06348137, study PRJEB24527) | human gut metagenome | biome: human gut; feature: ankylosing spondylitis patient; material: feces | host: Homo sapiens | place: China | collected 2015-10 | reverse complement strand
GCTTTCCGAAGACAAAAGCCGTCCAGTTGCGCTGGTCGAAAGCGAGAAAACGGCAATTATTGCATCTTACTATCTGCCGCAATTCCTATGGATAGCATCAGGTGGAAAGAACGGTTGCTTCAATGTCAACAGCCTATCCGTTCTGGCAGGAAGAAGCGTTGTATTATTCCCTGATTTAGGTGCAACCGACTATTGGCAGAGCAAAATCAGCCTGATGAAAAGCTGCGGAATTGAAGTACAAATGTTCGATTATTTGGAAGCCAACGCAACCGAAGACGAACGCAAGGAGGGGTACGACATAGCTGATTATCTACTCAAAGTGAAGCCTGACGAAGCCATCCTTCAACAAATGATAAGGAAGAATCCCGTCTTGAAAACACTGATAGATACATTCGATTTAAAGCTCATCAGCGTACAACAAGGCACTCCACAACCGAAGGTTTTACCACCCAAGAAGCGAGGATTCAGACTTTGAACTCAGGGAGAAGAATCGAGACTTTTTTACTGTAGCAAGTTAATGTCGGTGTATTACATTCCCCGACCACTTGCTCCTCAAAAAGTCTGAGGAGGCGGCTCCCGATGGTCACGCATTATTCACTAAAAACAGATTCAAATGGAAAAGAAATATACAGTAACACTCCGTCTGTCATATCAGCAATACGCATGGCTTGGTGCGCTTTGCAGACAGAGCAAGCAGACCCAAAGCGAAGTGATCCGTTCGCTCATCGAAAACGGTTCGGTACGTGAACGAATCACGCAAGAGCATATTCACATTATCCGTCAACTGATTGGCGAAAGTACTAATCTTAACCAGTTGGCAAGACAGGCAAACACCTACGGTTTCTTCGCCGTAGCTGACAGATGCAAGGAAATGGCTCAGCACATTAACCTACTTATAAAACGGTTGAAAGATGATAGGTAAACAGACTAAAGGGACATCGTTCGGTGGCTGTGTCAGCTATGTTCTCAAAGAGGAGAAATCCAAATTGCTGGAAGCAGTTGGAGTAGAAGGTACACCCGAACAGATTGCGGAGCAATTTGAGTTACAATCGCTACTCAATGATAAGGTAAAGAATATTGTCGGACATACTTCGCTCAACTTCTCACCGGAAGATAGCGAACGCTTGAAACATGATGATGAACTGATGTTGCAAATTGCCCACGACTACATGAAACTGATGGGAATCGAAAACACGCAGTACATTATTGCCCGGCACATCGACCGTGAACATCCGCATTGCCACATCGTCTTTAATCGAGTGGACAATGACGGCAAAACGATTAGCGACAAGAATGACTTTCGCAGGAATGAGAAAGTTTGCAAAATGTTGACCGCCAAATATCGCTTGCATTTTGCCAATGGTAAAGACCATATCAAGGAGGAACGATTGCGCCCTTATGACCGAGCAAAGCATGAGATATACAAAGCGTTGAAAGAGGAACTGTCCCAAGTACAAAATTGGGCTGACTTAAAGGATGCACTTGCCGACCGAGACATTGATATGAAATTCAAGGTCAGCCGAACTACACGGGAAATACAGGGTGTAAAATTTGAGTACAACGGTTTTTCTTTCTCCGGCTCTAAGATTAGCCGAGAGTTCAGCTACTTGAATATCGACAACCGACTGGAAGAAAATGCTTGTGCATCCTTGTTTGAATCACCCAAACAGGAATCCAGACATAAGGAAGATAATGTACAACAAAGCGTTTCCCATTCCGATGATGGCTCAAGCATCAGTCTCGACTTGCTAAACGGCAACTCGTCGTACGATGCCACTGCCGCAGAAGAAGCCGAGTTCAATCGGCTGATGAAAAAGAAAAAGGCTAAGCGCAAGCGAGGCTTTCATTTATAATCCACTTTTTATTAACACTTTAAATTCAATTATTTATGGAAGATTTGATTCTTGATTTCAATCTCTACTTGTGTGAGAAGTTCGGCTACAGAAACAGTTGTAGCGTGATGCAAAATGCCAATGGCTTTTGTGTGAACATCAGTGAACGTGATCTGGACTGCTACATCCGCTTTTGGGAGTATAGTTGTGGAAGAGGCAATTTCCCCGACTGGTCTATCATCATTGTGCGCAGTAACTTCAAGAAGAACCAAGAAGAAAGCCTGAAAGATTTGGCTCGCTTCTTCAAGGAGTACATGCCGCGCTACGGTTACAAATACCTCTGTACCGAAGATGATGACTACAAGTATTATCAGACACTTGGCTTGAAGTGTATAATGGACGGTTTTTGTCCCAATTATGCACTAGCACTGAAAGATTTGAATGTCTGAGACATGGTTTAGAGTTAAGGAGGGGATTTTTCCTCTCCTTTTCTCTTTTCGATGTACCATAATGAGCAGATTACTCTATTATGGATGTTGATAATAAAGGTTTTAACCCCATTCTCAGAATGTGTGCAATGATTGAGAGCGAAGAAATTACTGTATCAAATTCCTTCGCTCTACATATTACATCATTTTCCCAACGACTTAAAGACTTTCGCTATACAACGCTTTTTCTGTTCCATATTTGGATGAACATATAAGTCCAATGTAGTTGAAATGTTGGAATGCCCTAACAATACACTAACGGTTTTGTAGTCACAGCCTGCTTCTATACAACGAGTGGCAAAACTATGGCGGAGTCCATGATATTTCAATTTGGGAATACCTAACTTCGCCATTAATTTACCGTAGTAATTACGATAGGTACGAGGCTCGGTTGGATATTCATCATTAGTCAAGACATAGAAATCTTCATTGACGACCTTCTTCAGTGGTTTTACCATTGCAAGAAGCTCCTTTGTCATAGGAATTTCCCGACATGAGTTTTGTGTCTTGGGTGTGTTGATAACTAGTTCGGTATGTTTCTCCGTCCCATCAATAATGTAAATCCGTTCAATTGTACGATTAACGGTTATCGTACCCTCGGAAACATTGATATCGCTCCACTTCAATGCGCAGACTTCCCCTATGCGAAGCCCTGTACAAAGACTGATGTAGATACCAAGTCCGGCAAAGGAGAAATGGCTTTGAATATGATTGAGTATTTTCTTGTGATTGGCAACTGACAGTACTTCCAAATCTTTGGTTGTCGAAGAAGACGGATATTTGATGTCCCACTCTTGATAATCCATCCATTCGTTTTTCACACCGAATTTCATAACCATTTTCAGAACTATCAATATGTCTTTCACGGATTTCACACTCAGCCCATTCTCAATTTTCCATAAAACAAAGTCTTGCACAGCCTGTTCGTGGAGTGTATCGCTTTCTCCAAAGTTTGGAAGAATATGATTCTCCAAGATGAGCACATAAGCAGCCATTGTAGACTGCTTCACATAAGGTTGCTTGTACTCTTTCCATGCAACCGAGATTTCTCTAATTGTTTTTTGTCCCATAATCGTATATTAATATGTTGTGCATATAATTAGAGAATAATAAATCCCAGATGTTCCCCATTTGAGATTTCCGGAGTTTAGTGGGGAGTGGGATTCTGAAAGACTAGAGAATCTCACAGTATCTATAGGAGATGGCTTGCACTCCACTCCTGTTTATTGCGAACAAGGCGACTACTGTTTTATTAACGGTAATAATATTATTGATGGGAAAGTATCTATAAACGAAAAAACATTAAGAGTAACAAAGGAAGAAGCGTATAAGTATAATGCAGCTCTGCTAAAAGTAGACACCATACTTATGTCTATTAATGGAACAATAGGTAATGTAGCTCTATATAATGGAGAAAACATAATGCTAGGCAAAAGTGCTTGCTATATTAATCCATCATCACGTATTGTCAGAGAATATTTATTTCATATTCTTAGTTCTCCTAGAATACAAGCATACTTTCAAGGGGAAGTTACAGGGACAACCATTAAAAACCTTTCCTTAAGAACTATTCGGGGCTCTAAGATCTTACTTCCAAGCAATGAAGAGCAAAAGAAAATCGCCCGATTATTTTCGCTAGTCGACGAGCGCATCGCCACCCAAAACAAAATCATTGAGAAACTGGAATCCTTAATCAAGGGACTAAATGATTCTTTATATGCCCAATACGGCAATGATGTATTGACTTCTTTTTCAAGTCTCGGCTTTTCATATTCTGGTTTGTCTGGCAAATCAGCGCAAGACTTTGGTTCAGGAAAACCATTCATAACTTACTTGAATGTGTATTCTAACAATATCATCAATGAGAAAGATTTTCAATATGTAGCAATCAAAGATGATGAGAAACAGAATGTTGTAGAATATGGTGATGTATTATTCACGCTATCATCAGAAACTCCAGAGGAAGTTGGTATAGGTTCAGTATATCTTGGCAATGAGAATGTATATCTGAATAGCTTTTGTTTTGGTATTCATATCAGAAATACGAAGATAGCTTTTCCCCCATATCTATCTTACTATGTATCTTTAACTCCTTTTCGCAAATTTATCTATCCTTATGCACAAGGAAGTACGAGGTTCAACCTTTGTAAGGCAGACTTTGAAAAGGCAAATATCAAACTGCCCTCTTTGGAAAATCAAAAACGAATATATTCCATATTGAGCCATATAGAAAGTAAAACAGAAACAGAGAAGAGTCTGCTTGACTTATATAATTCTCAAAAGCAGCATCTGCTTCGCCAGATGTTTATATGAACATCTGACTGAGCAAGTATTGCTTCTGCAAACTAAGGTCGGTTAAAATACTCTGTTCTGCAGATAGTTTGTTATCTATTGCAGACAGTAACTCCACATATTTGAGTTGTTCTGTATATGATGGGCAAAATATTTTGGCTTTACCATAATCCTTGAAATATATGTGAGGTATAGCCATGCCTGTTTTATAAGGTTCAAAGTTGAATACTTTCAGCATATAGTAAAGGTATTGAAGTGAATAACCTTCTTTTGCTTGTAAGGTATTCAATGTCCCTGTTGCAGAGCATTTGCCAGTAACATAAGAAACTGTTCCAACACCAGAACCATCTTTAATAATATAGACGGCTTCTTTCTCTGTGTTATAATTATCGATATAGCCAACGATGCCATTTGCACCATACACAGGGTATGTGCCGTTTTCACAAACATCGCTCTCTTGTAGCGTTGAAGAACTATATTCCAAGCATTCCGATAAGCGAATATTGGGTTTATTGTTGCGAGCTACATTCTGTGCAATTCCCTTGATTAAGGATGGTGCAGTTTATAGGTCTGCGATTATTGATTATGCGATAGATTCTCTTGATACTGATTTTGCTAAATTCAGTTCTTTGTATGAAACTGCTGGTGAGGGTGGAACTCCAACAACTTCAAACGCCAGTTTCTACGATAATGGTAAAATACCATTTGTCAAGATTGATGATTTAAAACAGAAATATTTGACTGAAAATAAAGACTTTATTACAGAACTTGGATTGCAAAAATCATCAGCTTGGCTTGTGCCTACACGTTCCATTCTATTTTCAAATGGTGCTACCATTGGGGAAATTACAATAACGACATATCCTGTTTGTACAAAACAAGGGATATTGGGTATTGTACCAAAGTCCAATATAGATGTTGAATTCTTATATTATTTTATGTCGTCAACTTATTTCAAAAAAGCAGTTAGTCGCATTGTTACAGAGGGCACTATGAAGACTGCCTATTTAAAAGATATAAACAATATACTTTGTCCGATACCAATAAAAGAGAAACAACAAGGAATAGCCAAAATACCATCCACTCTGAACTCCAAGATTGATTTTGAGCAAAGTATATTGAGACTATTTTGGGCACAGAAACGACACTTACTTAGCCAGATGTTTATATGAACATTTGGTTAAGTAAATACTGTTTTTCTCTCAGATACATTTCATAAGTACACTGATGTACCAGTAGACGACTATCCAATGTTTGGAATACCTTGGATAATCGTTTTTGCGTTTCCATATCCGGCATTCTTATTTTTATCGAAGCCATTGTGTTGTTCATCAATTTAGGATTCGCTAAATTAGAAGAAACATATTTTTGAGTAGCTTGTTGGAGAACAAGCGATACAAAGTGGCAATCAAATTGGAGATGTATCTTTAATGTGCCACAAACATTGGTACAATTAAACTTACCATTTCTGTAAAAGACTGTCCCTGCATTTGCACCATCAGTAGTCCAAGTAATATATTCGCCATCAAACATATAATTATCCAAATATCCCATAATTCCATCATTGGAAGTTTGGGAAGAATAAACAGGATATAGAGGATGTCTTTGTTTTTCAATTTCTACTGAACTAATGACACGCCCTCTTCCTATTTCTGCTATGTCTTGGATTTTATAAGTAGTCCACTTGTCGTTGCATAATAACTTCTTGCTAATCGCAGACTTTAGTTTCTTCAAATCCTCAATGATTTTGTTTTGGGTTGCGATGCGCTCATCTATTAAAGATAACAAATTGGCTATCTTTTCCTGTTCCTTGACTGATGGAAAACTCAATGAGATTTTAGATAATCCTTCCTGTCCTATATTGAAATGTTGTGCTCCTGCTCCCATTCTGCAAGTTTTTTTACGTGCTAATGGAGTCGCAAGTAAATACTTAAAGAACAAAGGAACATAATTACCGATTTTACGACCACGAATGACAAAACCTCCATAAACGGCAGTACGACTATCCATATACACATTAGCTCGTCCAACATCTTCTAATGTTTCGGAACTACGTTGAAATAATAAATCTCCATTTTTTACACCGAAGCAGTCTATTTCTTTGTCTGTAGCTTCAACCTTACCTCGAATACTATTATAGGTAATAACTCCTTCTGCAAGAATATCCATAACGGAAATAAATGGTAATCCCTGCCCAATACGTTTTGCATCTGGGTTAAGTCCGTTCTTAAATTCCAAGTATTCGGAAAGTGTGTGTTCTTCCCACTCTCCACTGAACTCTGGGAATCTCAAAGGGGGAACATTGAGGACTTTTTTATCTTTATTATCTATTGCCATAGTTGTCATTATTTTGTAGGATTCAAGTCAAATGGGAGTAAAGGAGTTTCATCATTACCCTCATTAAAACGGTCAAAATCCGATATATATGATTTATCTTGAATCAGCTTATATTTTTCGTATTCGCTATAAGCCTTATCTCTTGCTTCCTCTTGTGTCACTTTTCCAGCCGTATCGCACGGCTCGTAATCCATCGTTGCAAGATATTGTTGAAGGAACTTCTTCCAATCAACCATAGTTGAAACGATATGACGTGTAGCACGTGATTCTGCCATATCAAGAAAGGCAGTTGTGATAAGATTCAACTGGGACAGTTCAGAATCTGACAAGTAATTTTTTGCGACGATGGTATCAGACTTTTGCACTCTTCCGTCAGGAGCTTTTTTCCACGTGGTAAGTCCCATGTAAGGTCGCTCGGAATCAGCTCGTTGATAAATAATTTCCGCAGCCGTATGATGAGTAACGGCAAGGTGCATCATATTCTGTACCATCTTAAAGAACAACTTTGTGTCTTCTGATTTCGGATCGTAATCCGCACTACATTCTGCATAAATGTCGGTTATCTTTTGGTAATATCTACGCTCTGAGGTGCGTATCTCACGAATACGCTCAAGCAAATCGTCAAAATAGTCCTTTCCGAAATGTTTGCCCTGTTTCAGCCTCTCATCATCAAGGGCATATCCTTTAATGATAAACTCTTTCAATACAGAAGTCGCCCAAATGCGGAATTGAGTAGCTTGATAGCTATTTACCCTATACCCCACTGCCACAATAGCATCGAGATTATAAAATAGCGGCATACGTTCTACTTCCCGTTCTCCTTCAGTTTGAACTATCCCAATTTTTCGGATAGTTGCCTCTTTAGAAAGTTCTCCGGTTTCGTAAATTTGTCCGAGATGATAATTGATAGTTCTAACATCAACCCCAAACAAGTCCGCCATTCTTTTTTGTGACATCCAGAATGTTTCGCTGTTAAAAATGACTTCTACCCGTGCCTCTCCTTGTGCTGTTTTATACAACAATATATTAGAACTTAGAGAATTATGCATAAGTTCTGCCATTGAAACAGATTGCGAGAAAAAGCCTCGCGCCTGTTGGACGAGCACCTTTTTACTATCAGCATTTTCTGCAATAATCATACATGCCATACGAGAGAGACGGAATATATTTACCTTGCGGAATGAACCGTTTCCTATTTTGACCATATCAACCGCTTGGTTGATATGCTCGTCCACATTCATTCCTTTTTCTCCGGCTACTTTAATGGCTTTATCTATGACTCGTTGAAATTTCCAATAAGCAGAATAACCCATCGCACCACAAAGGTCACGAGAACTCCAGTATTCATTCCCGTTTTCATCCTTGCGGCATATATTCTCAAATGAAGGTGTCATCTGAGGTATGTTGTCATTTTCACCCATTGCTATTACTTTTCTGAACTATTCTACCAGTCCCAATTCTTTCAGATACACTTCAATCTCTTTGTCGAGTTCAGCACGTTTGGCTTCCAACTCCTTTATCTCTGCCATTACAGCCTTTATGTCGATAGGTTCTTCCTCTTCAAAGGTATCAACGTAACGGGGAATATTCAGATTGTAATCATTCTCGGCTATTTCTTGAAGAGAGGCAAGGTGACTATACTTTTCTATTTCCTTGCGGTCACGATAAGTCTCGACAATCTTTTGGATATGCTGCTCGCGGAGCTTGTTCTGAGTCTTTACCTTTTCAAACTCCTTGCTTGCATCAATAAACAGAATATTGTCATCTTCTTTACGGCACTTCTTAAAAACAAGAATACAAGTCGGAATACTTGTGCCATAGAAAATATTTGCAGGTAATCCTATAATAGCATCCACATAGTTTTTCTTTTCTATAAGGAAACGCCGGATAACGCCCTCCGCATTTCCTCGGAATAGTACACCATGCGGAGCAACACAAGCCATTGTACCGCCCTCGTTCAAGTGATAAATCATGTGCAGGATAAAAGCATAATCGGCAGTCTTACGTGGTGCAAGCCTTCCTGCTTTGCTGAAACGATCATCAGTATTGAATTTGTCGGCAGCACTCCATTCTGCAGAGAACGGAGGATTTGCAACTACAGCATCAAACTGAGTATCACCAAACGCATCCCATTCAAGTGTATCACCATTCTCAATCTTGAAGTTGCTGAATCTGATGCCATGAAGCAACATATTCATTCGGGCAAGGTTATAAGTTGTAGGATTCTTTTCCTGTCCATAAATATCAACTGCATTTCCGATATTGGCAGCACGAAGAAGCAACGAGCCACTACCGCAAGTAGGGTCATATACATTGCGCAAACGCTGGTGTCCGATGGAAACAATTTCTGCTAAGATACGGCTGACCTCCTGCGGAGTATAGAACTCTCCAGCCTTTTTCCCGGCTCCTGCGGCAAATTGCGAAATCATATATTCGTAAGCATCACCCAAAATATCAATCTCCTGCGATGCCTCTACTCCGAAGTCTATATCATCTAATGCAAGAAGAACGTTACTAACGAGCGTGTTTTTATCGTCAGCTGTCTTGCCCAATTTAGGCGATGCCAAGTCTATATCCGAAAACAATCCGCCAAAATCCTCTTCACTATCCTGTCCCAACGTACTGTCTTCAATACGCTTCAATGAACGTTCGAGCATAGGCAAGATATTTTCTTTACGCTTGATAGCCTCAATTACTGACGAAAACAAAAATTTTGGTTCTATGAAATAACCAATATTCTCCAAGCATTGATTTTTCGCTTCTTCTTGTAATTCAACCGCATCTGTATCATCCATTTCCCACAATTCCTTAAAGGTTATTTCATCATCCACCAAGGCATTGTTGGCATACTTCTCTATTTTCTCCGACAAGTACTTATAGAAGATGAAACCTAATGTAAAATACATAAAGTCGCTTGCCGACATATTACCACGCAAACGATTTGCAACCTCCCAAAGTTGGTCACGGAGTTTCTGCTGTAATTCTTCGCTCATATTATTTTAGTATTTCTTTTACTACTTGTTTGATTTTTACACACATATCACAAAGCCATGCACATCCATTATCCCAATTATCTTTATCATTCATATCCCCCATAGGATGAAGAATAAGGAAACGACTTGCCTTTTTATTTTCATCTAGTCGCCATTCTATTTCATTAGGATTTATAATCCCTAATATTTTAGATACCAATTCTTCATTTGACTTAAATCGGGTAATGATATCCTTGTCCTCATTAACATACAATCCTGCTGACAAACAATTATTTTTAGTATTTAATGTCATACAAAGATGATATGCTGATGATCCTAAACCTAGGTCATACCAATGCTGAGCTTGTGGTTTACGCAGCTTAAATTCCCTTATAAAGGCAGAGTGTTTTGGAGCTTCGTTGTTGAACTTTTCCCAAAATGCTAATTTCAAGTTTTCTGTTTCTGAAAGTGCTGCTGTCTTTTTCATTGCCTTTGCCCAAGTATTAGGTCGTTCTACAATATTGAACTTAGGTGCAGGTTCTGAATCATTGATTTTCCACAATTCTATTTCTATTAAGAAAAACTCGAACTTGTCATCCGTATGCTGATTTAACCATTCTATTGCTTGTTTATGCTCGTCACGTGCTTTTCTGACAATCCAAATTATTACTTCAGCTTCTTTACCTGAAGCATACGTTATGATTTTGCCAAGATGGTCATGATTTGTTTCCTCTAGCTGATTCTCAATGATTATCCGTCGTCCCGTCCCCTCCTCTGTCGCAAATAAATCAACACTGAAATCGCCTACATTGGATTCCTGTTCTTCAACGACTATATCAATACCTACAGCCTCGCTGAGAATTTCCAAATTCTCTTCTTTTGCAAGCCAAGGAGTAAAATCTTTGGCTTCATGTTTCCAGACAGAACGAAGGTCTGTTATCTGCTCCAGTTTACCTAATTTCATGATTGAATAACTTTTAATTATTCCCAATTAAACGTTTTTATAATACTACGCAATCTTTCCATAATTCTCGTCAAAGCCTTGCGAGTTTTGATAAGACCGAGATGCTTTTCTTTCAATGCCTTTTGTATAATCTCAGGCTGTTCTTTTTGCAAATAGTCATACTCTTTTATGTAAAGATTAAGCACTTCGGCAGAAATTTGTTCATCATTAGCCAAATCACTTACAGCCTTATTGCGTTCTGACACAATATATTGGTTCAAACGTTCCTCTAATTCATTTGTTCCATCTGCTCTATTGCGCCCATTCATGAAGTTTTCCTTGTCTTCATCTACATTCTTTTGAATAAAGCCGTCGATGAGTTTTGCTTTGCCTCGCATTCCAGCATCCTTAATCATTGTATCAAGGATATGCTTGCGCTTTTCTGAATAATCATCGCTATATGGGTCAAGTTCCGCAATGAGTTCAAGAATATACGCCACATTGATAATGTCACTATGCAGAAGTTCAAGACAGAAATCAATGTCTTCCAGCCCTTGATTATTCCCGTATGGGGCAGGATCTTCCGCAACAGTTGACGGTGTAGCAGGTGGATCAATAAACCCAACTGTAATATCAAGGTATTTACTCTTATAATCGTTAAACTGCTGTTCAGTCATACCGAGGTCTTCAGCATCCTCGCTGTAATCTTCGTATATCTGAACTTCTGCATGTTTACGAATAATGTCACGGAACGCAAGTACAAAATTCTTCTTGTCATTTTCACTTTGCAGAAGGTCTATACTACTTGGCGTTGGATATTTTTGCAGAAAATCTGTTGCCAAACTCTTGTACTCCTGCTTTACTTTTTCAAACGGAGGACGTACTATATCTTCAGGATTGTCGGAATTGCTAAACAGTTTTATAGACGTATCAACATTGTTTTTCAGGTCACGGAAGCATACGATTTTACCGAATCGTTTCTTCTCGTTCAACACTCGGTTGGTACGACTGAACGCTTGCAACAACCCGTGATATTCCATGTTCTTATCCACATAAAGCGTGTTCAGCTTTTTACTGTCAAAGCCTGTAAGGAACATTCCCACGACAAGACAAAGGTCAAGCGGTTTCATTTCCGCTTTCTTCTTTTTCATGCGCAGGTTGATATCATCATAATAAGCACGGAAATTCTCTGTGGTAAAAGATGTACCAAAGTTTTCATTATAATCATCCATAATGGATTGCAGTTCATCTGCTTCGCCCACATTTTCGCTGACATATTTTCCCGTGCCCATACCGGTCTGTTCATCATCTTGACTATTATTGGCTGCGTATGTAAATACTGCACCTATACGGATTTTAGGATTCAATGATTTGAAAATCTTGTAATAGCGGATAAGCATAGGAACAGACTGCACAGCAAACAATGCATCAAACTCTCCATCAAATGTAGATTTATTGAAATTGTTAAGAATAAATCTTGCAATCTCTTCCATACGAGCTTGGTTATCGTTATCTACAATCTCATTACCATGATAATACTCCACGAGAAAGCCAAGCACATTTTCATCGGCAATAGCATCTTTGATGAGATATTTATGAAGACAATTGCCGAAAATTTCTTTTGTCGTATGTCCATCCACTGCATTTTCGGTAAAGATAGGTGTTCCCGTAAAACCAAAAATCTGGGCATTATCAAAGAACTTCATAATCTTTTTATGGCTATCCCCAAAATGACTACGGTGACACTCATCAAAAATCATCACGATGCGTGAATGACGGATAGCGTCAATCTTGTTGCTATACCACGTCTTACTAACTGCCGCATTAAGTTTTTGAATGGTGGTTATGATGATTTTGGAATTGCTTTGAAGTCGCTTCACGAGTTCATCCGTATTGTCGGTACTATCCACTGCACCCGGCTCAAAAGCCTCGTATTCCGATTGCGTCTGAGTATCGAGATCATGACGGTCAACAACAAACATCACCTTATCCACATCATCCAATTCTGATACAAGTTGTGCAGCCTTGAATGAGGTCAATGTTTTTCCGGCACCTGTTGTATGCCAGATATAACCATTATCATTGGAGTTTTGTACACGATCCAAAATCTTCTCTACCGCATAGAATTGGTAAGGACGAAGTACCATCAAGCACTTGTCGCCCTCATGCAGCACAATATACTTTCCTATGATTTTGCCAAGCGTACATTTTTCCAAGAAGAATACGGCAAACTTATCCAATTCATTGAACGGATGATTGGCGGCATCTGTCCAGTTGAATGTGAACTTATACCCACTATTTGGATTATTGGCAAAATAGCGAGTGTTAACGCCATTGGATATAACAAACAACTGGATATAATCAAACAATCCGTGAAACGAAGTCTTGTGATAACGCTGTATTTGGTTGTATGCCTGTTTAAGTTCCACGCCACGACGTTTCAATTCAATCTGCACAAGTGGCAAACCATTGATTAGGATCGTCACATCATAACGGCATTTTTTACGTCCTTCCACTGTGATTTGGTTGGAAACCTGAAATTCATTCTGACACCACTGTTGCCTATTTAGAAATTCCACCCATATACGCTGTCCATCAGCCGTATCAAGCGGATATAAATCACGGAGTTTCTTTGCCTTTTCAAAGCGAGTACCACCTTCAAGGTATATGAGAATCTTCTCAAACTCTTCTGTCGTAAACTCATTGCGTCCATATTCCTCCAGCCGTTTGCGGTTATGAACCTCCAACTGCCGCTTGAAATTGGCATACAAATTATCCTCTTCTACAATTTGGACATATTCATAGTCCATTTGTTGAAGAGTGGTTATCAGTCCGGCTTCCAATGCCGCTTCACTTTGTGTTGACATATCCTTGCCCTATTATGAGTAGTTACTACTTATGCTATTAGTATTCTGACATCCAATACCTTTTCGATTTTACATAGATTGCAAATGCATCTAAAACCATCAAATCGATTCAGGTTCTATTGCAGTCTTTCTTTTTTATCGGTTATCAAATCCTTCAAATCAACTTGTAGAATCTCGGCAATCCGCTGGAGCGTTTCCAAATTAGGTTGAATCCTATTGCAAGCATAAGCATTGACCATGCTAAAACTCTTATCCAATTGTTTGGCTAACCACGTTTGAGAAATGCCTTTTTCCGAAAGGACTGCCTTTATTCTATTCAGTTTCATTCTTTAATACGATTTTATAGTGCAAATATAGCGAATTATATTCGATAATTGTGATTATTTTTGTACTTTTGCACCTACAAGGTAAATAACTTGGATTCACGCATATGACAGCCAAAGATAGAAGTAGATTACATCGAGGTTATAAACGCTTCTTACGTCAGCTAAAAACAAAGAGACAAAAAAGAAGAAAGGCTCAAATCCTATGCGAAGAGAATGCCCGCTATAATAGGAAAAATGGCGTGATTCTCTCCGTAGATCAATTGTTGTCTAACACACTTTCTCCAAGTGTTTCGTATCTACTTAACTGCATAAGCAGTCCTCTTAATTACGAATTGATAAATAAAGAGAATAATAACACTAATTGTTATGTTGAAATACCAAGACTTTTTTCTCTAATTGAAAATCCCCAAGAAAGTTATTCCGCAATCAGAAAACTGATAGTTTTGTCTTTATTTTCAAACTATCCAGAAATATTCATTGACTATACCAAATGTGATGAATTCACTCTTGAGGCTCAAGTTTTGTTAGACTTAATACTTAAGGATATATTTAGGTTTTACAATAGATGTCGAAAGAAAAAGCGCTTTAAAAAGTACGCAAAAAGGATTACAGACAGATCTACTAGGGGAAGTTCCATAAGAACCATGTTATTTTCCGTAGGTTCTTTAGCAATTCATGCAAAAAAACAAATAGAGTTTTCTCATGTTGTTCCGTATAATCTTTGCATTCATCGTTCTGAAGTTGATACTATTCGACAAGCAGAAATGAAGGACATAGACACAACTACTTTATCTGACTATGTTGATACTTGTTTGTCAAAAATGGGTCGTAATTTAGAAGATGAGCAAATAGATGATTTATGTACCGTTATTGGAGAAATTCTCATTAATGCAGAAGAACATTCTTCTACGAAATGTCGCTATTCGATAGGATATTTTGAAGAACAAGAAATAGATGGAGAAAAAGTTGGAGTATTCCAACTAGTCATAATGAATTTAGGAATGTCGATTTACGAGAAATTCAAAGATGAAAATTGCCCAAATCCTATTATATCTGATAAGATGAAGGAGTTGTCAAAACAATACACACACAAAGGATTCCTAAAAAAGAAAGAATTTGAAGAAGAAACTTTATGGACACTATATTCTCTACAAGATGGAGTTACTTCAGTATCCCCAGAAAAATATAAAAATAGAGGAAATGGCTCTTTGCGCTTTATCGAAAGTTTTTACAACTTAAAAGGTTGCAACGCATCAAAATTATCAAAGATGACGTTACAATCGGGAAAAGCAAATATTGTATTTGACGGTAAATATCCAGTAACAGAATCTATGGTAAAAGGAGAAAAATATAGAGTCCTTACATTTAACAGCTCTGGAAATATTGAAGACAAACCTGATAATAAATACGTTAAATGTAGCGAGTTCTTTTTCCCTGGCACATTTATTCACGCATATATATATTTATAATTATGAAACAAAGTAAAGATAATATTATCAATTTAGAAGACTTTAGGGTCAAACGTGGCAATATTGTTTCTAAGGTTTTCACAGGTAGAGATCGAGGAGTCTATGTGAGAGAAAACTCACATATTGATGATATTGATTCTAAATATGAAACAATAGAGATCATTATTCCCGAAAATATCAAATCTATCAACCCCTCATTTTTTGAGGAGTTATTCAGAAATGTTGTCACAAAACATGGTAGGGATGAGTTTATGAACAAATACAAATTCCGTTCTTTGGGAACTTATAAATACGAAAGGACGTTATCAGAAGCCATTCAACGAATATTAAGAAATAACACTGCAATTGGATAATTATGGATACTTTACAATTGGTTATTGATTCTATTTCTAAAATAGCAATTATACCACAAAGCATTAGTCAAGGAATTTCACCACAACCTATTGTTTGTCTTGATGCGTTACATAAATTGGGAGTTGTATTAATCGCTTTATTTAATCTTATATTTTCTATTTATCTATACAAAACAAATAAAATAAACCAGAAAATAAAAGACATGAAAGTTAATAGACAAAATCTATTAAACATATTGATTCTCAACCACAAATTAAATGATTTCTATAAGATATTCGCCTGTATTCATACAGAATGTCAAATCCTTTTAAATACAGAAATAGGTGAGGAAAAACGAAAAGAACAAGCAAATGGAAAACTGGAAGAGCTATTTATTCAACTTAATTTAGAATTTATTACTACTCTACGAGCTGTTGACATAAAATTAAGTGATGAGATTTTATCTATTTCTGATACTCTACAAAGTAAATTATCCGAAAATATTTTTGATAATGGCGTAAATTTGCATGTTAGAGACAAATATGATGAATTGATTCAAACCCCCATTTCGAATGCAGAAATAGAAATACTAAAAAAACTATACGAGTTTTCGTAATTCAATACTAAGTGATATGTTAAGAATCAAATTATCACAAATGACACGAAAGCGTATTTAATTAGCAGAGATCAAACATGGATATATTTAGTGAATACATGAATGACGAAAACATCGAAAAAATGCGAAAGAGCTAAGCTCTGGCGAGCATCTATCGGGTTACAAGCAGTTGACAATCTGCGTGTATCCAGCTTTCTCATTGAGACTGCACGTAAACATATAGAAGGGCTTATTTCTATGGATGAGGTTCATAAAATGATAGATGAGCATTATGCACAAAAACGCAAGCAATCAAAACCAGATTGAATACTCACCTATCAGTATTATCGCCTTTCAGTTATTCGAAATTTTCGAATAACTGTCCCTCCGATGTACCATAAAAGCTACAAGGAAGAATATTCTAAGCATTGTGTATTTTACCGTTTTATAGTCTTTGTTAAAGCCTCGCAAGCCGTCCTTTCAATAATTCGCCATACTTTTCTTTTAATTCAGCACTTAGGAAAGAGTTTTGAATGATAGTCTCAAACTTGGGCAATAGTTTGATATATTTATTTATCAGTCGTTCTACAATCACATTCTCTATACCTAGCATGGAAGCTGATCGAATAAAATCCTCTCTTTGAAGCTTTTTCTTCCGACCATTCAAAGTCAATGCCAACTCTTCGTCATCCTTGGGATTGATGATAGCCGCATTTAGCAAATCATAAGCAGGGGTTAAACGTATCTTATCCGCCACCTCATACAAAGAGAAGTTTTTCAAGTGCATGTCGTTATTCCCTGTCAACCAAGAGAAAAGCACCAACTCAAAGAAATTGGTAACATCCATCTTTGGTAAAGACGAGTATTTCAAAACGACCTTGCCGACACGTTCATAACTGCTCTTGTATTTGTGCTCTGTTTGCCTTTCCGTCAGTTGGCACATATCTTCCATCGCAATCTTCTCTCCGGTAGAAGTCCTGTCTATCCGGCGGGTAAGATAGCATAGCGTATCATCTGCCATCCGCATCAGCGTATGAGGAACGACCTCAATACGTGCCACCTCAGCAAGGTGCATGGTTAAATCCTCAACCTCAGGCATCATTTCATATTGCGAGGTCTGTGGTTTACAAATATAACCGCCCCATAGCCCGACAATAGTCAATCTTTTACAGCCCTCATGTTCCTTCAAATGCAAGGATAATTTCGGCTGAACACCGGTCAAAGAGGTTTGTTCTTGAATGATTTGCAGAGCAAGCTGATCAAGTTGTTCTGTCGTATAATCAAGAACAGGCAATGTCGTTGTTCCGAAAAACTTTTTTATGCAAGCCGTGTGCATGTCCTTTTCCCCCTTTAAGAGCGGACGATAACAATATAAGCAATTACACATGGCTTCCCTCCTTTTCTTCCAATGGAATAACGCTTACTGCTCCGATACAATCCTTGCAGCATGTCAGCAACAACGACATCCGGTCAAGAATACTGATGTCTGTATTCCTCAACGCAACATCCAACAACCATCCTTCAGGAATCAAACCATCGAAAAATGGAAATAGTACATGACTTGTATATGCTTCCTCCTGTAAAGGCAATGTCATGCTAACCGCCTTTGCCGTTTCCGAAGAGAGATATTCCGGCAAATAGCGGAATTCATACCCGGCATCATTTTCTGTCAGAATACCTGCCAATTGGTCTTTGTAAAATATATGGGCTTGTCTCATTGATTATCAGTTTTAGAAGTGGCAACCATTTCATAATTGAAAAAGGCAAGGAGCTGGTTCACTTTATCGAGACGTAGCGTTTCCTTGCCCTGTTCAAGGTCTCGCACAAAGCGCAATCCTACTCCCGACTTCAACGAGAGTTCTTCTTGCGTCAGATTATATTGCTTTCGCAACATTTTGACCGTAGTAGAAAGATTATTCATAGCATCATACTTTATACCTTTTCGGGTACAAAGTTAGCATAAATATTCGATATTATATCAGTATGGGTATAATTTATTGTTTCACCACTGCAATTATATCAGACAGGGTATAATTCAATGAGGATTGAGATGTTAATACTAAGGCTAAAAACAAGTACAACGCAATGGTTCTACACTTTTCCAAGCGAATAATTCAGATTTGCTGCACTTTTTCCAGCGAATAACGCCCAAATGAAAACACTTTTTCAGACGAATAAATCATGTATTACCACATTTATTCAAGCCAATCATATATTTTCGTGCAAAATTTCAGTGCAAACCACAGAAATTCCAAGAAAACCACTACCTTTGCATTCAACAAGCGTTCTGTAACATACCTGCGGAAATGCCCTATCACTCAATACATTGTATCTGATAGCGGACATTCCACAAAAGGACTGAAAAGAGGCGGTACAACACGTATATGCAATACCATGAAATACAGCGGTTTGCATTTGTCCCCACATTCTGTGTATTTGTCAAAACAGAGGTTGTACCGATTAAAATGAATGGTCGCTGATAATCAATGATGTAAATATGCTGCATCGAACTTTCTGTTGGCATTATTGGCATATATGGAATCGGCAGCCACACATCTTAGGGACATTCAATAAATATTGGAATATTATTATGATAAAAGCATTGCCAAAAACTATGGAGGTGCATTAAAGTCTCCTTGTTTCCATGCTTGACTCAAGATCACAAAAAACTAGCCTTATCGATCTAATGTTTATACGGCCGATTTTAATGTGATCCTGCGTCAAGCGCAAGATATGGAATATTAATTTGTAGCTTCCTCAATCGAGAATTGAGAAATTTTAGAATACCCCCAAGTCGCTATCTTTGTCGAATCTGCATTGAATGTCAAAGGATACTTCACACGATAACTTACAATCTTCTTCCCTGCTGCTGATTCTTTTCCTTTCAACATAGAATATAATGTACCTCCTTCAACAGCGATCGGGTCCATAGCATTGCTAATGGTTGGTGCTTTCCCTTCTTCCCGCTTTTGAGCACGTAAGCACAACGTATAAACACGGTCCGTTCCATCAACAGTTTCAGGTTCTTGATTAGAATCCATCGACATTATATATGTGTTCTTCTGATCCGTCAACACAGATGTAAAAGTAGGAATAACAACGATTCTCTTATAATTATTAGAAAATAACAATGCACTTTCGGAACCAGACAAAAGCAATTCATTATCTAATGCCATTGAGTCCAATGGAGAATAACTCAAATCATATTTTGCTAATGGAGAAGAAGCAGCTCCTGTCGCCACATAAAAACCATTTGTACTGGCATTCGCATTATCCGCCGAATCAAAATCGACCGTAAAATTAGCCAACACACAATCTCCAGCCCTATAAGTCGGATCATTTGCAATTGTAGCGACATACAACGGATAATAGCCCAATGGATAAATCAGAGTTCTCATCGTAGAAGAATAATCGACTATAGCATAACTTGAAAGCTGCTGTGTATTACCGCCGCCGTCCAAACAAGAGGTTAACGAAAACATACCCGCAGCGATTGCTGCTAACCCTAAAACTTTAAGTTTCTTCATTTTTACTGTTCTTTAATTTTATATTGTTTATTATTTATTAGTTCTTACTCAAAAACCGAAACGGAAACCCGCCTGCAAATTCACATTAAACGGTTTCTCGGAACGGATCGTCTCAATATCGCTTCCGTTATCGAAATAATAACCGGCTCCCACCTCCGCATAAACACTTAAGAAACGGAGCAACGGATAGCTGGCACCGGCCCGGGCATTCACAGACCACATCCATTCTTTCATACGGATATGCTTCTTCTCGTGACGGATTTCATTGTTTTCCACAAATATTTTGGCATTCAACTTACCAGCAACATTAATCTCGGTCATGGCCCCCGCCGCTGCATAAAATTGAATACGCTTCCATTCTGCTATTTTATAGGACAAAGAAAGAGGAATTCCAATAAAATGTAACTTCTGTTTCGTCTCACCATGATATATAGCTCCGGTCTCCCATTCGGAAGAAAGGAATGTATAATTTAAACCAGACTGGAGGGAAAAACGGTCATTTAGAGAATAACTGACACCTAATCCGATCGAAACTGGTGTCTTATGACGAATATTTGTTTTCGGAGATTGGCTATTGAAATACGGGGAATTCAATTGCAACAGTTCCTGATCCGTCATCAACGTATTCTTCAAAGCATAGGCATTTAATGAATTAGATGTTCCAGCACTCACGCTACCACCTCCCATTCCGAAACTCCATCTTTTCGCCCGTACTTTCTTTTCTTCTGTTTTCACAGGCGCTGCATCCGCAAATAAAAAGTGTGTTCCGGTCAGCGTTGCCGTCTCGGTCACCGCTATCGCTTCGGACGCTTCGGATATTTTAGAAGAAATCACTACAACAGTATCACAATCTTCTTCTGGCGAAAGGACAACTTCGTCTGCCGTTATATCCGACCGGGACGTAGTTACGGCCGTAACTTGCGCAACAGCACGTTTTGCCATCCGGTCAACCGGCTTGGAAGCGACGACTGCTGGTGTCACCGATTCGGATCGTTCAGTCAGCCTGTTTTCAACAGCCTCGGTTTCTTTCCGTATCGTTTCGGCTATAGGCAGATGTTCCCGGTCGCGGTTAAAAACATAGACTCCTCCTGTTACAACCAATAAAGAAATAACAGCAGCAGCCCCCCAATAGCGTAAAGTCCGCCGGAAAGGGACAGATTTTTTAACCGGCAAACGGTCAGCTATTGCCTCCCAATCACCCGCCATCGTATCCACTTCAAAGTCTTGCAACTTCGAACGGAACAAATCGTCAAATATATCTCTTTCCTTATCCTTCATTTCTTTATTACTCAATACAAATCATGAATCCTGCGTTGCAATAATTGTTTGGCACGCGTGAACTGCGACCGAGATGTACTCTCCGTTATATTCATCATCTCGCTAATCTCCTTATGTGAATAACCTTCTATTGCAAACAGATTAAACACTGTACGAAAACCAGCAGGAAGCTCCTGCACAAGTTTCATCAACTCGACTGCCGACATATCGGATATAGCAGAACTATCTGGATGAACCAACTCCACCGTATTATCCAGATCGACTGCTTCACGCAAAACATCCGATTTGCGCAAATACTCCAACGCACAATTGACAAAGATCTTTCGCATCCACCCCTCAAACGACCCAAGTCCCGAATAAGAATCCATACTGGTGAAGACTTTCACAAAACCATCCTGTAGCAAATCACGGGCAGTTTCCCTGTCGCTAACATAACGCAGACAAACTCCCATCATTTTACGGGAATACGTTTCGTATAGCTCCTTCTGAGCCAGCCTTTCCCCATTCCTACAACCCTCTATCAGTTGTTTCTCCGTCATTTAGTGTGTGCCTTCATGCCCTTTCCAGGACCATACATTTATTATGATGTTCAAATTATCCGAAACGCTGCATTCCGGATAAATTATTTTTCTTGAAAACGCACAAAGATACTGTATTCTGGCAAATAATCGGAATCGGTATCAATTTTTAGACACAGATTTCACAAATTATGTAACCCATACCTAAATATGCTATAAAGCGATATGTCAAAATATACTTGCCCCTTACTTTTTTAGCAAGGGCAACCAGCTCCATTGTCCACCGAAGTATTCCAAGGTTT
>OOAF01001291.1_pt1 | contig 22433 bp, 17 predicted proteins | sample 1671251 | NCBI WGS metagenome assembly OOAF01 (sample SAMN06348137, study PRJEB24527) | human gut metagenome | biome: human gut; feature: ankylosing spondylitis patient; material: feces | host: Homo sapiens | place: China | collected 2015-10 | reverse complement strand
GTTAAGCACGCCGCCAGCGTTCATCCTGAGCCAGGATCAAACTCTCATAAAAAGTTTGCCTCGTCAGTTATAAACTAACTAGCTTAAATAGTTTTACCAAAACTTACTGTTTAGGTTCGTGTATCTTTCGATACTCGCAAGATTCATTAATGAATCATTTTAAAATTCTCAAAGAATTTCAAGGTTGTCTTTCTATTCAGTTATCAAAGATCTATATCGCTCAAACCCAGTATTTATCTGGTGTTTTAAGTCTTATTTGTTACCGCTTACCGCGGCGACTTGTATATAATATCATCAGGTACACACATTGTCAACAACTTTTTTCAAAAAGTTTCAAAAAAGTTCAATTTTTTTCAATCATTGACTTTTAAGTAGGACTGACATGCCTGCGAAGCCACTTATTTACTGTCTTTTTTCATTATACCCATTAAATAAAGGAGGTCTTATGCGACCTCCCTGATTATTCCTATGCTTTTAATGCATTCTTAGCTTCATCTGTTATCTCTCTCTGATAAGCTATCTCATTTTCAATATTTCTTGCAACCTCATTAGCAGTATATGCTGCATCTATTACTTTCTTAAGCACATTTCCAACATCATCTGCTTTTTCCTTCTGCTTTGATGAATTATCATAAATATTCTTCATAGCTGTGACCGTTTCATCAACCGAGGTCTGTACTTTAGTAATTGTGTCTGTTATCTCTTTAGACGACTTAGCTGACTGAGCAGCAAGATTTCTTACCTCACTGGCAACAACAGCAAATCCCCTGCCATGTTCACCGGCTCTAGCGGCTTCTATTGATGCATTAAGTGAAAGTATATTGGTTCTGTTAGATATTGAACTAATAACAGCTGCAAATTCTTCAATCTTCTTAGACAAAGCTTCAAGTTCTTTAATCTTAGCTGAAGACTCCTCCACAACTTTATTCATTGATTCTATCATTCCAAGAATCTCTTCTACACTTGACATGCTTTCCTTAACCAGATTAAGAGATGTATCTGACGAATTAATAACATCAAATGCATCTTTTTCAAGCTTTTCCTGTGAATCATCAAGTCCATTAAGAATATTGGTGAGATTATTCACCATTGCTTCGTTACTCATAAGTAATCCCCCATCCTGTGTATTTTATATCAGTTTAATTGCTTCCTGAACATTATTAACACCAATTATTTCAATTTTATCATTCTTCTTTATGTTTTTCAAGCATACACCCGGCAATATACATGTTTTAAAACCAAGCTTAACAGCTTCATTAACTCTCTGTTGTGCCTGGCTTACAGCTCTCACCTCACCTGCAAGTCCAACTTCACCAAATATAACTGTCTTTTCGTCTATTGCCCTGTTCTTAAAGCTGCTCACAAGGGCCATCACAATTCCCAAATCAAGCGCTGGCTCACTTACTTTTATTCCACCTGCAACATTCACATAAGCATCACTGCCTGACATATGTATACCCGCTCTCTTTTCAAGAACAGCCATAAGAAGATTAACTCTGTTATAGTCAGTTCCTGCCGCAGTCCTTCTTGCCATTCCAAAATTAGAATCGCACACCAGTGCCTGAATCTCTACCATTATAGGGCGTGTTCCTTCCAAAAGGCACACAACAACTGAACCTGATGCATTCTCTGGTCTTCCATTGAGCATATATTCCGATGGATTCTCAACTTCCGACAGACCGCTCTGCTGCATTTCAAATACACCAATTTCATTAGTTGAGCCAAATCTGTTTTTTACGCCTCTTAATATCCTGTATGAAGCATATCTGTCGCCTTCAAAATAAAGCACCGTATCAACCATATGCTCAAGCATTCTTGGTCCGGCAACTGTTCCTTCCTTGGTAACATGTCCTACAATGAATATAGTAATGTTCAGTCCCTTCGCAAGCTGCATAAGTATTGATGTTGTCTCTCTTACCTGAGAAACACTTCCCGGTGCTGCTGCCACATCTTCTTTATACATAGTCTGTATCGAATCAATTATCACAATCTCAGGCTTATTTCTTGTAAGAATATCTTCTATGCTATCTAAGCTTGTCTCACATAATAACTTAAGTGTTCCACTGCATTTGCCAATTCTGTCTGCCCTAAGCTTTATCTGCTTAAGCGATTCTTCACCGGATATATAAAGTACATCTTTTCCTGCTGCTGACAGGTTGTAACACATCTGAAGCAGAAGTGTTGACTTTCCTATTCCAGGATCTCCTCCTACAAGCACTAAAGAACCAGCAACAATTCCTCCGCCAAGTACCCTGTCTAGTTCAGCTATGCCTGTGGATGTTCTGTCATTTTCTTCAAAACTTACACTATTTATCTCTACAGGAACAGGCGCTGATGATGCCGCTGCCCTCTGGCTTGTGCCTGCTATTCCTTTGGCTGACTTAGGTTTACTTACTGGTTCTTCTACAAATGTGTTCCATTCCTTACATGCCGGACACTGCCCGAACCATTTAACAGACTCATATCCACATTCTTTACAAAAAAAAGCTGTATTCTTTGCCTTTGCCATATATCCCCCTAAAAAAGGCTGCCACAACATATAAATGTGTAGCAGCCCTGTAAAATCAAAATACTTTTAATTATAATCAAGCCTTCTTAATATCTACTTTAACAGGCTTCTCACCATCAAATTCAACTGAAAGAACTAGCTTTCCACCCATATTAGTAGCCATTGTTCCTGCATCTTTATCATTAATTCTGATATCATATGATGTACCTTCTTCAAGGCCTAATGTAATCTGTGCATCCTCATCACCTTCTACCATAAATGATACACTTGTATCTGTTGCCTTAAAATCATTAACTGCTGTACCCGGAACAGATTCATATACAAAAGAGCCGTTCTTCTCCAGCTTTGTGATTTCGTTAAATGTCTTAACCTTGTATGTATCTCCACAATGTTCGAAATCTGGCAGCTTTGACTTGGTATCCAACTTATAATTACCAAAACTAATTGCTCCATCCGCTTCTGAACGAATCAATTCATTTACTACTGGCATATTATTATCCTCCTATATGTTACGATATGTATGTACTGATTATACAATAAACTGACAAAAAGCGCCAGCAATTTGTCAGTTGTTTATTGTTTATTTATTAATTTATTTGTTCATTCCTCTCTTGAGGGTAAAGTTCAGTTTATTGTCCTTTACAGTTATCTTTACTTTATTGCCAGCGTGAACTTTTCCCATAAGAATCCGCTCTGCAAGAACATCTTCAACCTCATTCTGGATTGTACGGCGTAATGGTCTTGCACCATATTTAGAATCATAACCCTTATCAACAAGCCACTGTCTAGCTGCATCATCAAGCTCTATTGATAATTTCATCTGTTCCATAATACGCTTATTGACATTGGCAATCATTATATCGACAATCTGTGCTATCTGCTCTTTTCCAAGAACATGGAATACAACTATATCATCTATTCGGTTAATGAATTCCGGCTTGAATATTCTCTTAACCTCGTCCATAACCTTGCCCTTCATCTCCTCATGATTCTGCTGCTCAGTCATTCCTGACGAGAATCCCAGTGATTTAGGTGATACAATATTTTCAGCTCCAGCATTGCTAGTCATTATAATTATAGTATTCTTGAAATCTATAACCCTGCCTGTTGAATCAGTGATATGCCCGTCATCAAGCACCTGTAAAAGTACATTAAATACATCCGGGTGGGCTTTCTCAACTTCATCAAAAAGAATTACAGAGTATGGATTTCTTCTTACTTTCTCACTAAGCTGTCCTCCCTCATCATATCCTACATATCCTGGAGGTGAACCTATAAGCTTTGACACTGTATGCTTCTCCATAAATTCTGACATATCAACTCTTATAAGAGAATTCTCTGTACCAAACATTGCATCTGCCAGTGCCTTTGAAAGTTCTGTTTTTCCAACACCTGTAGGTCCTAAGAAAAGGAATGAGCCAATTGGTCTGTCAGGATCTTTAAGTCCCACTCTTCCTCTTCGTATTGCCTTAGCAACAGCTGCAACAGCCTCGTCCTGTCCTATAACCCTGTTGTGTAAAGTTTCTTCCAGTTTCATAAGACGCTCAGACTCTGCCTGTGCAATTCTCTGTACAGGAATCTTTGTCCATGTCGATACAACAGAAGCAATCTCATCTTCATCGACAATAAGATTATTCTTATTGATACTATCCTGCCACTGCTTTGTCATCTTTTCAAGCTGTTCTTTTTTCTTTAACTGTTTCTTCTTAATTTCACCAGCCTGCTCATAAGCTTCTGACTTTATTGCTTCTTCCTTATCCTTGGTAAGCTGTTCTATCTGTGCCTCTAATGTCTTAATCTCATCAGGCATTACATATGCATCAAGCCTTGTCTTAGAAGATGCTTCATCAATAAGATCAATAGCCTTATCAGGAAGGAATCTGTCATTGATATATCTCTTAGATAACTTAACAGCTGCAACTACTGCCTCATCTGTAATTGTAACATGATGATGCTCTTCATACCTGCCCTTAAGGCCTCTTAATATCTGAATTGCCTCTTCTGCCGTAGGTTCTTCAACCTTAACAGGCTGGAATCTTCTCTCAAGAGCAGCATCCTTCTCAATATGTTTTCTATACTCCTCAAGAGTTGTAGCACCAATAAGCTGGATTTCTCCTCTTGCAAGAGATGGTTTTAATATATTAGACGCATCTATTGCTCCCTCTGCTCCTCCAGCACCTATTATTGTGTGAATCTCATCCAGAAAAAGTAATACATTTCCAGCATTTTTAACCTCTGCTATTACCTTCTTGATTCTTTCCTCAAATTCACCCCTGTACTTAGAACCGGCAACCATACCTGACAAATCTAATGTCAGAAGACGCTTGTCCTTAATTGTCTCAGGCACATTTCCTTCAACTATTCTGGCTGCAAGTCCTTCTGCTATGGCAGTCTTACCAACTCCCGGTTCACCTATAAGGCAAGGATTATTCTTAGTTCTTCTGCTCAATATCTGAATAACCCTCTGAATCTCTTCTTCCCTGCCAATAACAGGGTCCAATCTGCCTTCTCTTGCCATCTGTGTAAGATCCCTGCTGTACTGGTCAAGTGTTGCAGTACTCTTTCTATCATTGCCTCTTGGTCTTCCATTCTGGAAATCCTCTTTGGCTTTTCCAGCATCTTCTCCCATAGCCATAAGAAGATCAACATACATCTTCTTGACAGGAACCCCTATAGTATTAAGAAGCCTTGAAGCTACGCTGTCTGTTTCTTTTATTATTGCTATTAAAATATGTTCTGTACCTATAAGCTCTGACTTAAAACGTGCTGCTTCTCTGGCAGCATTGTCAAGTATGCGTCTTACTCTTGGTGTATATCCTGACGGCTCTTTTACATTAACTACACTATCTGGTGCTATAAGCTGGCACACAAGATTAATTATCTTCTCATCCGTAATATCATTGCTAAGAAGAACTGAAGATGCAAGTCCGCCCTCCGCTTTGATAAGTCCTATAAGAAGATGCTCTGAACCTATATAACCATGACCTAACATAGCCGCTGTATCTGCCGCATAATTAAGTGCCTCCTGCGCTTTGCTGGTAAATCTGCTCTGCATATCTATAACCCTTTCTATGATTGATTTCGTAAATATCTGTTAATGTATTGTTGGAAGATGTTCTCTTATAAAATCAGCTCGTGACACTTCCAGTTCCTCTTCATTCATATCCTTGTTAGAAATCATAAGAAGATTTGCCGGATGAATTCCAATCATAAGCTGATATATATTACTCTCATCAAATCCGTCAGCCTTAATAAGCCCTGATGCAAGTCCGAATCTTATCTGGGAAAGCAACAGCTCTCCATCATTAAGTGTAACCTTTCTGGCATATTTTAACACACCATATGACCTGTACACCATATCAAGTGCTGTCATTTTTCTTTTTGTAATATACTGCTTCCTGTAATTTCTTTCCTGTGCAATAATCTGTTCTGCTATATTATCCAGATTGTCAATTATATCTTTCTCACTCTTTCCAAGTGTTACCAGATTAGTAAGCTGGTATATATCACCTAAAGCTCTGTTATTGTCACCCTCCATTGCTTTTAGCACAAGTCCGAATCTTCCAACCTCAGGAATCAGCCCTGATATTTTATCATTTCCTGCAAGTGCTGGCAAATGTAGCATATAACTTGCTCTCATTCCTGTACCTGCATTAGATGGAAGGGTTGTAAGATAGCCAAACTTCTGATCATACGAATAGTCAAGTACATCTCCGATAACATCATCCATCTTATCAGCCAGTGTATACGCTTTCTGCATATTCATTCCGGCAGCAAATGCCTGTATTCTTATATGATCCTCTTCATTAATCATTATTGACACATCTTCATCAGGTGCAACAAATCCTGCTGCGTAATCCTGCTTTTCAAGATACGGACTTATAACATGTCTCTCCCTCATGCCCATCTTCTGATAAGCATCAAGATAGTCAAAATTATATGAATTATAACCGCTTATTGGCGATATTGTCTTTAACTGGTCAGTAACATTTTTTACCAGCTTTTTAGCATCTGTGTCTGACATCTTGTAAGAAAAATTATATCCATTAATATTACGGGCAAGCCTTACTCTGCTTGATATAACAACATCAGAGTTATTGCCGCCCTCTTCAAACCATCTAAGCATCGTGACCGCCTCCCTGTGTTGAATCATCCGTATTATTCATTTTCTTTAACTGGTGAATCATGTCTCTTAATCTGGCTGCCTCTTCATAATTCTCTATCTCAACAGCCTCTCTTAACTTTATCCCCAGTTTCCTGATACGGCTTTCATAATCATCATTTTCATCCTGCATGACTGGCAGAGTATCTGTCTCATTATTTTCATCAGACAGCCCTGAGTATTTCTTATATATCTTTCCCCTATGAACCGAATCTCCATGCAGTCTTTTCATATTATCCTCAATAAGAGGTCCGAATACCCCATAGCACTCAGCACAACCAAATTTACCAACCATAGTAAATTCATCAAATGTCATTCCACAGCCTGGGCATCTGATATGCATCATAGGTCCGTCTTCCACCTGGGCTGAATTACCAGCCAGCAGACCCGTCAGAAGCCTTACAAATGGAAACTCCGCATCTGAATTATCTGACATTCCTGCAAAATTAAGCCTTCTTGCACAATCCATGCATATATGGTGTTCCTTCTTAACTCCGTTAATTATTTCTGTATAATGAATTGAAGCTTCATTCTGATGACAATTCTCACAAAGCATATTATTCCTTTCCAGTCAGAAATCACATTCCTGCTTTATTCAAATACTCTCATCTTAGTTAAAGCATAGTAAGGACCAAAATATGTTATTAATGCAACCATAAAGGCTATTACCAGTGCCAGAACATTAGATGATGTAAGTGTATACATTCCCTTATATGAAAGCCATGTGAACACGCCCATTATAAGTGCCGATATACCTGGTTTTGCAAATACACTTATATACGGCATCGTATAATCAATCTCCTGATATAAGGTTCTTAGATTAAGTATAAATATTAATATTGGAAATGTTGCATTACCTATAACCACTGCATATATTCCTAGTGCCGAGAACTTAAGAAGCACGAATACCAGCACAATATGAACAGCAAGTGATATAGATGAATGAATCATTGGTACATTTACACGGTCAATTCCCTGCAGTGCTGTACTTGTAACTGTAGAGAGTGTATAGAATACTACCGCAATCGCACCTATTTTTAACATCATTCCACCCTGAGCGCTGTTATAGCGGGAAAATAACAGCTTTATTATAGGCTGACCTATAACAAACAGCCCTACAAATGATGGAACAGCAATAAACATGTTAGTCTTTAATGTCTTAGTAATCTTATCATATATAGAATCATAATCCCTGTCTGTAAATGATGCAACAACGCTAGGCAGCATCGAAGCAGACATTGCAGATGCAACCCCCTGTGGAATTCCTATAAGCAGGCTGTAGCTTGAACTGAAATTACCAAGATCCATAGATATACTCTTAGTAATATCTCTTCCAACCATTATATTGCTAAACATTACATCGTCTATCAAAGCACTTATCTGATAAAATGTCTGTCCAAGTATAATTGGTATCATTGTATATATGATTATCTTACAAATCTGCCCTGTGCTCTGGTTCTCTGTATGTCTGTCTTTTCTTTTCAGTCTGTTAAATGTCGGTGTATATATCGCATACAAAAATCCCATGAATAAAACAGCCGTAAGCGCTCCCATAGCAGTACCAAGCGTACTTCCTGCAGCGCCATATGCTGCCACATCAGGTGATGAAGCAAATGCTTTCATCATTCCATATCCTGCTGCAATACTGACAATCGCATTAACAATCTGCTCAAGTATCTGCGATACGGCAGTTGGAATCATTGTACTCTGTCCCTGAAAGAATCCTCTTATAACCCCAAGAATTGCAACAAGGAATATTGTTGGCGCAAGAATCCTTAATGGAATCGCAAGTCCCGGAAGTCCTCCTCCATATATAACATTCTCTATAAATGAAGCACCAAAAAATACAAGTAGTGCTGCGATACCTCCTGTACACACTGCAACCATCAAAGAACATCTTAATACCTTAGCCGCACTTTTATATCTTCTCTTCGTAAATCTTGCTGACACAAGCTTTGATACAGCCATTGGAAGTCCGTATGAAGACAGCACAAGCATTATATTATATATATTGAAAGCAGCTCCATATATACCATTACCTTCACTTCCTATAATGTTAACTACAGGAATTCTGTAAAGCATGCCTATTATCCTGACAAGAATGCCTGCGATTGCAAGAATACTTCCATGAACTATAAAATTACGTTTATTAGACTCCGACATATTCATCTCCAACTCTTATGTAATAATTGTTTTCGAATTAGATTTTACATCTTATATACAATAAAATCCATTAATTTTTTGTTAAAAAAAGCCGTTCCAACCGCATACGATCAGAACGACTTATATTTTTATATTAATTAATTAAGAAATCAGCAAGCATCCATGTACCATTCTGTTTTACAAATGTATATGTAAGCGATGTCTTATATGTTGTATTACCTGTCTTGTAATCAACATAAAGGTCATAATATACATCACATGAGAAACATTTGTCTGAATACTTTCTGAAATTAGTAATAGATTCATTGTTGAACTGATAAGTATATGACTTACCCCACAGGTATGCCCATATAGCTGGAATGTCACTTACATATTCAGCTGCAGTACCAACCATATAGCTTGAAAGCTTAGAAAGACTTCCCCTGTTGATAATATAAGCTCCGTACTGCTCCGCTATTGTATATATCCTAGATTCCATACTTTTATACAATTCATCATCCGACGGATAGTAAATTGTATATCCTGTCTTTTTGTCATAATCAACTGTCAGATCCTTACCATTAAGCTTTGCTGTTATATCCGGCTGTGCTATAAGCTGTCCTACATCATACACATCATTAGTTGGTACCGTAACATAATCAGACACATGCAGACAAGGTGCAAACTTAACTTCTGACTCTGTCTTGTATGTATCAGTAACCTGTACTCCATTAATATAAACATCAGCACCTGTTGGAGCTGTTATTTTAACTCCTGCAAGGTTCTTTGTAAAATCTCCAAAAGAAACGGTTCCAAGAGTCCATTTATTAAATTTATGTGCATTCTTTCCTGCTGATTTAAGTTCAACCTTTGCTATCGGCGTATCACCTGCATATACTACATACACAGGAGTTTTTTCAGAATATTCACCAGCCTTTTTCTTATATGATACTGTACCGTCATTTAACCTATCTGTAAAATATGCTGCTATCGTATCATTCGTTTCAAACTCATTTACTTTCACGTCATTATCTGATAAAAGCTTTCCAATCCCATCAGGAGTAAACTGATTCACAATCTTATCCATTGCTCCTGACGGCATTCCCTCTTCATAATCTTTTAAAAGACTATGAAGCATAATTAATGTAATCACACCTGCAAGAAGAAGAATTCCACAGTATATACATAAGAATTTTTTAAAATTTGAAAGCTTCTTTTTTCTTTTATTATTTCGTGGCATACTACTTTTCTCCTCCTTACTTAATTAAAAATGCTGTCGGACAGCTTCTTGGACCTGTTGGTGAATATGGTACATTTATTACTTCACCATCATAATACATCTGTGTTGATGTTCCACCATCCATTGTAGATGCATTTACAGCTCCATACTGTGCCATAATATCCTGTAGGTCTGAAAATGTAGCACCTATACTGTTAGGCTGTCTTCCATCTACTGCAAGAAGAAGAATCTTTCCATCTGCTGTCTGTCCTATGGCAGTTCTTGGATTAGTTCCCCCTGCAATACCAACAATATCCTGAGCCTCTCCATTAACAATAAGAAACGGACCAATATGATTACTTATGCTTACGCAGTCTCTTATATTAAGTTCCTTTGCCTTTGCGGCATTCATATTACCAAGAACAAGCTTATTATCAAATGTAATACCGGTAACATGAGATGTTCCGCCATTATCATTAAGAATCTCTCCGTCTTTCATTACAAGACCAATCGGCATTGCTGTATAAGTTGTTTCTCCATCAACAAATTCTCCTCCGTTAACTCCTCCGATTGCATCATATCTCTTTGCAATATCTGCAACAACCATTCCATTTCCATTGGTAAATTCAGGAACTGTTCCCACAAATAATCTGCTTGGATCTTTTACAATCATGAGTTTTCCAGAATATGTAGCACCCTTTACGTCCACAATCTCAATATCAGGAGTTTCCGGATCCTGGGCTGCTGTATCAATATTTACAAGTCCCGCATCTGTTATCTCATCTGTATCTTTAATTGCGTTATTGGCCTTAATCTGGTCTATCTCATCCTGAGAGCAGAACCAGTTAGCAAGAAATCCTATTGCACTTGTCTCCTGTACAGAAAGTACAAACTGAATCTTTGCTGTCTTAGACGGCCCATACACAAGCATTGCCATAACAGCATACAGAAATATCACCAGAATAAGAATAGTTGACAAAAGTGTCGCACCGACTCTTCCTGCCCATACAAGAACTGGATTCTTCTTTTTATTTTTATTTCTTTTATTAGATGCGTTGCCACCTCGTGGCTTATCGTTACCATACGACTTTTTATCTTCATAGCTGTCATCTAAAACGTCAAATGGATCAAAATCATCAATATCTTCAAGTTCAAAATCATCAACGATATCTATATCGTCAATATTATTCTTTCTTTTTGCCACTATAACTTCCTCCTAAACCGTTACTTAAAAACCCATCTTTTCTGAATCTGATAACTTACAAAGAACAATGCAAGATCAATTATTATCTTGGCAATTCCTGAAAGCACAATGCTTAATGCCAGCAGCTTTGTAGCAATATACACCAAAGCATAAGAACAAGCAAGCTGGCAGAACCATAAAATGTAATATCTTACCACCGTCTGTTTAAGACCGGACTGTGATTTAAATACTGCATTTCTGTTAAGCGAGAAATTAAAAACTGATGAAAGCACTCTTGCCGCTGCTGTACTTATGAATATTCTTAAGCTGACTGTAAGCCCTATAAGCACAAATTCAAGCACATTAAATATTATATTATCTATAGCCCACGAAGCAATAGAGCTTCCTACATATTTCATGCCTGTGCTTTTAAATAAATATTTAAATATCACTTTGTATATCTTAATTGAATCTTTGACAGGATTAAAATGTGATGATGAATTATCTTCTATATACACAGTCTCTATCGGTTCTTCCTGAAATCCAATGTTATACTTTTTGAAAGCAAGTAGCATATTAGTCTCATACTCAAAGCGTTCACCTTCTACCTTGTCAAATGTCTCAAGGTATTTGTAAGGTATTGCTCTTAAACCGGTCTGGGTGTCCGAAATATTCAATCTGCAAAGCACCTTAAATACTCCACTAGTCATATTATTGCCAAATTTACTTCTTGCCGGTACATCATCACCAGTAAAATCCCTTACGCCTAAAACGACATTGCCTGTACTGACCATAGTTTCACTGCATTTCTTAATATCTTTGGCACGATGCTGATTATCACCATCTACTGTCACAACTCCATCAATATCTTTTCTATTCTCAAGGCAGAATTCAAATGCAGTCTTCAAGCCTCTTCCTTTTCCCTTGTTAACTTCATGTGTAAGAATTGTACATTCACTATGTGCTGCTACTTCATTAAAAGGAGCCATATGTTCCTCATCACTTCCATCATTAACAATAATGATGTCCTTAAAGCCTTCTTCAAGTAAAGCATCAACTACAGCTACAAGCTTATTATCAGGATTCAGTGAAGGTATAATAACCGATACTTTCATAATATTCATCCCACTCTTTGCTAATATTTATAGTGCTTTTCCATTTAAACGCACTGTATTTAGAATATAATAATTCCCTAAAGATTGCAATAAAAATTTCATATACTGTGTAACAGGGTCATGCTGTAAGCCATAATATTGTATTGTAGATTAATTTTGGAGGACTTTTACATGAGTGATTTAGCAGCAACAAACTGCGGAGGATGCGGTGGATGTGGAGATAACTGCAATTCAATTGTATGGATTATCATTCTCCTTCTCCTCTTTGATGGCAATAACGGATGTGGATGCAACAATGGATGCGGAAATGGATGCAATTCCTTCTGGATTATAATTCTCCTCTGCTTATGCTGTGGCTGTGGCAATGGAACTAACTTCCTCAATGGCTTTGGTTGCGGATGCAACAGCGGATGTGGATGCAATAGTGGATGTGGATGCCAGTAATTATTTAATATGGGGCTGCCTTAAACGGCAGCCCTTATATATTAATTATTATTACGTTCCATCATACATTTCCCATCTATTTCATATATGGTATTTTCTTCTTCAACAAGTATATTGCCATTGTCCTGAACATCCATATTAATTACCATATCATAATTCCTTTTTTTATATATTATATGGGCTTATTTATTAATTGCTAAGACTTATAGGAATAATTAAGACATATAACCTAATATATATAGAATAAAATATTCCGCCGAGCGTCCACATGAAAGAACTTCCCATAACAGAATTTGATATGCAGACACTGCCACAATTCATACAGCTTGCCAAAGCAATTCTTCCTTTTATGGAATTTAATACCCAGCAGACACTTAGTCCTCTGCTCCGCGCATATGAATTTTCATGTACAATGAACTATTACAGCCGCCCTGAAAGCCTTCGTATTGCGGCATGTTCTGCAAAGCCCCACCTTTCATTAAACAGTCCAATACAGGATATACTTTCAGATGAAAATATCATGAATGTTATTCTTACTTACTGTCCAGACAATCTCCGGAATATTCTGAGTAATTTTAAAAACTATAACAAAATGTCCGATTTATTCAATATTTTAAATCGTGACCAGAGTGGCAGTAATAGTTTTCTTAATCCTGCCCAGCAAAAAATGTATGATGCTTATACAGAACAGTTGAATAATCTCAATCTTTAATATTTGGAGGATTTTATGTCAGAATTAGATTTTAGAAAACAGCTTCTTCTCAATGAATTCAAGACTTTATCCCAGGGAAAGAAAAATGATGAAATCATCCCACTTCTGTTTGCAATCAATGATAAAGCTAAGAAATCAGGTATAACCTTCACAAAAGAAGATTGTCAGTTAGTCATCAACAGTATGTCTGGGCAATTAAGCGAAAAAGAGCTCAGGCTATTGCCTGAGCTTCTCTCTCTTCTTAATATGAATTAATGTTTTATTATTCTTAATTACTTTGCAACAATATTAACAATTCTTCCCGGTACATATATTTCTTTAATAATGTTACCAGAAAGTCTGTTTCCAAGTGCTTCCTTAGCTGCAGCAATTACACTGTCCTTGTCAGCATCCTTGGCAATATTGATAGTAGCCTTTGTCTTTCCATTAATCTGGACTGCTATCTCAACTGTCGACTCAACTGTCTTAGCTTCATCGTATTCAGGCCATGTCTGCTGATATACTCTTCCACTCTCGCCGATTGCTTCCCACATCTCTTCTGTAATGTGTGGAGCAACCGGATTAAGTAAGATAAGGTATGTCTTAAGTTCTCCCTTAGTAATCTTACCTGCCTTGCTGAAATCATTGAGCATAGTCATGAGCTGTGCAATAGCTGTATTGTATTTCAGATTCTCATAATCAAATGAAACCTTCTTAATTGTCTGATGCATCTTTGTCTCAAATTCCTTAGAGAAACCTTCTTCATCAGTCATTATATCCTGAAGCTTCCATACTCTGTCTAAGAATCTGCGGCAGCCCTTAACTCCATCCTCTGACCATGAAGCTGCTGCGTCAAATGCACCGATAAACATCTCGTATGTTCTTAATGTATCTGCACCGTAATCTCTTACGATATCATCAGGATTAACAACATTGCCTCTTGACTTACTCATCTTCTCGCCGTTCTCACCTAGAATCATACCGTGGGATGTTCTCTTCTGATATGGCTCTGGGCAAGGTACAACCTTCTGGTCGTAAAGGAATCTGTGCCAGAATCTTGAATAGAGTAAGTGTAATGTTGTATGCTCCATTCCTCCGTTATACCAGTCTACCGGAAGCCAGTACTTAAGTGCTTCCTGACTTGCGAGTGTCTCTGTATTATGTGGATCTGTATATCTTAAGAAATACCATGATGATCCAGCCCACTGAGGCATTGTATCAGTCTCTCTCTTAGCTGGTCCGCCACAGCATGGGCATGTTGTATTTACCCAGTCTGTCATGGCTGCAAGAGGTGATTCTCCATTATCTGTAGGCATATAACTTTCTACCTCTGGAAGAAGTAATGGAAGTTCGCTCTCATCAACTGGAACATAGCCACATTTGTCACAATGAACAATTGGAATAGGCTCGCCCCAGTATCTCTGACGAGAGAATACCCAGTCACGGAGCTTATAATTAACCTTTGCATTACCAATTCCCTTTTCTGTAAGGAATTCAATCATCTTTTCCTTAGCTTCTTTAACTTCAAGTCCGTTAATGAAATCCGAATTAATAAGAACACCTGTTGCTACATCTGTAAATGCTGCCTCATTAACATCAACTTCTTCACCGTTCTTTGCTACAACCTGAATGATAGGAAGGTTAAATTTCTTGGCAAACTCCCAGTCTCTTTCATCGTGAGCAGGAACAGCCATGATAGCACCTGTACCATAGCTCATAAGTACATAATCTGATACCCAGATTGGAACTTCCTTGCCATTAACCGGATTAACTGCCTTAAGTCCGTCAATCTCTACACCTGTCTTATCCTTTGCAAGCTCTGCTCTCTCGAAATCTGACTTTCTTGAAGCCTGCTCTCTATAGCTTTCTATCTCATCCCAGTTCTTAATCTCGTCCTTATACTTATCAAGATATGGATGCTCTGGTGATACAACCATATAAGTAACACCAAAAAGTGTATCACATCTTGTTGTATATATTCTTAACTTATCTTCCTTACCAGCAATTGCAAAATCAACCTCAGCACCTGTTGAGCGTCCAATCCAGTTCCTCTGCTGTGTCTTAACTCTCTCAATATAATCTACATGGTCAAGTCCTTCTATAAGCTTATCTGCATAATCAGTAATCTTAAGCATCCACTCACTCTTGACCTTACGGACAACAGGTGAGCCACATCTTTCACATACACCATTAACTACTTCTTCATTAGCAAGACCTACCTTACATGAAGTACACCAGTTGATAGGCATCTCCTGCTTATATGCAAGTCCGGCCTTAAAAAGCTTAAGGAAAATCCACTGAGTCCACTTATAATAATCAGGATCTGTAGTATTAATCTCTCTGTCCCAGTCAAATGAATAACCAATTGACTGAAGCTGCTCCTTAAAATGATCTATATTATTCTTAGTAACTATCTTAGGGTGAATCTTGTTCTTAATAGCATAGTTCTCTGTTGGAAGACCAAACGCATCCCATCCCATTGGATATAAGACATTATATCCCTGCATTCTTCTCTTTCTTGCTACAATATCAAGCGCTGTATATGGTCTTGGATGACCTACATGAAGTCCCTGTCCTGATGGATATGGAAACTCTACAAGTGCATAATACTTTGGTTTTGAATAATCATTAGTTGCAGCAAAAGCTTTTTCATCCTGCCATACCTGCTGCCACTTCTTTTCAACTGTTTTGTGGTTATATACTGCCGACATAACACATTCCTCCTTAAAAACGCATAAAAACATTCTACACACATCACTTTAATTTGTCAATTAAATAGCCGCCTTTACATTATCGCTTTAAAGTGTTAAAATACCACTATTCACATGAATATTAATATTTCTTACATGGAGGTTATAACATATGAAGACAAAGGTTGGATTCATAGGTTTCGGACTCATTGCAGGAGCCTTAGCCCATGCCCTTAAAGAAAGTGGCAGGGATTATCATATAACTGCCACAAGCAGACATCTAGAACCGGTTAAAGCCGCGGTTGCTGATGGTATTGTTGATGTTGCCGCACCTGCGGTAGATGAAACATTTACACAGTGTGACATAATCCTGTTATGCACACCTGTAATTACTATCACAGAATATCTTACAAAATTAAAAGCCATTGCCAATCCGGACTGCATAATTACTGACGTTGGGAGTGTCAAGACTATCATACATGAAGCAGCAGATTCATTAGGACTTAATGACCGCTTTATTGGTGGACATCCTATGGCTGGCTCTGAAAAAACAGGTTATGAGAATTCAAGTTCATCAATTATAAAAGGTGCAAGGTACATAATCACACCGACCAAAGAAACCAAGCCTGAAAAAATCGAATTCATGAAACAATTTGCATCAGATGTTGGCATGAACCCTATTGTCATGGACTATCATGTACACGATAAATCAGTAGCCGCCATAAGCCATGTTCCACATCTTTTATCAACTGCACTCGTTCATGTAGTATCAGATAATGATGACGAAGAAAATCATATGCAGTTACTTGCCGCAGGTTGCTTTCGTGACATGTCAAGAGTTGCAGCTTCTTCTCCTGAAATGTGGGAACAGATATGTTTAACTAACAGCTCTGCAATCAGCAACATTCTTGAACAGTATATTGAAATGCTTGAAACAATCAAAGATAACATTGACAAAAAGACACCAGGTTATGTCGCCAGTCTTTTTGAGATGTCAAGAGAATACAGGAATTCCTTGGAAAGCAGACACCCAGAGCATTGATGCCCTGGGTGTTTGTGTTTATCCAGTATTAAATTGCATCTCTTTTGGACTTCCTCTGTACCTATCACTACTTTAAAGTCCAATTTATACCAGGCTAAAATATATCATATACACCGTTGGAGCTGCCTGTCTGTGGCACAAAATTGAATTATGGCGAGCTGTGCAGGAGTTAATGTCGCTATATACATAAGTTCAGTGCCCAAAAGCTCGTTCAAACATAGTGCGTTTGCTTTTGGGCACTGTAAAAGACTTTGTAGATAGCGACATTTACTCCTGCTAAGCGCAGTCATACTGAAATTTTGTGCCACATACAGGCAGCTCCAATGGTGTATTTCATATAATAACTGTCCTCATCACACCTTAAAACATCCTCCGCCTACGAATTCTCTTAAAATAGAATCGATTGGTACATTCTCGTAGCCACATGGAAGAAAATAGTTCATGAACTTAAGCAGCCTGTTAGCTTCCTGATATCCAGGGTCAGCTTCTGTTACCTGGAAAAGTATAGGCTCAACGAATGGTTTTAATACACATGGTTCATATGGCATTGCTGAGTTAAACATAACATCCGCCTGCTCCTGGAATGGGAAGATGTTCTTCTCTTCGCCTCTTCTTACAGACTCCCACATTGAAAGAGTCATCTTTGCAGATGCTCCTCTTGTCCTGTAATCTCTTACTAGCCTTCTCAAAAGTCTTCCATCTGTAGTCGATACCCTGTTATGTTCGTCTACATTAAGCTGTGTAAGTGCACTGATATATATCTTGAACTTACTGTCTATTGGAAGTGAATATGATAATTCATCATTAAGGCAATGAATGCCTTCTATTACAAGAACATCCTCTTCACCTAACTGTAAGAAATTGCCGTTATATTCCTTTCTTCCGAACTTGAAGTTAAATTCCGGCAGTTCCACTTTTTCTCCGTTAAGAAGTCTGGTCATATGCTTATTAAAAAGTTCAATGTCTACTGCATGAAGGTCTTCATAATTGTAATCACCATTCTCATCAACAGGTGTCTGCTCTCTTTCAACAAAGTAATTATCGACAGCAATTGGGTGTGGCTTATATCCATTAGCCATAAGCTGAATTGATAATCTGTGTGAAAATGTTGTCTTTCCTGAAGAAGATGGTCCTGCTATCATTATGAATTTAATATGAGGTCTTTTCTTTATCTCACCAACTATCTCAACAATTTTCTGCTCCTGAAGTGCCTCCTGTGTAAGCATAAAAGAAGTCATATCCCCATTAGTTATATGGTCATTAAGTTCTCCAATCGTAGACATGCCAAGCATCTTTGCCCAGCTTGTGCTTTCCTTTAACACATTAAACAGCTTTGTTTGTGGATTAAATTCAGGAACTTCAAGAGGTGCGTTCTTAACCGGAAGCTGTAACACTATTCCCTCGTCATACAGAAATATGTCAAATACCCCAAGCATACCTGTAGAAGATGCCATATATCCATAGAAATAATCTTTGTAGCCATTCAGATCATACACATTAACAAATGAACTTCTTCTGTACTTAAACAATGATGTCTTATCTGTCATTCCTTTTTCTTTAAAAAGGTTCATAGCATCAGATATCTTCATCAGTTCTTTCTTGATTGGAAGATCTTTCTCAACCATACTGTGCATAACTGACTTAACTTCATCTATAAACTCTTTGTCAGGTCTGAAGTCTCCATCAAATGTGCAGTACAGACCCTTACTTAAAGAGTATTCAACAACAACTCTGTCAATATTCCTGTCTATCTTATCTATGGCTGCAAGCATAAGAAGAACCACGCTTCTTCTATATGTCTCGTTACCTATTGATGTCGAAGTTGTAACAAATGTAATATCACTGTCAGGGATATATTCTTCTCCAAGTTCTTTAAGCTTACCATTAACATTAGCGAGTATAATCTTATCCTTATATTCGTTCTGCTTCTCTGCTGCAAGCTGTGCCAGTGTCATTCCCATAGCATCCTCCTCTTACGCATCAGTCAAAATATGACAATGCATCCATAATTATATTATTCTTCTGCGAAAGCTGCTGTAATCTTAACTTAACCGTAGGATTACTATCATCTTTCTTAAGACTGTTACTTATCCCCTCATTAGTCTCTTTCTCTTTTATAAGAAATTCATAAAGAGTCTTATCTTTGCTCTCTAAAAGCTTCCATCCGTACTGATATTGTGTCTCACTGTATTCAGAATAAACATTTTCATCTGACTTTCTGCATTTGATAATAAAATAATACTTACCATCTTCCTTAAGCATCTGCTCATCATCAACAACCAATCCCTGTGAAACAAGAAAATGTCTGAAATCTCCTACTTCTGACTGCGGTGATACTATAAGTGTTGTATTCGTGGTAATAACATTCATTCCCCTAGTTACAATATCAGCTATAAGCCTGCCACCCATACCACATATGGTTATAATATCAGCTTCATTCTCTGAAAGCTTTTCCAATCCATCTGAAAGTCTTGTCTGTATCCTGTTCTCTAAACAATTATCACATATATGCTTCTTTGCTTTATCGAGAGGACCTTTTCTTAAATCCATCGCAATAGCAGACGGAGCTATTCCTTCCTGCACAAGATATATAGGAAGATAGCCGTGGTCTGTCCCTATGTCAGCCACGACTGCTCCCTTTTCACACATATGTGCAACTGTTCTTAATCTGTCAGATATTCTTACCATAGCTTAATCCTAATCAAGATAATCTCTTAACTTACGGCTGCGGCTTGGGTGTCTTAACTTTCTTAAAGCCTTAGCTTCAATCTGTCTAATACGTTCTCTTGTTACATTGAATTCTTTACCAACTTCCTCAAGAGTTCTTGCTCTTCCATCATCCATACCAAATCTTAATCTTAATACCTTCTGCTCTCTTTCTGTAAGAGTTCCAAGTACTTCAACAAGCTGTTCCTTAAGAAGTGTAGAAGCTGCTGCCTCTGCCGGAACAGGAACATTATCATCCTGAATGAAATCTCCAAGATGGCTGTCTTCCTCTTCACCAATAGGTGTCTCAAGAGATACCGGTTCCTGCGAAATCTTCTGAATCTCTCTTACTCTCTCTACAGGAATATCCATATTCTCTGCAATCTCCTCTGGTGATGGTTCTCTTCCAAGTTCCTGAAGCAGCTGTCTCTGTACTCTTACAAGCTTGTTAATTGTCTCCACCATATGAACAGGAATTCTTATAGTACGGGCCTGGTCAGCTATAGCTCTTGTAATAGCCTGTCTGATCCACCATGTAGCGTATGTACTGAACTTGAATCCTTTTCTGTAATCGTATTTCTCAACAGCCTTTATAAGACCTAAGTTACCTTCCTGAATAAGATCAAGAAACTGCATACCACGTCCAACATAACGTTTTGCAATACTTACAACAAGTCTTAAGTTAGCTTCTGCAAGTCTTTTCTTGGCTTCCTCATCTCCTTCTTCCATTCTCTTAGCATACTCAATCTCTTCATCAGCACTAAGAAGAGGTACTTTACCTATCTCCTTCAGATACATTCTTACCGGATCATCAAGACCGATTCCATCAGGAACAGAAAGATCTATCTTCTCAATATCAATCTCATCTTCATCATCAAGAATAATATCCTCATCTTCATCAGGTACATCGTTCATTCTTACATCTACTTTTTTTAGCTCGAGAATTTCAAATACCTTCTCCATTCTGTCAGCTTCAAAATCTGTATCCTGAAAATATGTCATAATTTCCTGATAATCAAGTACATTCTTTTTCTTCTTGGCTATTGCAAGAATACCCTCTATCTTCTCCCAGAATTTAGCTTCCTGTGCTTCTGCATCATCTGCGTCACTGTTTTCTGTCTCTTCTTTTACTTCTTCTTTAATCTCATCTTTCTTAGTTGTCTTCTTTGCTGCTGCTTTTTTTGCAGGAGTCTTCTTTTCTGTTGTCTTTTCTTCCTTAGTCTCCTTAACATTCTCTTCTAATGTTTCTACCATTTTCTTAGCCATTTCTCTTCTCCATTCTTCTTCGCGTAACACGCTCTATATATTTATAACTTAATATGAATCTGGTTCAGCTTCTGCTGCTCAAGTATTATTTCCTGCATCCGCTTCGGGTCTACAGTCTTATTAAGTTCATCATTAAGGCTGTTTGCCTTAATTCTTATAACAATATCATTAAGAGTCTTCTCTCTTTCCAGATTATTAAGACTCACATCAAGGTCTGCTGAAAACATTGCGGCAACCTCCGTATGCTCGTCCGTTGTTGCATAATCAGCTATAATTGCAGCCGGACTTATACTGCCTGTCTCATACTGCTCATATACTTTCTTAGCCACACCTGAAAATAACGGGTCGATAAAATCTTCCGGTTTAATATATCCGACTACCTTATCAAATATATCCCTGTCACTTATTAGCCATGTAAGAAGCATTTTCTCAGCCTGTCTTAAGCCATCCTCTCGCTTCTTCTTCGGCTTACGCTCAACAGCTGGCTGTGTACTTCCGACATTACTGTTTCTTGAGATAATTCCCTCCTGATTGCCAAGCCTTGATACCATCTGCCTCATTCCATCCTCCGGTATCATGAACTGCCTGCACACTGCTTTCAGATAATTATCTCTTTCGAGCTTTTCTTTAAATGTGACGAGCTTTGCCGCAACCTCTCTTTCAAATGCTGTCTCGCTTTCCGGATCACCTCTGTCGTAATTCTTCAACATAGTTCCTATCTCATACATAAAGCTGTTCTCAGCATTATCAATTCTTTCCTGAAAAGCCTCTGCGCCCATAGCCTTGATGAATTCATCAGGATCCTTATACGGCCTCATATTAATTACCTTCGTTGAAAGTCCTGCTTCTTTAAGAAGAGGTATCGCACGAAGTGCCGCCTTAACTCCTGCCTCATCACTATCATAGGTTATAAGCACATTATCAGTATATCGCTTAAGCAGTCTTGCATGTCCCGGCGTAAGTGCCGTTCCAAGTGATGCAACAGCCTGATTAAAGCCTGCCTGATGCATTGATATAACATCCATATAACCCTCGCATATTATCATGTTAGGTTTTCTTGATGTTCTTGCTATATTAAGACCATACAGATTACGGCTTTTATCAAACAGCCTTGTCTCCGGTGAATTAAGATACTTAGGCTTCGCATCGCCCATAACTCTTCCACCAAATCCGATGACCTTATTATTAATATCCATAATTGGAAAAATTACTCTGTTCCAGAACTTTTCATGAATGCCTCTCTCATAAGTAAAAAGTCCTGATT
>OOAF01001287.1_pt1 | contig 22499 bp, 18 predicted proteins | sample 1671251 | NCBI WGS metagenome assembly OOAF01 (sample SAMN06348137, study PRJEB24527) | human gut metagenome | biome: human gut; feature: ankylosing spondylitis patient; material: feces | host: Homo sapiens | place: China | collected 2015-10 | reverse complement strand
TGATGATCGTGGCCAGCATGCCCATCTGGTCGCCCTTCACGCGGTCGAAGCCCTTCTTGGCGCCGGTGAGTCCGCGGAAGATGTTGCCGCCGCCGATGACGATGCCGATCTGGACGCCCGTCCCGGCGGCCGCCTTGATCTGTTCGGCGTAGGACTGGAGCACTTCGGGCGAGAGTCCGTATTTCTGCGAACCTTGCAGCGATTCGCCGCTCAGTTTGAGGAGTATTCTCTTGTATTTCATGTTGCAATGGATTTACCGTAACGCGAAGATAGAAATTTTTTCGAAAAAAACCGGCATCAATGACTATCTTTACAGAAAATAGACGCCCTCCGGACCGTGTCCGAACAAATTCGGCGCGGTGTCCGGTGCGCACGCTTTTCGACGCCGTTCCGGAAAGGCTGCGTCCGGTCAAAAGGCGGACGGGCTTGCTTTTGTGCCCTGCTTGCATTATCTTTGTCTCGCCATGACGCCGGAAGAATACAGACTGCTTCTACATATCGATTCGCCGGAGGACCTCAAAAGGCTCTCTGCGGAGGAGTTGCGCGCTTACTGCGACGAGTTGCGACGCTATATCGTCGACGAATGTTCGGTAAATCCCGGACACCTCGCGTCGAGTCTGGGGGCCGTGGAGCTGGCCGCCGCCCTGCATTATGTCTTCGACACGCCCGCCGATAAGATCGTGTGGGACGTGGGGCACCAGACCTATGCCCACAAGATCATCACGGGCCGCCGCGAAGCGTTCAAAACCAAGCGCCGGCTGGGGGGCATCAGCGGCTTCCCGCGCATGTCCGAGAGCGAATACGACGCTTTCGGCGGGGGGCACGCCTCGGTGTCGATCTCGGCGGCCTTCGGCATGGCCAAGGCGGCCGAACTGCGGGGCGAGAAGCATCGGGTCGTGGCCGTCATCGGCGACGGTTCGATGACAGGCGGGCTGGCCTTCGAAGGGCTGAACAACGCCGGGGCCAGCAAGCGCACCAACCTGCTGGTGATTCTGAACGACAACAACATGGCGATCGATCAGGCCACGGGTGCGCTGAAAAACTACCTGCTCAAGATTTCGACTTCGGTCCACTACAACCGCTTCAAGCAACGGTTGTGGGGCATTCTTTCGCATACGCCGCGCCTGCTGCGTCTCTGCCAGAAGGCGGGCAACGCCGTCAAGCAGGGACTGCTCAACAAGAGCAATCTGTTCGAAAGTCTCAATTTCCGCTATTTCGGACCCGTGGACGGCCACAACCTCAAGGAGTTGGTGCGGACGCTTCGCGCGCTGCGCGACATAGAGGGACCCAAGCTGCTGCACGTCATGACCGTAAAGGGCAAGGGCTACCTGCCCGCCGAACACAACCAGCCCGTCTGGCATGCGCCGGGGCGGTTCAATCCCGATACGGGCGAGCGGATTTCGTCGCCGGGTTCGGCGTCGCGCTATCAGGACGTTTTCGGCGAGACGCTCGTCGAACTTGCCGAACGCGACAGCCGCGTCGTGGGCGTCACGCCCGCCATGCCGTCGGGCTGCTCGATGAATCTGCTGATGCAGGCCATGCCGTCGCGCTGTTTCGACGTGGGCATCGCCGAGGGGCATGCCGTGACTTTCTCGGCGGGACTCGCCGCCGCGGGCATGGTGCCCTTCTGCAATATCTATTCGACCTTCATGCAGCGGGCTTACGACAATGTGATCCACGACGTCGCCATTCAGGATCTTCCGGTGGTGATGTGTCTCGACCGGGGCGGTCTGGTCGGCGAGGACGGCGTGACGCATCACGGAGTCTTCGACATGGCGGCCTTCGGCTGCGTGCCGACACTGGCGATCGCTGCGCCGATGGACGAACTGGAACTGCGCGGCATGATGTATACGGGGCTGCAGTACGGCCATCCCTTCATGATTCGCTATCCCCGCGGCTGCGGCGAAGGCCGGATGTGGCGCGGTGCGCGGTTCGAAACCCTGCCCGTGGGCCGGGGGCGCAAGCTCCGCGACGGAGCGGATGTGGCGCTGGTGACCGTCGGAACGGTCGGCAATGCCGCTGCACGCGCTGCCGTACGCGCTGCCGAAGAAGGGGTGAGCGCGGCCCATTACGACCTGCGCTTCGCCAAACCTCTCGACGAGGAACTGCTCCTCGAAGTGGGCGCGAAGTTCCGCCGCGTGGTGACGGTCGAGGATGGCGCCCTGCGCGGAGGCGTCGGCGAAGCCGTCGCGGCATTTTTCAATGCACGCGGGCTGGACGTTTCGGTGCGTTCGCTGGGCATCGGCGACGAGTGGGTCGAACACGGAACTCCGGCTCAGCTCTACGCCCTCTGCGGCTATGACGAGGAGGGTATTCTGAAAGCCCTGCTCGAAACGAAACAGGCGCCTGTCTGCGCCGAATAATATCCGGACTCCTTACATCGTAAACACCCAGTCGTCGGCTTTGCTGAGCGCCGCGTCCTGCCGGAAGCCTTCCCACTCGAACGCTTTCAGCTGCTGCGGATCGCCGATGCGGTTTTTGAGGATGTGACGGGTCATTTCGCCGCGGCACATTTTCGTATATACCACGACGGTTTTCAGCCGGTCGTCTTCGCGGATGCGGAATTCGGGGGTGACGACCCGCACTTCGCGGCAGATGCGCTTCCAGTCGAACAGCCGCTTCATCTCACTGCTGGCCAGATTGACCAGTATGCCGTCGTCGGCCTTGATCTTCTCCAGAAAGGCGTCCGTCAGTTTGTCCTGCCAATATTCGAAAACCGTCTGCTCGCCGTGGCCGGGCAGTACGGCGTCGCCTTCGAGCCGGTAGGTGCGGATTGCGTCCAGCGGACGGAGCAGTCCGTAAAGGAACGAGGTGATGTTGAGGTGCGCCTGCGCATATTCGAAATCCCCGGCCGTGAAATCAGCCGGAGCGATCCGTTTGAACACGATGCCCGTGTAGGCCGCCAGCGCCGGCAGCGCCTTCTTCGCATCGTCGTGGAAACGGCTGTAGCGGAGCCGGTTCGTCGCGGCGATCCGATGGTTTACGCGCAGGATTTTCGCCAGCTCTTCGGTGGAGAGCGTCGCCAGCTGTCCGGCCAGCTCCCCGGCCTGCGCGCCGTAAAGGGGCGAAGTGGTGCGGGGTATCGGCAGGGAGGTGCTTTCGGCCATCGTTTTGGCACAGGAGAGGAGTATTTGCATGATTTGTCAGTTGTTGTCGCCCGCCTGCTCCGGAAAGCGGGTGAACGGGACGAAGGGCGTCACCGTAAAATCGGCGGTGAGCAGGTAGTCGCGGCGCGGATTTTCCATGTAAACGTTTTTGCAGATGCGGTAACGGGCGTATACGGACGGATAGATGCGCGGCGCGAGCCGGGCCGTGAAGCCGTAGGCGTACTCTTTCGTCTGCCGGGCGTCGCCGGGGGCGGGAAATTGCGGGCGGCCGATGCCGATCAGCAGGGAGTTCCATGCGTCGGCGCCCGGCAGTGTTTCCCACCGGCCGTTTTGGAACCTGCAAACGGTGTAGTCCGTCCCGAAATAGACGGTCGAATCGCCGCGGTAGCGGATCGTAAGCCGTACGCAGTCGGTCTCCGCAGGGTAGAAGGCGTATTCGGCGTCCATGCTCAGTCCGTCGGGCGGCGGCGTGCCTTCGGGGGCGGGCGGATAGGGCGTCGTGTCGGGATCGAACCCTTCGAGCCGGATCAGGGGGCTGTCGTGTACGTAACGGCGGAAGCGGGCTTTCATCGCCGAGTCGGCCCGGAGCAGACGGACGCGGACGATCCCCTCGGTTTCGTCGGTTCCGGACGACCGGACGGCGTCGGCGACGCTTGCGATTTCCTTGGTCGCAGATGCGCGGGCGGCGTTCGCGCTTCCGTCGAATGCTTCGCGCTCCGGTGTGCAGGCGGCGAATCCCCGGTCGGTCGTGCGCAGGATGTCGAGACGGCGCCACACGCTGTCCTGCAGTTCGCCCAGTTCGCGCGCCGTGGGACGGCGCTGGGCGGTCGCCGTACAACCGGCGGCGAGCAGCAGCGATAACAGGAGCAGTCTCATCGGCAGGCGGGTTATGCTACCGAACAGGGGATACCGAGGGCTTCGACGCGGGCGGCGATGGCCTGCAGCTCCTCGCGCGGAACCTTTTCGAGCGTCCTGCACGGGGTGTCGCGGTCGAGCGAGTAGACCATGACCTGCCGCGGCCGGATCTCTTCGATCAGCCGCAGCCATGCCGAGACCTCCTCTTCGGTCGTGTTGTCTGTTTTCTGTCCGTCGCATTCGCCGCGCAGGAACATGGTCTGCACGGTCAGGCGTCCGTCGAAGCCCTTCATCTGCTCCACGACGCCGCGGACGGTGTAGGCGGGGCTTTGGGGGTTGTTCATCAGACGCGCCGTGGCGTCGAACGCCGAGTCGAGTTTGAGGATGTTGTTGTCCACCCGCAGCAGGGCGCGGCGCACCTCTTCGCGGTGGAGCTGGGTGGCGTTCGAGAGCACCGAGACCTTGGCCGACGGGCACAATGCGTCGCGCAGGGCGATCGTATCGCCGATCACCGCTTCGAATTCGGGATGCAGGGTCGGCTCGCCGTTGCCGGCGAAGGTGATGACGTCGGGCGGCGTGCCGTCCGCCACCATGCGGCGCAGCGTCGCTTCGAGCTGCGTGCGGACATCTTCGCGGGCGTTGAATCGCCGTCCGCCGGGGTGTTCGGCGTTCCAGCCGCATTCGCAGTAGATGCAGTCGAACGAGCAGAGTTTCGAATCGGTCGGCAGGAGGTTCACCCCCAGCGAAAGGCCCAGCCGCCGCGAATGCACCGGGCCGAAAATGATGTCGTGAAATAGTGATGTCATAATGCAAAAATACATAAAATATCCGACTTTGTACCGGCGTGCCGTTTCAGGCCGCCGTCGTGTCGTTCTTGGCTGTTGCCGAGTCGCTCTCGTCTGCCGCTGCGTCGTCTCCGGCCGCTGTTGCGTCGTCCCCGTCTGCCGCTGCGCCGTCCCCGGCCGCCGCCGGGTGGTTTTTGCCCGCTGTTGTGCCGGCTCCGTGTCCCCGGCCGCTTCCGCTGTCGTCGGGGAATCCCGTTGCGCCTTTTCGGAATGCGTCGTTTCCGTTCCGGGCGCCGGACAAGTCAGTCTGCGGGGCCGGCTCCGAGACCTGCGGCGGGCGGAAGCGTACGGATTCGGAATATATTTCCTATCTTTACAAAAATCATTCTCCTATGAAATTCAGGTTCGGACTGCTGCCGCGCGTCGTACTGGCCATCGGGCTGGGCGTGGGATGCGGCTTTTTCTTTCCCGAATGGGCGACGCGCATCGCGCTGACGTTCAACGATATTTTCGGACAGTTCCTCTCGTTCGTCATTCCGCTGCTGATCCTCGGTCTGGTGGCGCCGGGCATCGCCGATCTGGGGAAGACCGCCGGGTGGCTGCTGGCCGTTACGGCGGCGCTGGCCTATGCCTTCACGCTTTTTTCGGGCTTCGGAACCTATTTGGTGGGGCGCGCGGTCTTTCCCGCGCTGCTCGAAGGCTCGCAGGCCGTACTGCCCGACGATGCGGGCGCGGCGCTCACGCCCTATTTCACGGTTCAGATGCCGCCGCTGTTCGGCGTCATGTCGGCGCTGGTGCTGGCCTTCGTGCTCGGACTGGGCATGGCCTATACCCATAGCGTGAAGCTCAAGGGGGTGATGGACGAATTCAAGGGGATTATCGAACGCGTGATCGGCAGCGTCATCATTCCGCTGCTGCCGTTCTATATCTTCGGCATTTTCCTCTCGATGACCCGGTCGGGGCAGGTCGCGGGCGTGCTGGGCGTCTTCGTGAAGCTGATCGCGGTGATCTTCTGCATGACCGTCGTGCTGCTGCTCGTGCAGTTCTCCGTCGCCGGACTCGCGGCGCGCAAAAATCCGCTGCGGATGCTCCGCACGATGCTTGCGGCTTACGTCACGGCTCTCGGAACGCAGTCTTCGGCCGCCACGATCCCCGTGACGCTGGCGCAGACCATGAAACTCGGCGTGCGGCCCGAAATCGCGTCGTTCGTCGTGCCGCTCTGCGCGACGATCCACCTCTCCGGCTCGATGATGAAGATCGTCGCCTGCGCGCTGGCCGTGTCGATGATCGCCGGACTGGAGCTGCCTGCCGGAACGTTCGTGGGATTCATCCTGCTGCTGGCCGTGACGATGATCGCGGCTCCGGGGGTGCCGGGCGGGGCGATCATGGCCGCGCTGGGACTGCTGGAGTCGATGCTGGGATTCGACGAAACGCTCGCCGGACTGATGATCGCCACCTATATCGCCATGGACAGTTTCGGCACGGCGACCAACGTCACGGGCGACGGCGCCGTGGCGGTGATCGTCGATGCGATCGACCGGCGGCGCTGAAAACCGTTCCGGGGCCGCCGAAAGCGGCCTTTTTTCTTTTTATACCTGTGTAAATAAGTATAAATGCGTACCCGTGCCGAATAAAAAACGGCTAATTTTGATGGCTAAAAAGGTTTTTTTGTACTTTTGCGCGTCCGGAACGGAAACTAACATTAAATTATATACATTATGGTTGATATTTTTGCACGCCTTGAAAAAAATGCAGGCGGACCTATCGGTCAGTACATGTCGTACGCCCACGGATATTTCGCGTTCCCCAAACTGGAGGGCGAGATCGGTCCCCACATGGTTTTCCGGGGCAAAAAGATGCTCAACTGGAGTCTGAACAACTACCTCGGTCTGGCAAACCATCCTGAGGTGCGCAAGGCCGACGCCGAAGGCGCAGCCAAATTCGGTATGGCGGCCCCGATGGGCGCCCGCATGATGAGCGGTCAGACCGTTTATCACGAACAGCTCGAACGCGAGCTGGCCGAGTTCGTCGGCAAGGAGGACGCTTTCCTGCTCAACTTCGGTTATCAGGGCATGATCTCGATTATCGACTGCCTGCTGACGCCGCGCGACGTGGTTGTCTACGACGCCGAGGCGCATGCCTGCATTATCGACGGTCTGCGTCTGCACAAGGGCAAGCGTTTCGTGTACGGACACAACGACATGGATTCGCTGCGTCTCCAACTGCAGCATGCCACGGACCTCGCCGAGGAGCAGAAGGGCGGCGTGCTCGTGATTACCGAAGGTGTCTTCGGCATGAAGGGCGATCTGGGCAAACTCGACGAGATCGTGGCGCTGAAGAAGGATTTCCAGTTCCGTCTGCTGGTGGACGACGCGCACGGCTTCGGTACGATGGGCGAGGGCGGCCGCGGTACGGCTTCGCATTTCGGCGTGACCGACGGCGTGGACGTACTGTTCAACACTTTCGCCAAGTCGATGGCCGGTATCGGCGCATTCGTCTGCGGTCCCCGCTGGCTGGTGAACCTGCTGCGTTACAACATGCGTTCGCAGCTCTACGCCAAGTCGCTCCCGATGCCGATGGTCATGGGCGCGCTGAAGCGTCTGGAGCTGATCCGCAACCATCCCGAATATCAGCAGAAGCTGTGGGAGATCGTCCGCGCGCTCCAGAACGGCCTGAAGGAAAACGGATTCGAGATCGGCGTGACCAACTCGCCCGTAACCCCCGTCTTTATGAAGGGCGGTATCCCCGAAGCGACGAACCTGATCGTCGATCTGCGCGAGAACCACGGTATTTTCTGCTCGATCGTGATCTATCCGGTGATCCCGAAGGGCGAGATCATCCTGCGTGTGATCCCCACCGCAGCCCATACGCTCGACGACGTGAACTATACGATCGCGGCGTTCAAGTCGGTGCGCGACAAGCTCGAAGGCGGCATTTATGCCCAGATGCCGATTCCGGTTCGCGCCGACGAAGGCTTCAAGGTCCGCTAATCGGGATTCGCTCTGAGGGCGATCCGTATATAGATAAGGCTGCCATTTCCGGCAGCCTTATTTTTGTTGCCGTTCGCTGCGGGGCGTTGGCGCCGGGCATGCCTGCGCGATCGCATCTGCACCGGCGTTTCTTTTTTTTGCGTTTTCGGGCGGCGCAAGAGTAATTTTGCGACAAAATTCGCCGGAAAATTTTGCAGAATAAATTTTTCGGTTTATATTTGCAGTCCCGAAACGCAGGTTTCGAAGCCCGGAGCCGAGGTGGGGATGCAGTTGTCCCGCCCGTCCGAAAACGATAATTGCGGAAATAGCTCAGTTGGTAGAGCGCAACCTTGCCAAGGTTGAGGTCGCGGGTCCGAGTCCCGTTTTCCGCTCCAAAGAGGTCAAAATGGCCTCTTTTTTTGTTGCGCAAAGCGACGCAAACAGAAGCAAATAATCCTGTATATCAACGATATGCGGGATTATTTCGTTTTCCGGCCATAGCAAAGGGACGCACACGAAAGCAGGTCACTAAAGTGCTTAATCGTGGTACATGGGTACGAGTTGCAAAAATGTACCACGCGAATGGTGATAATGCGCTGAACGACATCGGTTTGCTCCAAATATTCAGGGCTTTTCAACCGTTAGGATTGTTAAACTAAACTGAATTTTAAACGATGGAAAGAAAACGATTTTGCGTGACCTTTTTTCTGCGCAGGGCACGAACCAACAAGGCGGGACTGGCCCCGATTCTCGCCCGCATTACCACGAACGGGGTGTCGAAAGAGGTGTATATCCAATGCTCCGTGCCTGCCGACCGCTGGAACCAGTCGAAAGAGTGGGCTACGGGCCGGGACAAGCTGTGTCAGCAGGTGAACGCCTACCTGAACGAATACCGGGCGCGGATATTGGCGATAAGGCAGGAACTTATAAGCAAAGGGCGCGAGGGTAACTGCATCGAAATCAAAAACCTGCTGCTAAACCCCGCGGCACAATCCAAGCAATTCCTTTCGGAGTTCGGCCAGTACTGCGAGAAACGGCAGGGCGAGGTCGGGGTGCGGATAACCCAGCTTACGGCGAACAAATATCACCGCCTGTACCGCTATCTGAAAGAGTACACGACGGAACGCTACAAAAAGGACGACCTGCCGCTTACCGCCGTGGATTACGCCTATATCGACGGGCTGAATACCTTTATGCAGACGGCGCACAACTGCAAGAACAACGGCGCGGTCAATCTCTTGTGCTGCCTGAAGAACTTTATGCTGTACGCGCTCCGCAACGAGTGGATCGAGAAAAACCCGTTCCAGCACTATAAGATGAAGCCGGAACACAACAAGGATAAGGACCATTTGACAAAGGCCGAGTTGGAAACCCTGATAAACAAACCGATGCCGAACGAACGGCTGGAGCGCATCCGGGATGTGTTCACGTTCTGCTGCCTTACAGGTTTGGCCTTTACGGATGCCGACCACCTGCGCCCGGAACATATCGGCGCGGATGCCAGCGGGACGCTGTGGATTCACAAACCGAGAGAGAAAACGGCCATTATGAGCCGGATTCCGCTGCTTCCTTATACGATCTCGCTGCTCCGCAAATACGAAACGGACAAAACCTGCCGGGAGCGGGGCAGGATGCTGCCGATACCGAGCAACAACAAGATGAACGCCTACCTCAAGGAGATAGCGACGATCTGCAATATCGACAAGACGCTGACAACGCACGTCGCCCGGCATACGTTCGCCTGCCTTGCCGTGGAGTACGGAATGCCGATAGACGTGCTGGCGAAGATTCTGGGACACTCCAATACGAATATGACGCGCCATTACGCGAAATTCTCCGAACAGCTTATCGGCCGGGAGATGCAGAAGATCGGCCAAGTGTTCGCCGCGGCAAACTGAACGACAGTAACAAAAAAAGAACCGGGCATCGGAGTTCTAAACTGCTCTGATGCCCGGTATTTATTTGATTAGTTTATTTCTTTGGTTCTTTTGGATACGTCATTTCTCCGAAAAATTCTTTGAGGGATAAATTATAATATTTGCAGAATTTTATAATCGTCCCCAACGTCGGCAATTTTCGGCCATGTTCATAGTGGGAAAGATGCAGATGTGCATTTTCTGTCAGAAACTCCTGTGTATGATTATGTTGCTCTCGAATCTCACGCATCCGACAAGCAACTAAATCTAATAATATTTGATCTGGAAGTTTCAGTATTCTATAATTTTTACAAAAAAATGAATTTATTTGTGATAATAGTCAGTCTGTGTAGACCGACTTACGTCTTTTTTATTACATTTGTAAATGGAATAATAGAAACTGAATACAGAAATTATGCTAACTTTGCATTTGTATAGCTCGGCATAGCCGACGGACATAAAAAAATAAAGGTAAACGACCTTTATACCTACCGTAAAATTGGGAGTTTTATAGTAATCAGGTATAGATGTTGTCAGTCCTTGTTATGTCCTGCTTGCTTTATGTGAGCAGGGCAGCAAGGGCGTAGGACAATCTATTGATTACGGGGTATCCCAATCCCTACGGTAGTAGATTGACACCGCGCCCCCTTTTTATGCCTATCCGGGGCGCATTTCCAACAATCCACACGAATCTATGGAACCCCGTTGCGTCCTGCCGTCCATGCGTATTATCTCCGTCCCTGCGGATTGCACCCGTTCCCGGTTTGGGGCCGGGCGGAATCGGTATGTTTTGGCGGCTACGGCATGGAACCGGACGCCGGGTCTTGCCGTGCAAAAAAGCAAATCCCGCCTTTCAGTCGCAGCTAATAAATCCTGCCTGCAAGGTCGCACCTCTAAAATCTGGTCTTGCGCTCCTGCTCCGTATGGAAAGGGGACGCATGTTTGCGCGGCATCTACGGGACGGGTTCTCCAGCCTGCTCCGGGGGCGGCCGTTGTTATGATGAGGCAAAGGCGAAATTTTGGCACGGCCGCCCCTTTCTTCGACTGGCCGAGTTCAGGCCGCCGCAGCGTTTTTCACATCCCGCACGAGCATTCGGGTGAGGGCACAATTACCACATCCTTACAATGCGATACGCTCCCGAAGCTCTTGCGGTTTCTGTTCAATGCACGATATTCCGACCGTAATTCATCCGGGGTGCTTCATGGCATCGGGAACGGCAGCGGTCGGCGGCGAACGGTACGGATGTCGGATTGCCGACCGGATATTCCCGCAATCCATTCGGTCGACGGCGTTCCGGCAACCGTATGCGTTCGCGTTTTTTCGTAAGTTCATTAACTATGTTGATGCGTAAAGGATGGCCGGATGAACTTTCCGAGCGAAACAAACAGGAATTGGAATACCTGCTGCGTATTCTGCGCGAACTGATCCCCTATAAGCGGGCCGTGCTGTTCGGTCGCTACGCCGGACTTCGGCTGCGGAACGGTATCGGCGGCTACGAACTGCTGCTGCTCACGCGTGAGAAGCCTGCGCTGGAGGGCTGGCAGTTGGAGGCGGAGATCGAACGACGCTACCCGCAGGAGTTCTGCGAGGAGCGCAATATCCATATCGAAACGGCCTGCATGGATGAAATCAACGGCTGCGGAACGAAGAACTGGTTTTATACGACGGTCCGCGATACGGGCACGGTGGTGTACGACGACAGCCAGCTGCCCGCATTCTTCAGAGCCGAAAGCGTCGATCTCGCCGTCCGCTACAAACGGTATCGGAAACGGTACGATTACCTCTTCGGTGCGGCCTGCGCGCTGCTGGACGATGCCGAGCGAATGTGGCTCGGAGGCAATCCGCATGTCGCCTCCCTCGATCTCTCCTATGCCGGGGAGTTCCTGCTTCGCGCGATGGAGGCCACGTTCTACGGCAATGCGATCCGCACCGACGACCTGCTGGTGCTGTTCCGGCGCGTGCGGTATTTCTCGCACGAGCTGGCGCAGACCTTTACGCTGGAGGACAACCACAAGGTCGCACTTTTTCGGGAGCTGACGCGGATGCGCTGGGAGCCGTGCCGGTCGTGCGAGGTGCTGCGCTTGCCAAAATATCGGTTCCATCTGAGCTGGCTGCGCCGCATGCAGCAGCTCGTTCAGAAGTCCTGCGAACGGCATCTGTTCTATCTGAAGCACGGCAAGCCGAAGGCCCGGATGGAGGAAGAAGCCGCGTTCCGGCCCGTACGGACCGACTTCACCCCGACGACGCACCCGACGCCGGAAATCGTTCTTTCATCGGATGAACCGTCAGACCCCGATGCGTATGTCGGAGTGGAACCAGCAACCCAAGATGCCACTTCAACGGCCTGACAGGTCGAAATTTTATCCCTTACCGTCTACAGACTATGATAGAGCAGCACACCGAAGAAGAACAAGTCCTGCGGGCCATCGACCACTTTTACACGACGCAGGTTAGTATCTGCATCGCGGCATTGGGCCGAATGCGGTCCGCGGAGCTGGCCGACAAGAACATCATCCTGCGGGCCATTATGTGCGACATGCCCGATTGCGGCATCTGCGCCGACCCCACGGCCGAAGATTACGGCGTCGATTTTTGGGTCGACCGGGCGGAGTATGTCGATGATCTGTCATTCAACCTTTATGTCACGCAGGCCGAAGAGAACGTGCTGTGGAACATCGAGAAAAAAGGCCAGAAACCGGGGCGTCTGGCGGCTCCGCAGCAGCGGATCACGGTGCGGACCGACGGGATAAGCAGGCCCCCGTATATTCCGCTTATCTACCTGACGGTATTAAGTTCCAAACTGATGGCGATGGCTATGTCGGACGTGCTGCCGGAGACGGATTTGTCCACCTATTACGACGAGCGGATGATGGCTGCCATGAGTGAGCGCATGGCAGAAGCATTGGACCGGATCGTCGCAATGCAAAACGGGGAGGAGGAAGCCGAAATTCCGGTGAGCTGAAACGCCGCGGTTGGGGTATGAAAAACTAACTACCGACAAGCCAACGTATTTGGAGGGTTCATAACTTACAAACTTTTTAGAGATTAAATTAATATATAAATATTATATTTGTATTTAATGATTTAATCGACTATTAGGTGGTAAAATGAAAACTCGTCCTTTGTTGTCTATTGTAGCTTTACTTGTAGCTGTCTTGGCTTTGACCGTATCTATTTTCCGAATAATTCCCAATGTGGTAATAACAAATGACACCTACATTGGCACGATTGCTACATTTATGGGTATAACAACAACATTGATAGTCGGGTATCAAATTTATAATTCGATAGATTTCAAAGGTAAAGTCCGGCAAATCGAATTGTTGACAAAAGAGCTTAATTCTTTAAAGGACAAAGTTGAACGCTCTAATATTGAAAATCAGTTTCTAACAATGGAACTTCGTACGCAGTCTTTTTTTGATCGAGGCGTACGACGGTCGTTTAATCCGTCTTTGGCGAGTCTGCTTTTTGCATCGTCATTTAACGAATCGCTGAAATGTCTCATTTACGCAGGGGTATTGAATGACACCTCTCGATTTATTTTTTATATCCGGATTTGTAATTACTTGGTAAATAAGAAGGTAAATATACGCCTTGTAAAATCGAGCATTGACAAACAGATCATGGAGAATATCGCACAAATAAGGGCGAATAACAACGTATTGTATGTTTGCAATCGGTCAAAACTTGACCGTATAATAAAATTATATTTAAATAAGCCGTGTGTGTGACGTTGCTATTACTTGGTTAGTGTCCTTAAAGTAATAACCTCTGTTTTCGTTTTGGCTTACGTTTGTGCGAAAGATTTCGGCGCATGGCTTCGAACTCCTCCTGCGACATGGGTCCGTCCTCGGTGATCTGTCCCAGCAGGTCGCCTGCTGCATGGAACAGGTTTTCGCCGATGCCGCGGGGTGCAGGCTGCGCCGGGTGCGGCTGCGGGGATAATCCGCGCGGCTCCGTGCGGATCTTCTCCGTCTGCCGCGGAGATGTCGGGGCGGGCTTGGGCGGCTGTTCCGCTGCCGGAGCTGCGGGCGGCACGACATGCGGCCGTGCGGTCGCTTCGGGCTTCTGCGGCGTCTGCTGGCGAAGCGTTGCCGGAGCTGGGGCCGTGAGTTTCGGCAGCAGCGACGCCCTGTCCGCATGGGGATTGTTGAACAACTCCTGAAAAACATTCGCCGAATAACTCTTACCGAGCCGGGAGCCGTTCAGCACGGTTTTCGTTCGGTGATCTACGAACGTCGCGCCCGTGATGCGGCCTGCGGCGTTTTGCCGGAAAACGGCGTCGATGCCGTCGGCTTTCAACAGGCGCACAAACTCGTCCTGCGTCCGGGCGCGGTGCATGGCGCGGGCCACGGTTCCACGAATGGGACCTTTGATTTGCTCGGATTTGATGTCGGCGTCGTTCTTGGCGATCTGCTTTTGCAAGAACTTATAACCGCCTTTCGGGGTCAGGGCCGAGGACTTGATCGGCGTGCCGACCCACTTGCCCCGTTCGTCGGTGGCGGTGTAGACGATGCCGTTCCACCGCTTGCCGTCGGCTTCGCCTTTGCGTTCCTCCAGATCGACATTATAGAGGTTCAGCAGGGTTCGAAACTCGGTGATCGAGCCGAAACGGTACTGCTCGGCCAAGAGCCGAACGGCGGACTTCATCTGCTGTTTGAGGTTGTCGTGTCCGTATTCGATCCGGCGGGCCGTGTCGAACTCCCGCTGTTCCTCGCCTTTGACGGCGGGCCGCAGGCCGTACCTGCGTTCGATGTCCTGCAAAATCGCTTTCGACCGGGACCTGTCCTGACTGTCGGAAATTATCGACCCGTCGTCGCGCAGACGTACCGATACGATATGTATGTGTTCGCGGTCGATGTCGCGGTGTTTGAATACATAGTAGGGCTGATCCCCGAAGCCCATGCGCTCCATGTACTCGCGGGTAATCTCCGTAAGTTGGGCATCGGTCAGCTTGTCGCTGGGATCGGGATTCAGCGATACATGGAATACCGGGTCTTTGATCTTCCGGGTATCGAGGTAGGGCTGAAAACTCAACAGGGCGCGCCGCATGTCGAATGTGTCGGACTGTTCGCAGTCGCCTAAAACCAGATTCCCGTACAGAACGGACGCTTCGCCGTTCAGCACTTTCCCGGCGTTGTATTCCAATACGCCGCGAATGGATGCGCCTTTGGTTATTCGACCGACCATCTGCGATTGAATTCTTCGGTCAGACGAATGACCTGCCCGAACAGCACGGTCAGCTCTTGGGTATGCTTTTCCAGCCGTGACAATAGAGCCACGGCCCGGCGGTCGTTGAAATTGGTGTGGATGGCTTTGACGGTCTGATTGTAATTGACCCCGACGGCCCGGATTTGGGCGTAAAGATTCGTCAGGCGCAGGTAGTAGTCGTGCGCGTCCTTGTTGGTCTGAACGACCCGGAACGGTCAGCCGAAGATGCGGGAGAGGATAAATTTCGACTGGCTGCGCTGGCCCGCCTTTAACATCATTTTTTCAAACTGCACCTGTTGCTGTTCGTTCAACCGGAACGTGTGCATGTAACTCTTGGGGTCTACGACCCGTTTCTGTTTTTCCATAAACTGATATTTAATAGGTTAATCGACTTGGGAGATTGACCAGCACGGTTTTCCGGTTTTTCGTTAGTGTAATACAAAAGGCACGTTGTATTACAATAACATATCTTGCTATTTGCTCTACGCAAATAAAATCCGTCCCCACGGGATGAAAAGGAGTTGCCGCGGGCAACGACTTTCCATCCTAAAACCTATATACCGAATTGGTAATCCTCCCGCTGCAAAGGTAAGGACTTTTTCGGCTCGTGGTACGGGCCAATTAGGGCGATCGAGGTAGATCGAGGGCGTAAAGGGTATCTTTTCGAGGATTTCACCCTTTAATTTGTGCCGGGATCGAATGGAATCGGGCGGCCCAAAAGCCCAAAGGCTCAAAAGCTCAAAAGCTCAAAGGCTCAAAAGCCCGAAGGTCCAAAGGCTCAAAGGCCCAAAGGCCCAAAAGCCCAAAGGCTCAAAACACTAAAACAATAAAAGACATGAACAAAGAACGGCGTAACAACGAAGCGATGAAGCGGCGCAACATTGAAGCATCGAAGCGATGCAACAACGAAGCGATGCAACATCACAACAAAGGAGCAATGACGCGGGGTCGGGCAAGATGCAAGAGCCGGAAAGATGCCGGGTTCTGTAAGACGCGGGGTCGGGCAGGACGTAAGAGCCGGAAAGATGTCGGGTGCTGTAAGACGCGGGGTCGGGTATAGGTAAGAGCCGGAAAGATGCCGGGTTCTGTAAGACGCGGGGTCGGGCAAGACGTAAGAGCCGAAAAGATGCCGGAGCGGGAAGATTCAGAAGCGGCTAAAACGTGAAACAAACAGAATTTAACCAAAATAAAATTATGACCAAAAACCTATTTCTATTTCATTCGCCAACCCCAAAGGCGGTATTGGCAAATCGCCCCTCACGATTCTGGCCGCTTCTTGGCTGCGTTGTCGGGGTATCTTTCAGCGGGTTTCACGCTTTAATTTGTACCGGGTTCAGAACGAAAATCGGATGATTCTGCAACGCAACCGATTCGAGGATTCCGGTGTGGAGTCCGACGGGCCGCGGGGTCACGATGGAAAAGAAAAAACTAACAATCACCACTAATAGTTTAAATTATGGAATATCTCTTAATCGAAAAAAGGGCATGGCTGGAAATGCAGGCAGAAGCTAAACGGTTAAACGAACGAATGAAAAAAACGGAACAATATTTTTTTCCGGCAGGAGATTCGGGATGAATCGACAATGCCGCAGTCTGCCTGTGACTGAATATTTCCAAACGAACCCTGCAATACTACCGCAACAGCGGGATTTTGCCCTATACCACAATAAGGAACAAATGTTATTATAAACCCGAAGATGTGAAAGCGGTATTCGACCGAAGCACGTCCAAACAGAAATAGCGATGGCAGAAAATCAGATTTTGTGCGACAACAGCGTGATTACCCGCGACACGCCAGAATACAAAGAATTGATCGCAACGATGCGGAACATCGTACGGGTTGCCGACAAACTTGTGAAAGAGGTCCGGCCCTGCCTGCTTAACGAGCGGTATTTCACAACCGAGCAGGTGATGGACCTGTTCCATATCAGCCGACGGGCATTACAAAACTATCGGGATAAGGGGATAATACCCTTTTTCTCAATAGGTGGGAGTATTGTCTACCCTGAATCCAAAATCAAGGAGATGCTGAAAAAGAATTACTACAAACCAATTGTGGGGACATCAATATAATTATCAATAGTTTCTTACCTCAATCGGCAACAAATCTTTCATGCAATATAATATTGATAATATTTGATTTGAATTTGGTTATATAAATCATTTTCAATAATTTTGGATTGCAATGATACTTGAGCTCAATGGAGAAACAACTGATTTTCGTTTATGACAAAAAACGCGATGCGTATGTCGATAAAACCACGGAAATAACGGATGTCCGCGAACAGGGCAGTTACATGATCGTCTATTTCGGAAGCACTAAATCATTTCGTTACCGGAAAGAAAACATACGCTTTTATCCTTTGGTAAATGTCTGTCAGCAAGTCCGAATATTTCATAATGGGAAAGTTCAGGAACAATATGACACCTTGTATGATTATGGCGAATATGTAAAGCTGGGGAATGATGATGAAATATGCTCGTTAGCTATTAAAAAATCAGAAATCGAAATTTCTGAAATTCACCAACCGGAACCTGATGCAGAACATATTCTTTTATATTTCGAGCAATTACTTCAAGAAGAACCGACCTCCGCAGTCGAGTCTTCAAACGATCCATCCGACGAAAAAGATGTATCCGAAGAAAGCAACCTGATTTCTGATATGTTAATATCTGCATTGCAAGGGATTGATCGAAAGGATACACGGACTGCATTTTCCAGTTATTTAAGCAAACGTGTTCATACGCATGAAATAAATTCGGATAAAATTATCTACCCATTCGGATGCAACGAAAGCCAGAAATTAGCAACACAGCGGGCGTTGAGTAACAATGTCAGTATAATCGAAGGCCCTCCGGGTACAGGTAAAACCCAAACGATTTTGAATATCGTAGCCAATCTATTAATGCAGGGTAAGACCGTCGGAATCGTATCCAATAACAATGCTGCTGTTGATAATGTACGAGAGAAACTTACAAAATACGGATATGGTGCCTTGATTGCGGAGTTAGGAAATAAGGTTAATCGACAACTATTTTTTAATACTAAGCAAACGGATTTTGTGCCGAAGCCGGAATGGAACTTAACCAATTGCGATCGAAATACAGCAATTGTAAGATTCACCGAATTATCCGCTCATATTGATGAGCTATTTCGCAAACAGAATGAATTGGCGTCATTACGAACCCGATTAGCCGATGCAGAATGCGAATATCTTCATTTGCAAAAAGAACAGCCTGTAACTCATGAGCAAAAGCAGCAGATTGACCACATCTTCCTGCGTCGTTTCGATAGTCGGCGGGCGTTGCTATTCCGGCATTTCATAATTACAAAATATTCAGAATACGGCCGGATATCCTTGTGGAACCGAATTGAATTATTATTCCGATTTGGCGTAATACGCTTTAGACAACTATTTAGGCAAGTTGATCTTTTGGCAGACTATGCCAATCACAAGTTTTATCAAACACTGATAGACGAAATTACAGAAAAGATCAATGAGATCGAACGTTGGTTACAAGGCCATGATGTAGATAAAATAAATAAAGAGTATACCGATTTATCTGTAAGATTGTTCCAGAATAAACTTTTTCATAAATATGAAAAACTGAATGACGAAATTACACAATCAGGTCTTACTTTCTCATTAGATGATTATAAACGTAATTTTGAAAAGTTTACCGAGCGTTATCCGATCATTTTAAGTACAACCTATTCTTTAAGTGGCTCTGTTGGACATGGCCATTTGCTGGATTATGTGATTATTGATGAATCTTCGCAAGTCAATGTTATTACGGCCGCGATCTGTTGTGCCTACTGCCGGAATATCGTTATTATTGGCGATAGTCGTCAATTACCTCATATTGTCGACGAAAAGCTAATGGCCCGTTCTTTGGAACTGCGTAAACAATTTAAGATTTCCGATGCGTACGATTATCTTCGTCAGAATATTCTCTCTTCTTTTAAACTGGTATTTTCTGAAAAAATACCAATTACAATGCTTCGGGAGCATTACCGTTGTCATCCGGCAATTATCAACTTCTGTAATCGGAAATATTACCGAGGGCGTCTGCTCATCATGACCCAATCGGATGATCCTTGCCCCTTCCAAGTTCTTACGACAACCCCGTCGAAAACCTATGCGAACAAAGGACGGATTTACAATCAGCGTCAAATCGACGCTACAAGCAATTGGTTGAATAACATATCTGACGATTCTTCACATATAGGCATCATTTCCCCGTATCGTTACCATGCCGAAATGGCACGTCAATCTCTTTCTGCCGGAATTGAGGTCGACACAATTCATAAGTTTCAGGGCCGGGAAAAAGATGTGATTGTTTTTCATACGGTACGACCGCAGACTACTGCTTTTCTGGATAATCCCAATTTGATAAATGTTGCTGTTTCCCGTGCTGTTCGCAAACTTGTGGTCGTGAAAACCGCAGGTATGAAAATTCTTCACGGATCGGATATAGGCGACTTGTTGCGGTACATCCGTTTCACCAGTGTCAATGATTCCATTACGTTTATTGACAGCCAAGTGCGATCAGTTTTTGATATCCTTCACACCGAGTATACCTCACTACAACGGGCGTTTAAATCTTCAAAGGACAAACAATCCCCCGCCGAATACATCATAGACCAACTCCTGATTCAAATTCTTGCCGAGCAGGATAAATTCTCGGCGATAGGTTATCATAGTAACTATCGATTATGTGAATTAATTGGTCGAAACGCTCCATTGTCTGATGAAGAACGGAGTTTCGTGCAACATGGATCGCATCTTGATTTTTTGCTTTACAATCGAATGGATAGATCTCCAATTTTAGGAATAGAGGTCGACGGCGTTGTTTATCATCGGTTCAATGAAAAGCAAGGCATTCGGGATCAGAAGAAAGATCACATTATGGAACTCATCGGCATTCCACTTCTCCGGCTATCGACGGATGGCAGCAACGAAAAAGATCGCATTGTTTATGCACTTGAACAAGCAATGCAACAATATGTAGAAGATGAGGCTGATAGGGCTGCTATTGCAAACGTATTGTAAAATTTGTTTATTTCATCATTAATCCATATTTTTACACTATTGAAAAGCCAAACAATAGGCGAGCAAACCAATGCTTTTCGCGCAAAGCCAAAGTGTGGTACAATGATTTAGTTCTTTTGCAAAACAACTGATATACAGCGACTTCTATAAGCGGATGAAGTTCCGTTTTCCGCTCTCGGTAAATGGTTGATAATCAGTCGATTGTCAACCATTTTTCTTTTTTTCGGAAAATACGGAAGCCGGGCGGAATGTTTGCCATAACAAGCTGAACGGCGGATAAAACAAGCCGGGCATTGGAGCAGTTAAGAACTCCGATGCCCGGTTATTTATTAAAACCCAAACTATTTCTTGGATGCGGTCGTTTTGCGAGGCAGTCTTTTAACAGCCTGCTCTAATTGTTCGACGGCTTTGTTGTCGGCGTTACTCCGCTTGACTTTGAACAATTCGTATTCGTGTTCTGCTTTGGCTTTTGCGATTTCATGCGAAATATGGCCGGCATGCGTCAGAATTTCACGGTCGTTCAGGGCCAGAAAACCATGCAATTTGGCGATCCAGTCTTTCATATACATCGGAATACGCTTCATGGCCTGTCCTTCGGCGAAAACAAGATATTGTTCTACCAAATTATTGAGTGCAAGCAACTCTTCTTCCGTCAAATAATTCTTCGCAATCGCCACATCTTGTTTCCGGACTTTAACGCCGCGCCAAGAGGTCAGCCCCATATTGGGTTTGTTGCTGTCGCAGCGTTCCGAAATTATCTCCGCCGCCGTTTTCCCCGTTACGGCCCAGTGCATTTTATTCTGCACGGTTTTGAAAAACTCAATACTCATATCCGCTGCGGGGTCATAGTCCGCACTCGTCGCATATATTTCGATAACTTTCTGATAAAACCGCTTTTCGGAGGTGCGAATATCCTGAATGCGGCGTAACAGTTCGTCGAAATAGTCGAACGGGAGGTCCGGATTTTTCAGTCGTTCATCGTCCAACACGAAACCTTTGACAATGTATTCGCGAATATGCTGCGTTGCCCATTGGCGAAACCGGGTGGCCACATGCGACTGAATGCGGTAGCCTACCGAGATAATCGCGTCGAGGTTGTAATATTCAATTTCGCGGGATACTTCCCGTGTACCCTCGGTTTGAACCGTCAAGAATTTCTTGACAGTTCGATCTTCCTGCAACTCACCTTCTTGATAAATATTTATTAAGTGAGCGCTGATATTTTGTTTGGTTGTTTGAAACAATTCGGCCAGCATGCGCTGCGTTAGCCACACTGTTTCATCCTGCAGGCGCACGTCGATCTTGGTTTGTCCGTCCTCGGTCTGATAAATCAGTATTTGCGAGTTATTGTTGTCCATTATTTTGTCGGTCGGTTACTGCAAGCGTTGTTATAGTAGTCGATCTGCGCGGTGCAGACCCGTTCCACGATGTCGCGCAGGTGTTCGACTTTCGGCAGCAACGCGTCGATGTCCTCCTTGGTAATTTCGAAATCGGGATTATAGCGGGATTCGACATAAGCCCTTTGCAAAAGGTCGAAAAGCCGTTCTTCTTCCGGCGTGTCCCGTGGAAACGCTTTGAATATTTCGGTCGTGAACCGCTTGCAACGATTCATCAATTCAGTAAGTCTGTGTTCTTTGGGACTATATAAAGTAAATACTAATTCTATTATGCGCAAAAGATTTTCTGTGGCTTGGTGCAAGTTAAATGAAGCCATTTTATAATTCTTTCTATTATAAGAATCAATATTTAAAAGAATGAACTCAATCGCTTTCGGTTTGAAATTGTCATCATAATATTTCTGCGCTCGCTCCTGAATCTCGTCAAAATTCAACTTGCGGCGGCGGGCCAACTTGTATTCTCCCGAATCATACAGAATAATTCCCTGCCGTTTTATCTCCGTTTCGAAATAGTGGGCTTTTGAGAGCGCATAGTTGAAGTCCGCTATTCCATAATTGATAAATTGGGGCTTCGTATGGAACGGCCTGTTTTTGTGCTGAAAAAAAGCGTCGGCAATTTTGTCATACAGCGAATACTCAATCGCCCCGATTGGCTTGCGCGTCAGGATCAGTATGTCGTAATCGCTCATAAAGTAGGTCGGCACGCCGAACTCTACGCGCTGGTCGTAATCGACATAGGTATTCCGGGCGTAACTGCCGTAAAGAATAACCATTCCGACGTTCTTCACATGCTCGCGGACGAGACCGACAAGCTGTTTCAGGTCGGCTTGTTTCTTTTCGGGTAAGAAGTTGACGCTCTTTTTCATAACTACAAAATTATGAAAAAAGTTGGTAAACCGCTTTGCCCTGTCCATATTTTCGCTATATTTGCTTAACATTCCAGCAAATAGTCTGCAAAAGTTTCCCAAAAGGGGTGGCACGAAGCCACTTAAAAGAAATCAAAACCGACTATTATGCGGAATTATCATAACTCGGCATAGCCGACGGACATAATAAAGAGCAGCAACTCTTTATACCGACCCAGAAAAATTAGGAACTTTTTAGGAACAGGTATAAATGTTGCCAGCCCTTGTTTTGTTCCGTCCTTACGGACGGGACTTGCAAGGGCGCGGTGCATTTCTGTTTCGGGGTTTCCTAATACCTT
>OOAF01001281.1_pt1 | contig 22544 bp, 17 predicted proteins | sample 1671251 | NCBI WGS metagenome assembly OOAF01 (sample SAMN06348137, study PRJEB24527) | human gut metagenome | biome: human gut; feature: ankylosing spondylitis patient; material: feces | host: Homo sapiens | place: China | collected 2015-10 | reverse complement strand
TCCGTCACGGCTTCGCCGTGCCACCTCCCCTATCGAGGGGAGGCTTTGGCATGGCAGAAAGCCCAATCTCTTCGCCAAAGGCTCCCCTCGGTAGGGGAGCTGTCGAACGAAGTGGGACTGAGAGGTTGCTTTTACAGCGGCCTCTTATTTTTTGCTATTTACTTTTCTTCTCGTTCCGCCTTTTCGGCCTCCTGCTGCCGGCGCAGTTTCTTGATGCGCTTTTTCTCGCTCTCGACGCGGGGCCAGGGCCACGAGAAGCCCTCGTTCTCCTTGCACCAGCGGGTCAGCGGGTAGAACGCAAACGCCAGCCCGAACAGGTACAGCAGGACGTACAGCAGACCCGAAAGCGTTACCAGCGCGTCCAGTGCCCCGATGAGGGCCATGATGAAGCCAGCTTTCAGGAAAAACAGGCCGTTCTGGCGGCAGTACTCGGGGAAATTTTCGGCCTTGACGGCCTGACGGCCCTGGTCGCCCCAGACCCAGGGATTTTTCATGACCGAATAGCCGTAAAAGACCAGCATCAGGCCACAGGTGAGTTGGAATCCAAAAAACATCTGCGTCGTTCCTCGCTTTATTCTGGTGTGATGGAGTCAGAAGCGTGCTCAGTCGTCGTTGTACTCGCCCAGCAGCGGCTTCATGAAGGGCAGGAAGTCCAGCGTTGCAAAGTAGTCCCGGGGAGTCTCGGCACGGCGGATGAGGCGGTGAGAGCCGTCCTCGCAGAGCAGGACCTCGGCGCTGCGCAGCTTGCCGTTGTAGTTGTAACCCATGGCAGAGCCGTGCGCACCGGTGTCGTGGATATACACGATGTCGCCGATGTCGATTTTGGGCAGCATACGGTCGATGGCAAACTTGTCGTTGTTCTCGCACAGACCGCCGACCACATCGTACTTGTGGTCGTGGGGTGCGTCTTCCTTGCCCAGCACGGTGATGTGGTGGTAAGCGCCGTACATGGCGGGGCGCATCAGGTTGGCCGCGCAGGCATCCAGACCGATGTATTCCTTATAGATGTGCTTCTCGTGGATGGCAGTAGCCACCAGAGCGCCGTAGGGGCCGGTGGTGAAGCGGCCCATCTCGGTGAAGATGGAGACATCGCCCATGCCGGCGGGGACCAGAATTTCTTCAAACTTCTTGCGGACGCCCTCGCCGATAGCCATGATGTCGTTTTCCGTCTGCTCGGGGCGGTACGGGATGCCGACACCGCCGGACAGGTTGATGTAGGCGATATGCACGCCGGTGGCCTTCTGGACGCGGACAGCCAGCTGGAAGAGGATGCCTGCCAGCTCAGGATAATAGGCGTCAGAGATGGTGTTGGAGGCGAGGAAGGCGTGGATGCCAAAGTTTTTGGCACCCTTTGCGGCCAGCTTCTTGTAGCTGTCGATCATCTGCTCCTCGGTCATGCCGTACTTGGCGTCGCCGGGCTTGTCCATGACCTGGAAGCCCTCTTTGCTCTCGCCCAGCTGGAAGGTGCCGCCCGGATTGTAGCGGCAGAAGATGTTCTCCGGCACACCGGCCACCCGGTCGAGGAAGTCCACCATCGTGGCGTCGTCGAGGTTGATATAAGCGCCCAGCTCGTAAGCCTTCTTCATGTCCTCCACAGGGGTCTGGTTGGAGGAGAACATGATGTCGCTGCCCTCAAAGCCGCACACCTCGCTGAGCATCAGCTCAGTCAGAGAGGAGCAGTCCACGCCGCAGCCCTCTTCCTTCAGGATCTGGAGGATGACGGGGTTCGGCAGAGCCTTGACCGCAAAATACTCGCGGAAGCCCTTGTTCCAGCTGAATGCCTTGTTGATGCGGCGGGCGTTCTCCCGGATGCCCTTCTCGTCATAGACGTGGAAGGGGGTGGGTACGTCCTGAATGATGTCCTGAGCCATCGACTCAGTCAAAAACGGTTTCTTTTCCATGATTGTACATCCCTCTCATATATTTTTACACAGCAAAGGTGCCGTGCAGCCAGCGGTTTTACAGCTTGAGGTTCTCGCGGGTGGGGGTAAAGGTAGGCACCATTTTGGCCAACTGCTCCACCACGCTGTCGTCGTTGTGCTCGGCGGCGACGGCCAGCTCCTGGAGCTGCTGGTAGAACTCGCCCAGGTCGATGTTCCGGGGCGGAGCCACGAAGATCTTATTGTGGACGGTGCGGCGCATCTTGTCCTGCTCCTCGTCCATCATCAGCTCTTCGTAGAGTTTTTCGCCGGGGCGCAGACCCACGATCTTAATATCCATGTTCACGCCCGGCTCATAGCCGTAGAAGCGGATGAGCTGTTTTGCAAGGTCCATGATCTTGACCGGCTCGCCCATATCCAGCACATAGATGCTGCCGCTCTCGGCCAGCGCACCGGCCTGCAGCACCAGCTGTGCCGCCTCCGGGATGGTCATAAAGTAGCGCTCGATGTTGGCATCGGTGAGGGTGACGGGGCCGCCCTTTTTGATCTGCGCCTCAAACAGCGGGATGACGCTTCCGTGGCTGCCCAGCACATTGCCGAAGCGGACGGCGACGCACTTCATGTCGGTGTTGCCCGCGAAGGTCTGGATGAGCATCTCACACAGGCGCTTGGTGCAGCCCATGACGCTGGTGGGGTTGACGGCCTTATCGGTGGAGAGCTGCACCAGCCGCTCCACGCCGTGTTCGCTGGCACTGGTGAGCAGATTCTTGGTGCCAAAGACGTTGTTCTTGACGGCCTCGGCAGGGCTGATCTCCATCAGCGGGACGTGCTTGTGGGCGGCGGCATGGAACACCACCGTCGGGTGGTACGTCTCAAATACCTCGTCCAGACGGGCCTTGTCCCGGATGGAGCCGACCAGCACCGTGACCGGCACATCGCGGCCATACTTCTGCTGCAGTTCCATCAGCAATTCATAGGCACAGTTCTCATAAATATCGAAGATAAGCAGTTTTTCAGGTTTGAAGCGCATGACCTGACGGCAGAGCTCGCTGCCGATGCTGCCGCCGCCGCCCGTCACCAGAACGGTCTTGCCGGTGAGGTAGCCGGAAATTTTCTCCGTGTCCAGCGTGACTTCCTCACGGGAGAGGAAATCGGCGGTGTTCAGCTCACGGAACGCGCCCTGCTGAGGTGTGCCTGCACCCACCAGCTGGGGGTCGCTGAGCATCTGCACAGCGCAATGGGTGGAGACGCAGAGGTCGATGACGTGGTTCAGGCGGTTTCCCTTCAGGGTCGGGATCGCCACGATGATGGTATGGATGTTGTAGCGGGTACACAGGTCAGGAATTTCTTCCAGTGTGCCGCGCACCGGGACACCGTGGATGGTCTGGCCCAGCTTGTTGGGGTCATCGTCCACGGCCAAGATGACATGGCCGTAGCTGGTATTGGTCTTGCAGACATTGATGGCCCACGCACCAGCTTCGCCCGCACCCACGATCATGACAGGGCGGTTGGGGTCCTTGCTGGCGTTGCCGCGCAGCCGCTCGCCCAGCGGGTGATTCAGGAAGAGCCGCCAGGCCAGACGGCTCCCGCCGATCAACAGTAAAATGAGCACCGCCGCCATGGCGTTGGCCGAGTTGAAAAGCACGCCGTGGATGAAGCAGCGGTTGACCAGATAGACGATGCCCGTCGGGACGGCGATCATCCCGGCCAGACGGATGAGGTCACGCTCCCCGGCATACTTCCAAAGGATGGTGTAGAGCCGCCCGGCCAGAAAGCTGAGCAGATAGACCGCCACGATCCAGGGCAGATTCGCATAGAGCAGGGCGCGGTTATGGGGCCACCAGGAGGCCTCGACAGCGCCGTCTGCGCGCAGCAGCAGGGCGAAATAAAAGCTGAAGGCTACGATGGCTCCGTCCAGCGCCACCAGCAGAGCCCGGCGGGCCAGTACCTGCAGCAGATTTGTTTTCTTTTCCTTCACAGCATATCCTCTTTTGCATCGGGGGCCGGCATCCGAAGATGTCAGCTGCCGTTTTTTATTTCAAGGGCCTATCACCCCATAATATCTTTAGTATTATACTCGATTCTCTTCCCCGTGTCCAGTTATTTCACTTTTTGGACATTTTTCTTATGCCGCCTCTCCCCTGCCGCCACGGCCCGCAGCTCTTCGCCGAGGCCCAGCGGCCACGCCGCCGCAAAGCAGACCGCTGCCATCCCCGCGCCGCCCAGCGCTACCGCCGCAAGCTGCAAGGGGGCTCCGCCGGTGAGCCAGTCCGCTAAAAGATGCCGCAGGGCCAGCCCGGCCCCGGCGCTGACGGCTCCCGCAAGTCCCGGCGCACCCAGCCACCTCCACAGACGCAGCGGAAGGCCGCAGCTGGACAGCAGCCGCCCTGTGTTGGCGGTGCAGGTGTAGAAGCTGGACAGCAAGATCACAAAAAGAAAGCCCTTCATCCCGAAGCGGGGCAGCAGGAGCAGCACGCCCGCAATGCGGAGACAGGAGTCCCACATGCTGTACCGGAAGACGGCTTTCTGTTCCCCTACCCCCTTCATGGCACCGTCCACCATGCTCTCGAGATACATCAGCGGCATGGCCGGGCCGAGGATGACAAGGTAGCTGCCCGCCTCGGCGCTGCCGTAGAGGGCTTCGGCCAGCGGCTGACCCCACACCCAGAACGCCGCTCCTGCCAGCGCCGAGAAATAGCCGGTGAGACGGAGCATCCTGTCGATGAGAGCCGCCAGCCGCCCGCTCTGGCCCCGGAGGTGGGCCTGAGTGATCTCGGGCATCAGCAGAACGGAAAGGCTCCCCAGCAGTCCGAAGGGAAAGGTCAGCAGAGGCAGGGCCATCCCCTTGAGGCTGCCGTACTGGGCCACGGCTTCGGCACGCCCGCCGGAAAATTGCAGATAGACTGCCAGGCAGGCCGGCACCAGCATATTCTCCGCAGTGTGGAGAGCGCTGGCGAGACAACGTCCTCCCTCCACCGGCCAGAGAATGTCCCAGAGGCGCTTTCCCGGCTCCTGCGGGCGGCAGGCAGGCCGCGCACCGAAGCAGCGGCGGGCCTCTTTGCGGTAAAAAAGTGCCATCAGCCCGGTGCTGACGGCCTCACTGACCGCCGTTGCCCCCAGCACTGCCGTGCAGCGCCCGCCCACGTCCCAGCCGAGGACGTCGGCCCGCTCCAGCGCAAAGTAGACGATGCCGATGCGGACGGTCTGCTCGGCCAGCTGGCTCAGGACGTTTGGCTCCACCTGCCGCCGGGCGATGAAAAAGCCCCGCAGTACCGACGACACCGCCATCCACGGCAGGCCCAGCGACGAGACACGCAGCGCCCCCGCTGCCCGGACATCGCCCAGCCACCATTTTGCGGCAAGGCCCGCCAGCCCGAACTGCGCCGCCAGCGCCAGCACGCCCAGCCCGGCCCCCGCCAGCAGGAGACGGTGAAGCATCCCCCGGGCCTCCGCCGGGCTGCGGGCCAGCTCTTCGGCCATCAGGCGGGTGGCCGCCACCGAGACGCCCGCCGTCGCCAGCGTGACGAAGAGCGAATAGACCGCCAGCACCAGCTGGTACAGCCCCATCCCCTCGCCGCCCAGAGCGTTCGCCAGCCAGATGCGGAGCCCCATGCCCGCCAGACGGAGCAGGATGTCCGCCCCGGTCATCAGGGCTGCGTTTTTCAGATAGCTCTGCCGCACAGCGCACCCCTCCCTTTCCCCAGTGTATCTTTTTATAGATATGTAAGCTGCTCCGAGAAATATGAGCGGGGCCGTGGGTTGTTTCTTTCCCAGTTTTATGATATGATATATATTGTATCTGGCGGGAATGTTCCGCCAGACAGGATCTAAGAATGCAAGGAGGAAGCGCACCCCGGTACCACGGCCGTGCGCAACGAGACAATGAGCGAAGAATGTACCCATGACTGCTCCAACTGCGGGGCAGCGTGTTCTTCCCGCGATGCTGCGCCCCAGCATGACGCCCCCAACCCCAACAGCAGCGTCAAGAAGGTCATCGGCGTCGTATCCGGCAAGGGCGGCGTCGGCAAGAGCATGACCAGCGCCCTGCTGGCCTGTGCCATGGCACGCCGCGGCTACCACTGCGGCATCCTCGACGCCGACATCACCGGCCCATCCATCCCGAAGCTGTTCGGCATCCATGGCCGCGCCATGGCCGACGACAAGGGCTGCTGGCCCATCCAGAGCCGGATGGGCATCGACGTCATGAGCATCAACCTGCTGGTGGAGAACGAGGAAGACCCCGTCGTCTGGCGCGGCCCCGTCATCGCCGGTGCGGTCAAGCAGTTCTGGACCGATGTGGTCTGGAAAGACGTCGATTTCCTGTTCGTGGACATGCCTCCGGGAACCGGTGACGTCCCCCTGACCGTCTTCCAGAGCCTGCCCGTGGACGGCATCGTCGTCGTGGCAAGCCCGCAGGAGCTGGTGAGCATGATCGTGGCCAAGGCCGTGAACATGGCCGAGATGATGAAGGTGCCGATGCTGGGCATCGTCGAGAACATGAGCTATATCGTCTGCCCCGACTGCGGCAAGCACATCAATGTGTTCGGCGACAGCCATGTGGACGAGGTGGCCGCAAAGCATCACCTGCCCGTTCTGGCCAAATGCCCCATCGACCCCCAGCTGGCTGCGCTGTCCGACGCCGGCATGATCGAGACCTACGGCGGTCAGTTTCTCGAGGGTGCCGCTGACGCCTGCGAGAAGCTGCTGAAGTAAGACTTTTCCTCCCTGTACCGCCTGTTCCGAGCCGGTGCAGGGATTTTTTGTTTCTTTCCAAAAGCAGGTTTTATCGCAATTTTTTGATGTGTCCCGTCTTTTTCGTGAAGTGCATTCATCTTTTCCATGGTTTTTTGAAAGATTTTCCGGTTTTTGCGGGGCGGGCCATCTTGTAAATCAGCAGATAAAGCTTTATAATAGCAAAGTGGTCAGAGGCTTATCAGCCCCGCCGTGGGAAACGGGAAAGACGGAGCCTCCACACAATAGAGATAAGGGAAAAGGAGTATATCATTATGCTGACGAATGAATATCTGAAGCGTGTCTACGAGGGCCTGGAAAAGCGCAATGCCAACGAGCCCGAGTTCCTGCAGGCTGTCCGCGAGGTGCTGGAGAGCATCCAGCCCGTCGTGGAGAAGCATCCCGAGTACGAGAAGGCCGGCCTCATCGAGCGTCTGGTCGAGCCTGAGCGCATCATCACCTTCCGTGTGCCTTGGGTCGATGACCAGGGCAAGGTCCAGGTGAACCGCGGCTACCGCGTCCAGTTCAACAGCGCCATCGGCCCCTACAAGGGCGGCCTGCGCTTCCATCCTTCTGTCAACCAGGGCATCCTGAAGTTCCTCGGCTTCGAGCAGACCTTCAAGAACAGCCTGACCACCCTGCCCATGGGCGGCGGCAAGGGCGGCTCTGACTTCGACCCCCACGGCAAGAGCGACATGGAAGTCATGCGCTTCTGCCAGAGCTTCATGACCGAGCTGTACCGCCACATCGGCCAGTTCGTGGACTGCCCCGCCGGTGATATTGGCGTCGGCGGCCGCGAGGTCGGCTATATGTTCGGCCAGTACAAGCGTCTGACCAACAGCTTCCAGGGCGGTATGCTCACCGGCAAGGGCCTGACCTTCGGCGGTTCTCTGGCCCGTACCGAGGCTACCGGCTACGGCCTGTGCTACTTCACCGCTGAGGCTCTGAAGTGTATGCGCAACGACAGCTTCGAGGGCAAGACCGTGGTCATCTCCGGCTCCGGCAATGTCGCCATCTACGCCTGCGAGAAGGCTACCCAGCTGGGTGCCAAGGTCGTCACCATGTCCGACTCCAACGGCTATGTCTACGACCCCAACGGCATCGACCTGGCCTACGTCAAGGATCTGAAGGAAGTCCGCCGCGGCCGCATCAAGGAGTATGCCGAAACCCACAAGGATGCGACCTATGTTGCTGACTGCACCAAGGTCTGGACTGTCCCCTGTGACATCGCCCTGCCCTGCGCTACCCAGAACGAGATCAACAAGGAGTCCGCAGAGGCTCTGGTGAAGGGTGGCTGCACCGTGGTCTGCGAGGGCGCTAACATGCCCAGCACTCCCGAGGCCATCGAGGTCTACCTGTCCAACGGCATCCTGTACGGACCCGCAAAGGCTTCCAACGCCGGCGGCGTGGCTACCTCCGGTCTGGAGATGAGCCAGAACTCCGAGCGTCTGAGTTGGAGCTTCGAAGAGGTCGATGCAAAGCTGAAGGGCATCATGGAGGGCATCTTCCACGCTTCCTACGATGCATCCGTGGCCGCCGGCTCCGAGGGCAACCTGATGGTCGGTGCAAACTGCGCCGGCTTCCTGAAGGTCGCTACCGCCATGATGGCTCAGGGCATCACCTACTAAGCTTTTCCTGATCTGCAAGGGCCGCATCCGCGAGGGTGCGGCCCTTTTGTTTTGCCCGCCTGTCTGCATAACTGTCTGCTGTCCCGCTCATACTCCTTTCATCAAACGAAAAGAGGTTTTTGCATGGACGAAATGATGTTCTGTTATCAATGTGAGCAGGCGGCAAACTGCACGGCCTGCACCGGAAAAGCGGGTGTCTGCGGCAAATCAGCCGAGACAGCCGACGCGCAGGACAAGCTCACCGGGGCGCTCATCGGCTTTGCCACCCTGCTGCTGGACATCGGCAGACCCATCCAGCCCCCGCAGGCACTCCTGCTGACGGAAGGATTGTTCACCACCATCACCAATGTTGATTTCGACCCCCAGACGGTGGCGCAGCTGACCGATAAGGTCTGGAAGGCCAAGCAGGAAGCCTTTGCCTCGGCCAACCCTGCACCTGCACCAGTGTCGGACTACGATATGCAGAAGCTGTGGCAGGAGCCGGACCCCGACCGGAAGAGCCTGTGCTCCTTTGTCCTCTTTGGGCTGCGCGGCATGGCGGCTTACTCCTACCACGCGCGGGTGCTGGGCTATACCGATGGCGAGATCGACCTGTTTTTCTGCACGGCGCTGCGGGCCATCGCACAGGAGCGGGACAAGGACAAGCTCTTCCAGCTGGTGGAGGACACCGGGCGGATGGCCTACCGGGTCATGGCTGAGCTGGACAAGGCCAACACCGGCGCGTTTGGCGACCCGGAGCCGGTGGAGGTGCCCCTGACCATCGAGAAAGGGCCTTTCATCGTCATCTCCGGCCACGACCTCTACGACGCCAAGTGCCTGTTGGAGCAGACCGAAGGCAAGGGCATCAATGTCTACACCCACTCCGAGATGCTGTCTGCCCACGGCTACCCGGAACTGAAAAAGCGCTTTCCCCACCTGAAAGGCAATTTTGGCACCGCATGGCAGAACCAGCAGCGGGAGTTTGAGGACATCCCTGCGCCGGTGCTCTTCACCACCAACTGCATCATGCCCCTCCGGCCCAGCTATGCCGACCGGGTATTCACCACCTCTGTCGTCTCCTATCCCGGCGTCACCCACATCGGGGAGGACCGGGATTTTTCGCCGGTCATCGCCAAGGCGCTTGAGCTGGGCGGCTACCCGGAGGACACCCTCATCCCGGGCATGAACGGCGGCAGTGTGGTCACCACCGGGTTTGCCCACCATGCCGTACTGAGCCATGCGGAGGAGATCGTCCAAGCCGTCCACGAGGGTGCCATCCGGCACTTTTTCCTCATCGGCGGCTGCGACGGCACCCGCCCCTCCCGCCGGTACTACACGGATTTCGCCAAGCTGACCCCGCCCGACACCGTCATCCTGACACTGGCCTGCGGCAAGTTCCGCCTCAACGACCTGCCGCTGGGCACGGTGGCCGGTCTGCCCCGCATCCTCGATGTGGGCCAGTGCAACGACGCCTACAGTGCCATCCGGATCGCGCTGGGTCTGGCCGAAGCTTTTGACTGCTCGGTCAACGAGCTGCCCCTCTCCATCATCCTCTGCTGGTTCGAGCAGAAGGCGGTCTGTGTGCTGATGGCCCTGCTGGCGCTGGGCATCCGGGGCATCCGTCTCGGCCCCACCCTGCCCGCCTTCCTCTCCCCCGGGGTGGCCGCTGTTTTGCAGGAGAAGTATGACCTCCGGCCCATCACCACGCCGGAGGACGATCTTGCCGCCTGTCTGGGCGGTTCGTAAGCGTCACATTAACAAAAGCCCCCGGCACGATGCGGAACGTGCCGGGGGCTTTTCGTACAAAGCGGAGGGATGCGGAAACTCTCCGCCTTGGGGGTTGGTTAGTTAGTGGATCAGTTCGCTGTGGTCTGCGCCGCCCACGGTGAGGGTTGCAGAGCTGCCGCTGTGGGTGAGGGTGAAGAGGGTGTCCTCCGTGCCCAGCGGCAGCATGGTATCGATGTCCAGCGCCGTCTCGCGGCTCTTCGTGCGGAAGACGAGGGTATCTGCGCCCTGCGCTTTCAGTTCTGCCAGATTGCCCAGACAGCCGAAGAGGGTGGCGGTATCAGAATCTGCCGTGACGATGTAGCGGGTAGACTCCTGATGCATCTCATAGGGAGCGCCTATAACTGTCAAAACGATCCTGCCGTTCTGCTCCTCCACAGGTGCAGGTTCCGGAAGTACAAACTTGTATACAGTCCTTGTGGAGCCGCAAGAAGAACATTCATACACTTTTTCGCCCAGCTGGCCGACAGGCGCGGGAGTAGAGGAGACAAGTGTCCATTTATGAGCACAATCAGCGGGCAAGTTGGAGTCGATACGAGTGACTGTACACTCACCGCTGACATTTACATCCAGCTCTTTACCGGCTTTGCCGCCTACATCGCCGTTTGTGCCGATGGCGGCGCCTGGACCGCGATTGTACTCGTTATCGCCCAGGCCGCCTTTTGCGGTTACCTGCGCACCGCCGCCGATCTCGACCTCTGCGCCCTGCGCATCACCTTTGCCTCCGCCAATGCCGCTTCCACATCCGTTGCCCACGGCATCGACAACACCGCCGAGGATACGAACGGTCGATTTTTCATCGCAGCCAAAGCCGCCGCCAATGCCTGTGACATTAGAGTTACTGCCCTCAGCAGGTATCGCAGTTACCGTGCCGCCAAGGATGGTAACGTCTCCCGAGCCCCTAAAACCGCCGCCAATACCTGCACCCATATTGAAACCACTTTCTGCATAGATTTTTCCGTTTGCAATTTCCAGCTTCGAGGTGCTATCATAAGATCCTCCACCAATGCCCGCACTATTATCACCACCATACGCCTTCAAAGAGGCGCTTGTATCTTCTGCGGTGATGGTCAGTTTTCCGGTAGAGTACTCATCATCCTTTTCCAAGCCCGCACAAAAATGTCCACCTCTCAAGGTATTGTCCCCCTCCAGCTTCAGGGTCGTGTCGCCTGCGCCTCGTACCTCCATCGCAGCATTATAATTATCGCTCACATCGATATTCACATCTTCGAGCGTGACCGTCGTATCCTTTTTGGTGTAGTTGTTGATGATCGTAATGATATGCTTCGCCGCTTCGCTCACAGCCCTTGTCACCGTGCCGGCGGTGTTGTTCTCAAAGGTCATGATGTCATCGTCGTCCTCTGCGGCCTCCTCGACAGGCTTCTGCGTGTCCGGCGTCTTCGGCTCGGCATCCGCAGGCTCTGGGCCGTCCTTTTTCTGGGCTTCCCCGCTGTTCACGTTCTCGGGCCAGACGACGAGCTCCGTCCCGGTCTCCTCCGCAGGCTCTCCCGGCTCGGCATCCACCACCGGCTTCTGTCCTTCAGCTTCGTCTGCCGACCCGTCAGAGTTGTTCTCCGTTTGCTTGCCCGGGTTCTCGCCGCCCTTGATGACCACGTCCGTGTCGTCTTTCTCGCCGATGTCATCTTTGTCTTTCGCTTCGCCGACACGGACATACGTGTCGCCCTCTTCCGTAACGGTCACCGTAATATCACCGTTTTCGATATAATAATCCTTTGCCAGTGCCGCCGGGGCTGCCGCCGAAAGCGCCACGCTCAGGGCCAGGGCGGCTGCCGCCGCACGCTTCATATTTTTCCGTAACCGCATACTCTTTTTTACCTCCTGAATGATTGCAGGGTCTCTGCGGTTTCATTTTACCCCCCCCCCCCCTATATTTTTGTCAAGTCCTTTTCATGACATATCAGCGTCGATTCGTGAATGGTATGACTTTTCCGATGTATCCAAAAAAGAACAGCCCCGCCTTTCCGGAGAAACGCGGAGCTGTATCATTTTATAGCCTCTTCGCCAGCAGATACCGGTCATACCCGCCGTACATCTCCCGGCGGCAGACGATCTCAAAGCCGCTGGCCAGGGCGTTGTTGAGGCTGTACTGATTTTCCGGGCTGACGGTGGCCCCGATGCCCACGATGCCCGGGCGGAGCCGGGCAAGCGCCGCCTCCAGCAGTTTCCGCTGCAGACCGTTGCCCCGGTAGTCGGGGTGGACGATGGCGCTGTCGGCGTTGGCCCAGCCGTCCCACCCTTCTCGCGGGATGCCCATAAAGGCGGCGTAGTTGTGCGCGTCCTGCCCGCAGTACCGCAGAATAAAGTAGGCCCCCAGCCGCCCGCCGTCCCACCCGCCGATGCACAGGTCCTCTTTCAGGTAGCGGGCGATGTTTTCCAGCGTGTCGGGTACGAACTGCTCCGGGTGGGGCATCGCGGCCCGCACCTCGTTCTGCAAGGCGTAAAAGGCGGCGGCATCCTCCGGCCCGGCAGCGCGCAGGGTCATGGTGCGGCTTGCGGGCCGGCCGCACACTTTGTGCAGAAGAACTTCCATTCTTGCTCTATCCCTCCAAAATAAAATCATACTTTCCGGCTGATTCCAGTATAAATGCCGTTTGAATCGTTGTCAATTTATGCTATAATATTTGCAGAAAGAGTTTTTGTGCTCAGGCACAGCTTTTTCGGAAGTCCAGGCAGGGCCGCCCTGCCCGTGTACCGGAGGAAACGAACCATGAGAGATTCCAGCTTATCCCCTTCCAGCCGCCTGGGTGGTGCTGTCATCAGCGACCGCATCGTCAGCGCTCTGCTGGAGGAACTGCGCACAGGCCGCTATGCACAGACCGACCGTCTGCCTGCCGAGGTAGACCTTGCCGCCGAACTCGGCGTCAGCCGCACCGTCATCCGCGATGCGCTGAGCGAGATGGAGCGTGCGGGTTACATCGAGCGGGTGCGCGGCATCGGCACAGTGGTCAACCGAAGTGTCCTGAACCTGCGCAGCCGGTTGGACCAGAAGCTGGAGTATTACCCGCTCATCCGCAGCTTTGGCAGCTACCCCCACGCCGACGGCATCCAGATCTACCCCGTCCGCGCAGGCGAAGAGCTGGCCCGTGATCTGGCCATCGAGCCCGGCGACGATGTCATCTGCATCAAGAAGCGCATCCTCGCCGACACCACCCCCGTCATCTACTCCATCGACTACCTGCCCCGCGCCCTGTTTGGGAACCGGGACTACACCCGCATCGACCTGTCGGGTGACATCTTCGATGTTCTGGAGCGGGAGTGCCGCCAGCAGGTGGCCTCCAATGTGGCCCACCTCAAGGCCAGCTGCGGCGACGAGCCCATCCGGGCCGCCATGCGTCTGGCCCCGGGCGAGGCCATGCTTCTGCTGGATGAGATATGCTACAACCGGCTCTGCCATCCCGTCATGCGTTCGTTGAGCTACTACACGAACTTCTTCGACTTCTCGATTCTTCGAAAGCTTCTTTGACGGAGGGAAACAAAAAATATGCGTCATCTGATCGATCCCTTGGATTTCAGTCAGCAGGAGATCGCCTCTCTGCTGGACCTGGCCGACCGCATCTGCGCCGACCCGGCTGCCTATCAGGACGTGGCCGCCCACAAAAAGCTGGCCACTCTGTTCTACGAGCCGTCCACCCGCACCCGTCTTTCGTTTGAGGCCGCGATGCTGAACCTCGGCGGACATGTCCTCGGCTTCCCGAGCGAGACCGTCTCCAGTGCATCCAAGGGCGAGAGCGTGGCCGACACCATCCGCGTCGTCTCCTGCTATGCCGACATCGTGGCCATGCGCCACCCCAAGGAGGGCGCACCGCTGCGGGCCAGCCGGTACTCCCGCATCCCTGTCATCAACGCAGGCGACGGCGGACACCAGCACCCGACCCAGACCATGACCGACCTGATGACCATTCGCCGCCGCAAGGGCCGTCTGAACGACCTGACCATCGGCCTGTGCGGCGACCTCAAGTTTGGCCGCACCGTCCACTCCCTCATCAAGACCATGGCGCGCTGCGAGAACATCCGCTTCGTCCTCATCAGCCCCGAGGAGCTGCGGGTGCCGGACTACATCATCACCGACGTGCTCGAGGCCAACCACATCCCCTACAAGGAGACCCGCAGCCTCGAGGAGTCCATGCCCGAGCTGGACATCCTCTACATGACCCGCGTCCAGAAGGAGCGTTTCTTCAACGAGGAAGACTATGTCCGTCTGAAGAACAGCTATATCCTCACCAAAGAGAAGATGGCCCTTGCCAAGCCTGACATGGCCGTGCTCCATCCCCTGCCCCGCGTCAACGAGATCACGCTGGACGTGGACGACGACCCCCGCGCCGCCTACTTTGAGCAGGTGCAGAACGCCGTCTACATCCGCATGGCGCTGATCATGACACTGCTGGGCATCAAGGACCCCAAGGCTGAAAAGGAGGGCAACTGAGATGCTGAACATTGATGAAATTCAGAACGGTATCGTCATCGACCATATCAAGGCAGGCACGGCCATCGGCCTGATGGACCTGCTGGGCATCAAGGGCAACCGCACCTCCAGTGTGGCCCTCATCCAGAACGCCCGCAGCCACAAGGCAGAGTCGGGCCGGAAGGACATCATCAAGGTGGAGGGCGACGCCTCCTGGCTCAACCTCGATGTGCTGGCCTATCTCGACCCCGACATCAGCGTGACCATCATCGAGAACGGCAAGGCCGTCAAGAAGGAAAAGCCCCAGCCCCCCAAGCGTCTGGTCAACATCGTGCGGTGCAAGAACCCCCGCTGCATCTCCTCCATCGAGGAAGAGTGCGACCAGATCTTCGAGCTGAGCTCCAACGGCAAGTATCGCTGCATCTACTGCGAGCAGGAGCTGCAGGTCAAGCCGGAATAATAGAAAATAAACGATAAAAGCCGCCTGTCATTCAACGAATGACAGGCGGCTTTGCTTTTGATCCTCAGACTTTCCGGCGCAGCAGGCTCATCGGCGGCAGCTCCGGGGTGGGGATGGTATAGCGCTCCATCGCGTGGGGCGTGGACTCCATCAGCTCACCGGCCTCATTCTTTATCCACTCGGGGTCCAGCGGGATGCTGCGGCCATCCGGGCAGAGCACTTCCAGCGTGTCGCCGAGGCTCCACTTGCCCCGCTGCTGGCAGCTGGCGACGCCGTTCTCCCAGCCGTCCACCGTACCGACAAACTCCCACTCGCGGATGTAAGTCGCGCTGTCGGTAGCCTGACGGGCCTGCTCCCGGCCAAAGTAGAAGCCGGGCGAATAGTGGCGGTGGCTGGTGCGGGTCAGCTCATCCAAAACCTCTTCCGGCAGCTCGAAGTTCTCGTTCATCGGGTCGGCCAGATACTGGTCGAGGGCGCGGCGGTAGGCCGCCGTCACGCTGGCGACGTAGTAGAACGTCTTGGCGCGGCCCTCGATCTTGAGGCTGTCCACGCCTGCCTTGCAGATGAGGTCGAGGAAGGGCGCGGTACACAGATCGTTGGCGTTGAGGATGTAGCTGCCGTTCTCGTTCTCGCCGATCTCATAGAGCTGGCCCGGGCGGGTCTCCTCGCTGAGATAGTACTTCCAGCGGCAGGGCTGGGCGCACTGGCCGCGGTTTGCGTCGCGGCCTGCCATGTAGTTGGAGAGCAGGCAGCGGCCCGAGACGCTCATGCACATGGCGCCGTGGACGAAAGCCTCAATTTCCAGCTCCGGCGGGGTCTTGTCGCGGAGGGTGGCGATGTCCTGCAGGGTCATCTCCCGGGCCAGCACCACCCGCTTCGCGCCCATGTTGTAGGCGGCGCGGGCAGCGGCCCAGTTGGTGATGCCGGTCTGGGTGGACATGTGGACGTCGATGTCGGGCGCGAACATCTTGCAGGCGTCCAACACGCCGAGGTCGGCCACGATGAAGGCGTCCACACCGGCGGCGGCAGCGTCCTTGATGGCCTGAGGCAGACGGTCAGCCTCCTCGTTGGTGGGCAGGGTGTTCATGGTCAGGTAGACCTTGCGGCCCCGGGCGTGGGCATAGATGACGCCCTCGCTCAGCTGCTCCGGGGTGAAGTTGGTGGGTGCAGAGCGCATCCCGAACTCGGGCAGCGCGCAGTAGACGGCGTCCGCGCCGTAGTTGATGGCATACCGCAGGCGCTCGAGGTCGCCTGCCGGGGCCAGAAGTTCCGGTATCTGTAACATGATATTCCTCTTTTACTTCATATTTTTATTAACTTTCGCCGCCTCATCGCAGTTTTTCTGGTGGTCTGCGTAGGTGTGGGCGTAGTAGTAGTGACCGGCAAGGTCGGTGACGAAGAAATAGGCGTCCTTCGCCTCATCGTCGGGCTGCGGGGCAAGCGCCGCGCGGATGGCCGCGATGCCGGGGTTGGAGATGGGGCCGGCGGAGAGGCCGGTGCAGGTGTAGGTGTCGTAGGCTTCCAGAATGTTCTCCGGGATGCTGTCCCAGCCGCCGTAGTAGGGCGCGACCCAGTTCCAGAGGTAGTTGTTGTCGGCGTCGCTCTGGACGTGGCTGGAGGTGTTGCTCTGCAGTTTGGGGTAGGGCGAACCCTCGGCCAGACGGTTGCGGAACACCTGCGCCACATTATCATCCTGATCATTGCCGGCCTCCTCCTGCACGAAGGACGCCAGAGTGACCACCTCGGAGAGGGTCATCCCCTGCTTTTCCATCTCGGCATACATCTCATCGGTGATCTGCTTGTCGAAGTGAGAATAGAACGTCTCAACGTAATGATGGACGGTGTCATCCTTCAGGAAATCGTAGGTATCCGGGAAAAGATAACCCTCGCACTTGAGGAAGCGGTCCGGGGCATCCTTGTCGTCGGGGACGTACTGCCAGAACCTGTACTGGCTGAAATCGCCGGTGTTGGCCTCCTTGAGGAAGTCTTCGGCGCTGCACAGCCCGGCATCCTCCATTTTTTTCGCAATGGCGATGGCCGTCGTACCCTCGGGGAAGGTCAGCCGGACACTGTCGGCCTTCGCGTAGGCGGAAAGCGCCTCGATGATGTCGTCGTAGGAGCTGCCGGGGGCGAGGTCGAACTCGCCGTATTGGAGCTTGCCTGCCGCGCCCTGCTTGCCTGCATACCAGCGGAAGACGTGGGGGTACTTGATGACGCCCGCCGTCTTGAGCTTCTGGGCGATGGCTGCCACGCCGCTGCCCTGCTGGATGCTCACACTCACCGGTTCGCCGGCGGAAGCACTGCCGTTGATCTCTTTTCGGATGGCCAGCAGACAGCCGCCCGCCGCCAGTACCAGGATCAGCAGCACCATCAAAATAATTTTCGCTGCGCCGCCTTTTCTGCTTTTTTTGTGTTTTGCATCGTGTGCCATGTACACACTCCTTTACCATTCCGTTCAGCTTTCCATCATCAGCCGCATATAGCTTTCTTCCACATCGAAAGGCTCCGCGTCGAACCGTATCATGCCGTAGTCCTGCCGGGTGCCTTCGCCGAGGAAAAGGTTCTGAGCCGCGCCCACTGTGATGACGGCACGCTCCACGATGACCTCCTTCTCCCGGGCCGCTTCCATCAGCACCTCGGCGGAGCGGTCGTCTTCGGCCATCAGCTCCACAAAATAGAGGGTGTCCTCCCGGCGGAAGTAGATGCCGTAGCCCTTCTCGCTGGACACGATGGTCGCGCCCCGGGCGTAGAGGTCGGTCAGCACGACGGCCATCTGCTCCGGCGGGAACTGGACGGTATCGGGATAGAAGCGCTCCCGCAGCTCACAGAGCTTGCGGGCCGTCACGGAGTCGAACTCCGCCTGACTCCACAGGTTGCGGGATACCTCCCGGGGCAGGCAGCGGAGGGCAAAAGCCCGCTGGAAGCCCTTGTTTTCCAGCAGCGCGGCCTGCTCCTGTCCGGTCGGAACGGCCACGGTAAAGCCCGCGCCCCGCAGCTTCTGCTGCGCACAGAGATAGTCTACGAGTCCTGCCAGAAGCAGGCTTCCCTGCCCGCAGAGGCCGTAGAGGTAGCTGCCGCTGCGTCCCTTGAGGGTGACGGGGACCGCCAGCGCCGCAGCGGCTATCTCGTCATTTTCCTCAGCGACGTAGATATTTTCCGCCCCGGCGAACTTTTCCAGAGCAGTCTTGATGAACTCGGCGCTGTCGCCGCGTTCTTTCTGCCACAGTGCCACGACTGCCGCCTCATCCGACGGCTGCATCAAACGATACATCGATAGTATCCCTCCCATTTTCGCGGTTATCCGAGTTCTTTTTCCGCCAGCGCCCGCACCTCGGCCTGAATCTCCTCGATGGTGCGCATGGCTCCATTTTCCGTGCAATGGACGGTGGCCCAGCCCAGATGCGCCGCACAGTACTCGGCGGCACGGCGGCTGCGGGCCAGATATTCGATGTCCTTTTCGTGGACGTCCTTCCTGCTCTCGTCGCCGTGGTAGCGGCCGGTCATGAGCTTCTGGCTCACAGCGGGGTCTACCTGTAAGTACACCACAGCGTCCGGTGCGGGCAGGCCCAGCAGCCTGTATTCGTAGTCAAAGGCCCAGCGGAGGAAGTCGTCCCACTGCTCCGGCGGGAGCTTGGAGCACTGATGCACCGCGTTCGACGTGGTGTAGCGGTCGGCGATGACGATGCCGCCCGCCTCGTAGAAGCTGCCCCACTTGGTCTTATAGCTGGCGTACCGGTCCACCGCATAGAAGCTGGACGCCGCATAAGGGTTGACGTCGTCGGGTTTGTCGCCGAACTGACCGGAGAGGTACATCTTTACCAGCGCACTGGAATCGCTCTCGTAGTCCGGAAAGGTGATCTCCATCACCCTTCGACCGCTCTCGGCCAGATGGGCGGCCAGCAGCTTTGCCTGGGTGGCCTTGCCGGAGCCGTCCAGCCCTTCGATGACAAGAAGCCTGCCCTTGCTCATTCTGCCTTCTCCCCTTTCAGCGCGGCGTACCGGGCGCGGACTTCGGCGGTGCGGCCGCAGCACATCTTGCCCTCCGGGCAGGGGCCGGACACGCAGGCCGGGCCGGCGGTGCGGAAGATATGGGGTGCCACCGGGTAGACCAGCCGCAGCATCTCTTCGGCCAGCTGCCGTATCTCCCACTGGGCGCGGCTGCAGCAGCGCAGGTGGAAGAAGTTCTGCAGGCTGCGGGCGTTCATGGTCACCACCATCTTGGTCTCGCAGGCGTTGGGCAGGACAAAGCGGGCGTCTTCGTTGGCCTGCTTGGAAGCCTTGGCCCGGGCCTGCTTTTCGGGCAGACCTTCGGCCATCAGGCGGGCGGTGTGGCCGTCCTCCAGCTTCTGCACGAGGTCGAGGTAGCGCCTGGCGTCCTCGTTCATGCTCTCGATGAACGCTGTCTTTGCCTCGGGGATGGCCTCGATCTCGGGCGGGATGACGTAGCGGAAATCGTCCAGACGGACGTACCGCTGACTCTGGACGCTGAAGGACGCGATGCGGTGGCGGGTGATCTGGGCCAGCAGGGTACGGCTGACGCCCTCGATGCCGAAGGTGAAGCTTGCGTGCTCGATGGGGCTGGCGTGGCCCAGATCGCTGAGCATGGTCAGAAAGCGGGCAGTCTTTTCCTCATCCAGTCCGTCCAGCAGGTCGGTGATGTGGGCGTCGGAGTAGCAGAGCTTCGCCGCGGCCGCCACGACCTTCTCCGGCTCCGGCGTATGTGCTATCAATCGGACAGTCATCATTTTTCTCATTCCTCCGTCGTTATCTTCACAAGGGGCGCAAAGTTGGCCATGGTCTTTTTCACGCCCACCTTCTCGAAGCTGATCTCCACGATCTGGTCGCCGGCAGCGGGCTTGACTTTCAGCACCTTGCCGCGCCCGAAGACTTTGTGCTCCACAATGTCGCCCGGCTCATAGTGCTTGGGGCCGGTGGATGCCGCTGCCGGACGAGGCGAAGAGGTCACGCCGCCGCCTGCGGGTCTGACCGGCGCTTTGGGCGCTGCCGGACGGCCATAGCCAGAGCCAAAGCCGCTGCTTCCCGAACCGGAGCTGCAGCCGCCATGACCCGACGAAGCACTTCCCCGGCCCGCGTAATCGGATCCAAAGCCTCGGCTATTGGACATCGGTGCGTTATATTCTTTATTCAGATAGCCGCCGCGGCTGCCATAGCCCGAGCCGTAACCGGAGGCCGCACGCCCCCAGCCGGAGGGGCCGGAGTAGCCCGACGCACCGCCCGGCACGGTATCGCTGCCGTAACCGCTGCCCCAGCCGCCCAGACGGGAGCGCTGTTCCAGCACCGGGCTGCGGGTCTCTTCGATGTACTCCGGCTCGATCTCCCGGAGAAAGCGGCTGGGCTCGTTGCGCTGGGTGCGGCCATAGAGCATCCGGGTGACGCTGTTGGAGATGTAAAGCTCCTTCTTGGCGCGGGTGATGCCGACATAGGCCAGACGGCGCTCCTCCTCGAGGTCAGCCTCAGAATACTTGCTCATCTCACTGGGGAATACCCCCTCTTCCATGCCAATGAGGAATACATAGGGGAACTCAAGGCCCTTGGCCGAGTGGATGGTCATCAGCACCACCTGGTCGGCACTCTCGTTGTAGCTGTCGATGTCGCTGATGAGGGCGATGTCCTCCAGATAGCCTTCCAGCGAGGCCTCTTCGCCGTGCTGGTCGCAGTAGCTCTTGACGTTGTTGACCAGCTGACCGAGGTTCTGCAGACGGTCAGCGGCATCCTCGTGGCCCTTGGCGGCGTCGGCTTCCAGCATGGCGCGGTAGCCGGTGATCTCGATGACATCGGAGGCGAACTCATCCAGCGTCTTCGTTTCCAGCGATTCCTGCAGTTTCTGGTAGATGTCCCAGAACTTGAACAGCGGCGCGATGGCGCGGCTGAGCTTGGCGTACTGGTCGGCATGGGAGATGACATCCAGCATACTGATGCCCTGCTGAGCCGCCAAGTCTGCGATGACTTCGATGGTCGTCGCACCGATCTTGCGCGCAGGCTCGTTGATGATTCGGCGGAGTCGGACATCGTCCCGGGGGTTCGCCACGATGGACATATAGGAGTGGATGTCCTTGACTTCTTTGCGGTCGTTGAAGCGCTGGCCGCCCACGATCTTATGCGGGATGCCCGCACGGGTGAAGTAGCTTTCGATGGGAGCCGACTGGGCGTTCATCCGGTAGAGGATGGCGTGGTCGGCCAGATGTCCGCCCTCTTTGAGGTGCTGGCCGATGACGTCCGCGATATGGCTGGCCTCGTCCTGCTCGTTCTCGGCGGTGTAGACCTGCACCTTGTCGCCCTCGCCGTTCTTCGTCCAGAGGGTCTTGCCCTTGCGCTCGGTGTTGTGCTGGATGACACAGTTAGCGGCATTCAGGATATTCGACGTAGAGCGGTAATTCTGCTCGAGTCGGATGGTCTTCGTACCTTTATAGATGCGCTCGAAGTTGAGGATGTTCTCAATGGTCGCGCCGCGGAAGCGGTAGATGCTCTGGTCGTCGTCGCCCACGACGCAGATGTTCTTTTCCGGGCCGGTGAGCAGGCTCACGAGCCGGAACTGAGCCACACTGGTGTCCTGATACTCGTCCACCAGCAGATATTTGTACTTGTTCTGGTAGAACTCCCGCACGTCCTCGTGCTCCGACAGCAGGATGACCGTCTGGTAGATGAGGTCGTCGAAGTCGAAAGCACCGGCCTCCTTGAGCTTCTTTTCATAGGCGGCGTAGACCTTGGCCGCAAGAGCGCCCTTCGTGTCCCGGGCCGGGGTCTTCAGGGCCTCTTCCGGGCTGATGAGCTGGTCTTTCCAGCGGCTCATCTGGTTGATGGCGCTTTTGACCGGGAAGAACTTGTCGTCCACGCTCAGCTCTTTGTAGACAGCCTTCATGACACGCTGGGAGTCGTCGCTGTCGTAGATGGTAAAGCTGCGGGGGTAGCTGATCTCCTCGGCCCAGCGGCGGAGAATGCGGACGCAGGCCGAGTGGAAGGTGGAGGCGAACACCTCGTCGCCCTCTTCCCCGCCCAGCATCCGGCGCAGACGCTCTTTCAGCTCACCGGCGGCCTTGTTGGTAAAGGTGATGGCCATGACGTTCCAGCTCCGGACGGCATCCTTCCGCAGCATTCCGTCCAGCCACGACGGGGCATCGGTGCCGGTCATGATGGCAGTGCGCAGGGCTTTCACATCGTCCTCCGTCACCTCCCGGGGCGTCCACCTGGAGCCGTGGGCCGAGCCGAAGCGGATGAGGTTGGCGATGCGGTTGACCAGCACGGTGGTCTTTCCGCTGCCTGCACCCGCGAGGATGAGCAGGGGGCCGTTGGTGGTGAACACCGCCTCCCGCTGCATATCGTTCAGGCGTCCGAACTGCTTTTCAATATACGTATCACGCAAAGCGCAGAATTGTTGTGCGAGATCTGTTGCCATTGTTTCACCTGTTCTTTTCAATCATTTCTGGATATATCACTTAAAATATAGTATATCACATTTCAAAAAAGTTGTACATAAAAACAATGCAAACAAAAACCGCCCCACCGCGGTCAATACCACGATGGAGCGGAAATTTCAGGAAATGCTTAGCCGAAGATGTTGATGAGGATACCAGCAGCGACGGCGGAGCCGATAACACCGGCCACGTTGGGGCCCATTGCGTGCATCAGCAGGAAGTTGG